>SWCD01024097.1_pt1 | contig 42862 bp, 37 predicted proteins | sample 4693011 | NCBI WGS metagenome assembly SWCD01 (sample SAMN10267278, study PRJNA491770) | bioreactor metagenome | isolation source: DHS bioreactor inoculated with marine | place: Japan: Omine Ridge, Nankai Trough
AAAAAATCATTTGTTATAATCGATATAAATATTCTTAAAAAAGGTTTTTAAAATGAAAAAAGATAAAAAAATAATTTCTTATAAGTTGATAGTCATTTGTAGTTTGATTGTTAGTGTTGTTTCAATATCTAATGCTAATGCAGAGAGTGTTAGAGGTTCTGCTGGTTCAGGAACTAGGGATTCTTGGTGTGTCGGTAAAATGAATGATTGTATTGATGATATAGAATATGCATGTGGAACTGGTACTGATGTAGCTACAAGACTTTGTGAGTCGAGCGAAACCACAGCTTGTGAAGGTGCTTATGGTGGCACTTCTGATTGCCTCAACAGGCCCAGAGTTACTGGCGGCGGTTTTAGTAAGTCAACCTTAGGCGTGCAAGATGCATATATAGCACCGGATACTAATGGCGGTAACAGAGGTCCTAATAAAAACACGCTTGTTCCTCAATCAGGCTTTGTCGCGCCATCACCAACAAATAATGGCTCAACTCGAATGCCAGCAAAACCTGCAGCACCTATGAATAAATCATTGGTTGCTCCGTTAGTTGTACCGACAAAAAAGCTCCGTACAATGCCAACAGTCACGCAGCCAAAAATGAGGACCATGAGTGCGCCGACTATACAGCCTAAAAAGCCTGTAACAAAACACCGTGTAGAAAAGTCCGTAAAACACAATGTAGCAACACCGGCACCTTCTGTAGCGCCGCAGAAAAAATTCACAAATACAACTACCAGGCCATCGGTTAAGTCGACTACACCAGCTATATCACCAGTAATCTCTTCTGGCTCGAAGCCCACAATGAAGGGGCGTGCTCCGCAACCATCCATGCTGCCTATGCCACCGCTTAATATTCCACCTATTAAAATTCCACCTATAACCCCCCCTAAAGATAAATAACACAAATTAATAATATTAATTTGATAAGTATTATGGCTTTCACACACATTATTGTCTCAGTTGAATCTGTAAGTGCGGCTGATAATAATAGCTCGTGTGGTAAAGCAGGTGCAATAGCGGTGACTGGGGTGGCACTGTAGACAAAAATCCATACTAAAAACAGGCGCTCTGTTATAGATCTACTGCATAAATATACTTACTTTTATATAAATAGTGTGAATTTTCAGTAAGCAGAAATTAAAAAGAGCTTTTTATGATAAATATAAAAACTTGGTTATTAGTTTCAATAAATATTACCTGTATTATTTTTAGCAGTTTTTTGTATGCTAAAGATGATGGCAGGGGGGCTCCAAAACACGCTGATCCTGTCACTACAAAAGGAGAAAAACCAAAATTAAATCAGCCTGTTATACGTAATATGAATAACACGCTTGCAGTTAATAGTAGTAAATTGAAAGCCACGCCGACGAATAATAATTTTGACGAAGCGGATGCTTTAATTGGTAAGTCACCTGGCATACCAAATACTAAAGTAAGGTCTCCAGCTCTATCACCAGCAAGATCAAAACCAACTACTATTATTCCAGTAATGCAGCCTAACGCTATTACTAATAATTCAAGGGTGTCTAATACACCCGCTATCGGTAAAGGTATAAATTCAGCACTAAATAACAGCACAACTACTAAAAATATAAACAAAAGAAAACCAGTAACAAAAGTTAAAATTCCTATCAATAAAAACACAACAAGTCTTCCATATTCTCGAAACATGCCAACAATAAAGCAGCCTGCACTTTCAGGTGTGCCTGTGGCAGGAACTAATAAACCTCGAAATCGAAATTTAGTCGCCGTTCCAATTGTAAATGGAACAAGTGGGCTTTCCTCCCTTAATAAATCTGTAAACAGCCAAAACTCAAATCAATTGCCAGCTAAAAAATCATCGTCTGGCTTTGTACCAGGTAATATAGCCAACACTCCAGCTGAAAATTCTCTTGACTCAAGAGCCGTTAAATCTGTAGTGAAAACTTATAACGCTGTTGAATATAAAAAGGGTGCGAATCTAATTGTTTCAGCACGCTGGGTGAGTAATTCTGCAAACTGGTTAATGGATAAATGCATACTGAAAGAAATTTATGAACTCAAACCTCGTTATACCAATGTGTGGAAAACATCGTGTGACCTGGCGGTTACAGTAAAAAATGTAGGTGACGTAGTAGTGCCATGGTATGCAGTGACTGGTGATTTCGCGTCAGGTGAATATATACAATCAGCGGTTCAGCTATCGCTTTTTAGGATTAGGAAGTTAGGCAGAGATTTGGATATAAAATTGAAACAAAGTCTAAGTACCCTACACCCTGGCCAAGAACAGACTGTTGTATATACAAGTGAAAGTATTGGTTACATTCTTGGGCGTTCACGATTATTGAAGATTGAAGTAAATATGCGTAATGTGTTTGTAGAGACTAAAAAAGGAGATAATTTGCTAAATATACGGATATCTGACTTCTGACCAAGCAGCTATGTATAAAAGCTAATTATTAATACCAGCCTATCATTATCGTGAACTGGTTCTCGTTTTCATGACAATAAAGTCTAATTCGATACAGTGAAATGAACCTAACACGCCGTCATCTCGACATATTAGCAAGAGGTGTAAGTTGTACCTCAAAATGTACCTTAATTTATTAATTTCGTCATCGTAAGTAAGACGCGATTGTATTGGTACTTTGTTTAGGTTTACAAAAATTAGGAGAGTAAGTATGTTTTTCGTGGATATTAAATATTGGTTAAATAAATGGCAATACACGGGTATAGCGTTATCACTTGTTGTTGCACCTTTATTAGTTAATGCAGCAGAAATAGGCAGTAATGATTTTCGTATATCCGACGTGGCTTATGAAAACATTGATTCTGATGTGAGTTATAACTCTATCGATAATCAATATTTAGTGATAAGAGTAGGCACTTTTGATGATGGTGTTCTTGCTTCAGACGAGTTTGAAATTTACGGACAATTAGTTGATGCGGCCAATGGCGAAAAAATCGGTAATGTAATCCGTTTATCGTTTATTGGAATGGATGGTATAGGTGAATTAAGTGCACGATTTTCTGACATTACTTATAACGTGAATAATAATGAATTTTTTATTGTCTGGTCAGCGAATGACATAGGGCCCGGGCTTTCGCCATTTGGTGAATCTGAAATTTATGGTTTACGCGTGAACGCCACTACGGGCGTTGCAATAGGTGGCAGCGTTCGTCTTTCAGATATGGGACCTGATGGAGATAATCAATATGGTGCATTTTTTCCTTCTGTGGCTTATAACAATCATAATAATGAATATTTCGTGGTATGGACGGGTGATGATGATACAGGTTTATTGGTTAATGGTGAGCCTGAAATATTTGGTCAACGCGTTAATGCAGATACAGGAGAAGAGATTGGTGTAGATGTTCGTTATTCAGATATGGGGCCTGATGGTGATGTTAATTTTAGGGCGGTTGAACCAGCGGTCGCTTACAATAACAAGGATAATGAATATTTAGTGGTATGGAAGGGCGATGACAACGGCGATGTCAACAGTGCTCTTCAGGTCGATAATGAATTTGAAATTTTCGGTCAACGTGTAAATGCAGAAACGGGTGTAGAACGAGGAAGTGATATCCGTCTGTCAGAAATGGGCATTGCTGGCTCGCCGCTATATTCTGTAGGACCTCCTGATGTTACATATAACAGCATTGATAATGAATACTACGTGGTTTGGTCAGGGGACAATGGCACAGCTTTACTAGGATTAGCTGGTGAGTTCGAAATTTATGGGCGTCGAGTTTCAGGTCTCATGCTAAAGAAACTAATCGCAGGCGGGGTGCCCAGAATCTCTCACATGGGACAAGATGCACTTGGTGCATATGACGCAATATCTCCTACGGTGAGTTATAACATTAATAATAATGAATACTTTGTTGTTTGGAACGGTGACAGTAACCTTGACGGCTTGGTTGATAATGAATTTGAAATCTACGGTCAACGCATAGCAGGTACCGGTGCTTTTATTACTGGTCCAGTCATACGCCTGTCAGACATGGGGCCTGATGGTGATGCCAGCTATAACGCTGCTTACCCTTCGCTTGGTTTTAACGCTATCAGTAATGAGTATTTAGTTATATGGACAGGGCGTGATGACGTTTTTCCATCATTGAATGGACAGCCCCAGCTCTACGGTCAGCAATTGTCCGGACCGGCAACCGTACGTTTTGTCAATGCAACGCAAAGCGTTCTTGAGAATGCTGGCAGTGCGACAATTGAAGTGCAACGTATAGGTGATACCAGCAATACAATTATGGTGGATTTCACAACGGCTAATGGAACAGCAATCAATCCGACTGATTATACATCCGCTTCAGGAACATTGGTCTTTAGTGCAGGCGAAAGCAGTAAAACATTCATCATTAATGTTACAGATACCAGCGAAGCAGATGGTGATAGAACGGTTAATATAAGTCTTTCAAATGCACAAGCTGTAGCAGGTGATGCCGAACTGGATTCATTGTTGGCATCGACTGTACTAACTATTAGTGATGCTGGTGCCGCAAAATCCTCTAAAGGTGGCGGTGCCTTTAATTTACTGACGTTGTTACTATTCGCGGTAGTAGTATTGGTGCGAAAGCGATTGGTTGTATAAATATAGTTTCGCGCTTAGACCCGCCCATACAAATTAAAAAATTTGTAATGTCTCGAATTACCACCAATAATTATGGATTAAAAGTGCCAACGAGGTTGAAATTCAACTAATTGTGAAAGTCACCACAATAGGCGACGTTCACAATTATAAAAAGTTGCCTAAGGTCGCTTATGTGTTGCATTGGGAAGAAATCCTGAGATATCTTAATGTCACTATGTAAGAAGTGAGCTTTTTGCAAAGACGATATTTCAGAAATTTGTTTCAAAGCTCCAATCCAACACAGGGGCGATATTGGTAAAATTGGTCTGATAGAGAAAAAACCGACCCAAAGCGGACTTTCGATTAAAAGCAAAATTGATGCGTATCGGTATGGCACTTCATACTTAATAGGACGACAAAATCCAGCTACAGAGTATGCAAGTAAACAGCGAACTAATGGTTCGCAGATGATTCCAGTTTGTCCAGGTTTTTAGATAGTGAGACCAAACATGGTGCGCGTCGACACTATCTGGATCTGTTCTCGCGAGTGTGTTGTTGAGGGGCACGTTAAATAAAGCAGTGCAAACAAACATGCCGATGAAATAGACTGCGCCCGCGACCAGAGTCAATTCAGAACCGGCTTCATCCCAATTAACAAATGCAACAATAATCAGAAGTGCTGAAATAAACGACGAACCAAAGAAAAGCGGCATAAACAATGAGCGAAGTATTGTTTCATTGATAGAATTCATTGCGGTGATAGATTGTGTCGTGTCGATTTTACTGAATGCTTGCATGATAAATCCAGAAAAGGCGAAATAAACCCCTGCGATAAGACCGCTGCTAAGTGCAGCGGTCCACAAAAGAACAGTAACTATAGATGATGACATCACGCAGACTTCTTCTGCATTAAAGCATCCCAAACGCCAGACGCGATCGTTTTCTGTACATAGGTTTTGAAATCTGTAGCCGGTCGACCAAGCGCTTCTTCAACCCCGTGCACCACATTGCTGTTCCTGCCGTCAAATACCACGGTAAACAATTCACGCAGTAACCATTGCAGGTCGTCTGGTGCTCCCTGTGCGTTTAAAGCGTTGATATAGGCATCGACCGGGATGCTGGTGTATTTCACGGTCCGGCCAAGTGCCTCGGAAATTTCTTCGATGCATTGAGCAAAGGTTAACGCACGTGGACCAGTGAGTTCGTACAGTTTATTATGATGACCTGATTCGGTTAAGGTGGCAACCGCAACATCAGCAATGTCATCCGTGTCAACAAAAGGTTCAAGGGTGTCTGCGGCAGGCAGGACTAATTCGCCGGCCAGGATACCCTCCACCATAAAGCTCTCACTGAAGTTTTGGCTAAACCAGCTGCACCTGACTATATTCCATGAAATACCGCTGTTCTGAAGTATTTTCTCAGCGCGTTGTGCGCCTTCCTCACCTCGCCCCGAGAGCAGTGTGATGTGCTCCAGACCGTTTTCGCGGGCTATTAGCACAAACGTTTTAATCGCGGCTTCAGCATTGGGTACAGCAAGATCCGGCTGATAGGTAACATAGGCACTGCGAGCGCCCTTGATGGCAGAGGCCCATGTCGTGGAATCCTCCCAGTCAAAAGATGGCGTGGTTGATCTGGAAACGGCACGCGTCTCGTAGCCAAGTGCCTGTAGGCGCTGGTTTACGCGCATGCCTGTTTTACCGTTTTTACCAATGATGAGTATGGGTGAGTTTTTCATGGTATCAATCTCCTGTGTTGCCTGATGTTGGGTTTGAGCGAACAACATGTTCGTCATGAATATAAATATGGGCCAGCCGAGCTGGATTAACAATCACTATTGATCTATTTATATTGACCAATCGTCCAAACTGTCTAGACAATGGGTAAATTTCTATGGCAATATTTGATCCATGTCGCGTCCCAGTACCAATATTCCTGATTTCACTGACCCGCTCGGTGAAACCCTGCATCTGCTCCGGCTTACCGGCACACTTTATTGTCGATCTGAGCTAACGGCGCCCTGGGGAATAGACTTGCCCGCATTTGATGACTGCATGATGTTTCATATCGTTACTGCGGGGCACTGCTGGTTAGAAGTTGAGGGCGAAGAGCCCCGTCTGTTGCAACAAGGTAGTCTGGCGCTGATTCCCCACGGCAACGGTCATCGTATGCGCAGCAGTCCGCAAGAAGAGACCGTGCCACTATTTGATATACCCGTCGAGAAGGTTAGCGATCGTTATGAGATCATGCGCTATGGCGGCTCTGGTGAATCAACTCAGCTTACCTGTTGTGTCGTACGCTTCGATCATGTGGCGGGCCAGCAACTTATAAGGTTATTACCCAGGGTGTTGCAGATCGACAGCTGGGCCGATGATGAAGACAGCTGGCTGCGAAGCACGCTTCGTTTCATTGCCCGTGAAGCCAGAGAATTGCGACCGGGTGGAGAAACCGTCATCACACATTTAGCCGATATTCTCATTATTCAGGCAATCCGATCGTGGATTGACTCGGTGCCCGAAACGGAACGGGGCTGGCTTGCAGCCCTTCGCGACGATCAGGTTGGAAGGGCGCTCGCGACTATCCACCGCGAACCTGAAAGAGACTGGAACGTGGCCTCGTTGGCCAAAGAAGTCGGTATGTCGCGCTCGGGTTTTTCTGCTCGATTCACCAATCTGGTGGGCGAATCTGCCATGCGCTACCTCACCCAGTGGCGCATGCAACTCGCCCGTGCGCAACTTCAGGAAACGTCGGATTCTCTATCGGTTCTCGCCGACCGTCTCGGCTATCAATCCGAAGCCGCTTTTTGCAGGGCATTCAAACGAATATTCGGTGTCTCGCCGGGAAGCGTACGCCTCACCGCCAAAGCAACAGATAGCGGATGATGATGGTGTTATTGTAATCTGCTCGACCCAGACTTAATCAGAGGCTCCCTGGTTACTTATTAAATAAGTAGCTCATTTCTAAACCCACCATATCAGTACCAGGGTTTGTCGAGTTTAATCCGCCATTTGAAATATGATGTACACGTAATGATAGTGTCAGTTCACGGCGATAACCGAAGTACATGCCTAGCTGGATGTTTGATGTAAAAAAAACATGTCCACCCAGGGATTCATTTTCAAAGTTTCCGTTGCTTATCCATGTCGGGTTGGTGCCAAATTCAATAAATGCCAGGCCACTTCCTGCAATGCGTTTATTAAATCGCCAGGCTGGTCCGGCTGAAATAAAAAAGCTGCTGGTTTTACCATTGGTTAGTTCGCCGCTGGCAAACTCAAAATGATTTAGATACCTGAGTCGATTTTCTCGAGATTTAATTACTACGGCATTTTGTGTGACGCCTTCGAATTTTTTGTAAGAAACCATATTACGCATGGCGACTGATTCAAATTGCTGGGCATACGCTGGCGATTGCAACAACAGTAACGTCAGGTCTAAAAACAGGTTTAAAAGTAAATGTTTAAATAGTTTTGTTGTCGATTTCATGGTCGCTAGCTAAAGTATTGGGACTTTTAATAGTGGTGTTGCATCCACCATGCCAACTGATAACTAATTGATTATTAAATAAATAAATTAATATTTCTGTAACGATATATCGTGTATAACGAAAATACGTTGATAATTACCTGGCTATTGGTTATGTTTGATGTTCGAAATTTCGTGAGGTATTGCCATGACAGTAATAAATGAAGATGGGGGAATAACATCCTGTATTTTTGCTACTTCAGGTGATGCGATTAACGAAGTACTATTGAAAGCGGCCGGTGAAGGGATTTTTGGTATAGATTTGCAGGGCATTACACAGTTTGCTAATCCTGCCGCTGCAAAAATGACTGGCTGGACAGTTGATGAACTTCTTGGCCAACCCAGCCATCATTTGTTACACCATACCAGGATAGATGGCTCCAGCTACCATTCGAGTGAATGTCCGATTCATGCGGCTTATAAAGATGGTGAAATCCATCATGTTGATGATGAAATTTTCTGGTGCAAGGATGGCAGTAGTTTTTATGTGGAATACACCAGTACTCCAATATTTGATAATGGGAAGCTGGCAGGTGCGGTGGTGGTGTTTAATGATGTTACAGCACGGCGTACTGCTGAACGTGAACTAAAACAGGCCTATGTCGATAACCAGATGATCCTGCAAGCGGCAGGTGAAGGTATTTACGGACTCGATTGTGAAGGTAATACCACATTCACTAATGCTTCTGCCGAAGCCATGTTGGGTTATTCTGCAGAAGAATTGATCGGACAGCCGATGCATGCTCTATTGCATCACACCAGACCCGACGGATCACACTATCACAGAGAAGATTGTCCAATTTACGCAGCCTTCAAAGATGGCGCAGTGCATCATACCGATGATGATATTTTCTGGCGGAAAGACGGCAGCAGTTTCCCCGTGTTCTTTACCAGTACACCAATATGGCAGGATGGAAAAATCACCGGCGCGGTTGTTGTCTTCAAAGATATCACCGAGCGCAAACAGGCAGAAGAAAATATTCAGAAAGCTTATGCAGAAGTTCAGAAAATGAAAGAACGTCTCGAAGCTGAAAATATGTATCTGCAGGAAGAAATAAACAATGAGCATGACTTTGAAGACATCATCGGGCAGAGCAGTACGGTTAAACAGTTATTACAGCAGGTAGAGCTGGTTGCGCCAACCGCTGCCAGTGTGTTGATTACCGGTGAGTCGGGTACCGGAAAAGAACTGGTCGCGCGAGCAATTCATGAAAGAAGTGATAGAAGTAAACGTCCCTTAATACGTGTTAATTGTGCAGCCATTCCTGCTGAATTATTTGAGAGCGAATTTTTTGGCCACGTGAAAGGCTCATTTACCGGTGCAGTTAAAGACAGAGCAGGACGATTTGAACTCGCTGATGGTGGCACTATATTTCTCGATGAAGTTGGTGAGATACCGCTGGCATTGCAGAGTAAACTGCTTCGTGTATTACAGGAGGGTCAATACGAACGCGTTGGTGATGAACGTACAAAAAAAGTTGATGTACGATTAATCGCTGCTACTAACAGAAATTTACAGGAAGAAGTTGAAGCTGGTAATTTTCGTGAAGACCTGTATTTCAGGCTAAATGTTTTTCCAGTTAACGTGGTACCACTGCGTGAAAGAGTGGACGACATACCATTGCTGACACGACACTTTGTTAGTATGTTATCGCGAAAACTGAACATGCCGGAGCCGCGCCTAACTAATGGTACCGTAAAACAACTACAGAGTTATTCGTGGAAAGGTAATATACGCGAATTACAAAATGTAATCGAACGCGCCATTATTTTGAGCCAGGGTGGTAGCCTACGCGTCGATCTGCCGAACAGTGATGTGTCCCCCGTTGTGATGAGTAATACAGAATCAGGCAACGGCAACAATGGAGGCGATTCACAGTCTGCACCCTATACGGAAAACGAACGCATCGCGCGTGATAAAGCGAACATCATACAGGCACTTGACTTATGCGATAACAAAATTTCGGGCGCGGGCGGTGCTGCTGAATTGTTGGGCATCAAACCTACAACGCTGGCTTCTCGTCTTAAAAATATGGATATACGAATTTAAATCTAAATTTACGTAAATAAGGAATTAATATGACAACTCTTGTCGTTGGCGCAACGGGCGCAACTGGTCGGTTATTGGTAGCGCAACTTTTAAGTCGCGGACAGAAAGTCAGAGTAGTCGTGCGAGAAAAAAGCAGCCTTTCAGATAGCATTACGAATCACGAAAACACTTCCGTAATAGAAGCAAGTATTCTTGATCTTAGTGATGCTGACATGTTGCGGCATGCTGAAGGTTGCGATGCGGCTGTCTCATGTTTAGGACATAACGTAACTTTCAAAGGAATGTTCGGACAGCCTCGTAGACTTGTGTCCGATGCTACTCGACGATTATGCAGCGCCGTGAAGGCAAACAAACCTGAGCAACCTGTTAAATTTGTGCTCATGAATGCCACAGGAAACAGAAATCGAGATTTATCTGAACCGATTTCGTTTGCTCAAAAATGCGTAATATTATTGCTTCGATTATTATTGCCACCACATGTGGATAATGAGAAGGCAGCTGATTATTTGAGAACCGAAATTGGTCAGAATAACAATAGCATCGAATGGTCAGCTGTCCGCCCCGATGGTTTGATTAATGAAAGCGAAGTGACTGAGTATGAAGTTCACGCTTCACCTACTAGAAGTGCCATCTTTGATGCCGGTACCACCAGTAGAATTAATGTTGCTCACTTTATGGCTGAGCTGATTACCAATCAGACATTATGGACAGAGTGGCAGGGCAAGATGCCGGTTATTTACAATAAAATCTGAGTGGACACCGATAGTAGCTTTTCGAAGTTGTGTAACTTTTATGATTGATTCCTAAGAGAATGTCAGGTTTTATTAGCGGTTTTCCAGTCGGTTGTAATCAAGTATTCCAGCTTGAATCGGCTCCATCGCTTTGAAGGCGGTATGTATCTTGTCGCTGTGCGCCCAGAAATTCTGATGACTACGGCGTATTCCAAAGTGCCACATGATGTTTGAGTAATCAGCTTCGCTGGTAATGTTGCCGATACCGGTAATGAAATCATCGAGATCGGCGCTGTCTACGTGCCAGAAGGTATTGGGGTAGTCGCCGACCACACCACGTACCACTGTAAGATAATCTTCATCTTCCAGCCGTGTATCTTCTTCTGAAAATAAACTGGTTACATTGCTGTGTGCAAGATTTCGCAGTACAGAATAAATGTAAGTTTGTCCGTCGGGTTCGTCGATGCTTAGTAAGGCAACTTCAGGAAAATATTTTGTGTAATAACCAGATAATTTCTGCAGTTCGGTTAACAGGCGACGGTGGTTAGATGGGACATCTTTATGGAAGATATCATACTTATTTTCTAATACTGGATATAAGTGTGCCTGCAATAATTGATATAGTTCACGTTGCGGTTCTTCTGAACGGAGTTCGAGACCGGTTGCAATGCCAAAATTTATTTCGCAACGTTTCAGGTATTGTTGTAAGGCATGGTCAGGTTCTCGGTACCAGAAATTCTGAACCTTAGAACGTTCGTCTTTAGGTAATAAGTTCAGGAAACTAACTTCGCCTTCCTGTCGTAGAAAATCCATATATAAACGTGTGCTTAACTGGTGACCGAAATTGCCGAAAACATCAAATTCTGCAACCAGTAGATAATGAATGCGTTCCAGCAAAGGATAATTAATGAACCATGCGGTTTTGGGTTGTTGACCGACCAGACCATGAACAACCGTGGCACTGTCGAAATGACGAAACACAGTCAGTGCTGCATTTTTGTTAGTGCCGTCACCGTCCCAGATATGATCTAGCGTCAGTGGTTGACCGTCAGGGCGTTGTTCTTCTATCAGGGACAGTTTTGATGCGAGATAGTCATCACTCATTTCTGAGTAGGCACTCCAACTGCCGACCAGACTGGAGAAACCACCTTCAGATCCGGGTAGTTTCAGGTTGTGACTTTGTTGCATTAAAAAACTGTCTAGTTTGGGTGTGGTTTGGTTGTCTGGGTCGACAAATATTACCCAAAAGTGGTCTTGTATGACGTTAAGTGCGACCTGTCCACGGCAGACGGGCCCCTTGATAAAACCCATGATGGTGTGGCGTGATTCTTCCAGCATAAACCGATAACGTAGCCGCGCAGGTATGGCATCGAAAGCGATAAAAGGGTTACTGGCTATATCATTCTGGTAGTCTAGTTTTGACGTAACTTCATAAGGTTCATCGAAAAACAGTTGCTGTAACCATTTCATGCGTTCCGGGTTGAATGCATATGGTAAGTGGTTTTTTGCCACGACAGTTGCCGGGTCATGCCATAAGCGGTAATAAATGCGAGATACACCAGGATCCTGAAAGGGCAGGCGAGTCCTTACCCGTTTGATCGCTTCACCGGGCGGTGTGCTAGAGCGAACCATTTTGTAATAGGCTTTTCCTGGTAATTGATCAAAATGAATGTGTGCAGTGAACAGGTGTTCATAAATGTAACGCGAGACGAGTTGTTGTTTGAAACTGTCTCCGTTTAAGAAGGCCTCCCATTTATCTATAGCCTTTTGATGGAATGTCGGTTGTATTGCATCTTCCATCTTCGATCCAGATGCTAACCATTCAGTGAGAATAGTTTTTTCTTTTGTGTTTAATGCGGGTAGCGCATAGGGCATACCTCCTAAAGCATAATCGTTGGCATAATCTGAAAAGGTTTCGACAGTAGGGCACTGTAAAGAATCATTCAGTCCAAATTTAAAAGCATCACCGGGTAAAGTCTGGTTGCTGATAACTGGAAGCGGGTTATTGTTTTTAAGCGCCAGCATTTTATGCAAGACACTGGATTCAAGATTATCCTCAGGGTTTTGTAGGTGTTCATTAAGTATCGGGAAAAATCCTCGTGACCGCCATTGCTCTGTATTTTCTGCATCGATAAATAGACGAGAGGGCTGTCGGGTAAAAACACTGGTCACATAAACATCGTCTTTGCTAGCACCGCGATCAATTCCAGCAGGGGATGACATTTTCAACTGACAGGCAGCATCGTAACAGGCATGGCAGACTACGCAGCGACTATCGATAACCGGTTTAACTTCACTTAGGTAATTATTGTGAACGGGTATGTTCTGAGCAGCTTTTATATTTTCTACTTTCGGTACTTTATATATCTGATAATCATTAAACAACGTCACCTGATCAACATCAAAAACTGTACAGCTACTTAATAAGGTGAACAGAACTACTGATAATGGATTAAGTGTGCGTAATAAAGACAACATTTCGTATTCCTTTATATCGCACTGAAGTAATTGATGGCTTTGGCTTCAATACGTGTGCAGGTGGGTAACCATAACCAGACAATTAATGCGACGGTGCAGAGGATATCTGAAGACTGAAGTCCGTCCATGAATAAACCGGCTGCACTAAGTAAGAAGATAATCATACGGTTTACATTGCTTAAGTAGCTTTGTTGTTCATGACTCATGATCTTCTCCTGTATTTTTGGTGATTTATTTTATTCTCAATTGTTAACCTGCATACGCCGTGCCAAAATTTTCTATGAAATAAGCTATTGATTTAAATTAATAATTAAAAATGAGGATTTGTAAATCTATGATGAGAAATCGTGAATAACGAATTTTCGTAACAGGGAGTTTTGTTGCTGAATAGCATTAATCCATACTAATCAATAGCTTAAATTTATATGAGTAGTTGGCACAACTGTTGCTCTGATGTTACTGACAAACATTTTTGTCAAACATCATCCACCAGGAGATAACAAATGAAAAAAGCACAACTAATATCCAGTTTATTATTGGCAACTGCACTGAGTGTATCAAGCACAGCATTTGCAACGAGTTCAGTAGCTACTGAAAACAACAGTACTACCCATGTCACGCAGACGTTGCACAAAACAATAAAGATAGATGGCGTGAATATTTTTTACCGTGAAGCAGGTCCGATCGATGCGCCAACCATATTATTACTACACGGTTTTCCAACCTCGTCACACATGTTCCGAAACCTAATACCTGCATTAGCGGATCGTTATCACCTCATTGCACCGGACTATCCCGGTTTCGGCAATAGTGATCAACCAGCAATGGACAAGTTTGATTACACTTTCGACAATATGGCTGTGGTTATGGGGAAGTTAGTAAATAAACTAGATATTAAAAAGTACAGTTTATATTTGATGGATTATGGCGCACCTATTGGTTTTCGTCTTGCATCACAAAATCCAGAACGCATAGACTCACTTATTGTGCAAAACGGTAATGCCTATAAAGAAGGTTTGAAAGACTTCTGGATTCCAATCCGTAAATACTGGAATGATCGCTCCGATGAAAATGCTGGTGCCTTAGCTGGTTTTATCGCGCCGGATGGCGTGAAGTGGCAGTATACTCACGGTGTTAGAGATGAAAGCACAATCAGTCCAGATAACTGGAACGTAGATCTGCGTCATCTGACACGTGAAGGTAATCCATCTATTCAGCTAGCGATGTTTTATGATTATCAGAATAATGTTCCATATTATTCAGAATGGCAGGCATATTTTCGTGAACATCAGCCACCAACACTCATCGTATGGGGAAAGAATGATTACATCTTTCCTGCAGATGGTGCATTTCCATACAAACGTGACCTTAAGGATGTAGAGTTCAACCTGTTAGATACAGGTCACTTTGCGCTTGAAGAAGATGGTGATGTTATCGCTAAAAAAATCAGAGAGTTTTTAAACTAAAAATAATCGGAGAGGTTGTTTACAACCTCTCCGATAGTTTGATTTAAATCGAGAGAATTAATAAATGATAAATGAAAAGTACCAGCATTTTGCTTTTGCATTTTTTATGGCGTTGTTCATGTCCTGCATAATGTCATTTATTATAAGTGTGTTTAATGTTGGCTTTGTAAGTGGCATAGTAAATATCTGGCTCAAGGCATGGAGCTTTGCTTTTTGTTTCGGCCTTCCAGTGGTGCTACTGGTCTCGCCAACGGTTAGACGACTGGTATACCTGGTAATCAAAAATGAATGACGAATTTACTTTAAATATAGATTTTAACCAGACTGTTTGCTTACTGCCTGAAGATCAGGAGTGGGTAACAAGTCCTGTCGATGGCGTTTCGCGTGTGCATCTCGAACGCATCGCTGAGGAATCGGGGCACGTCACAAGCTTTGTGAAGTTTGAGCCGGGCTCCTGTTTTCCACAACACTCACACCCTAATGGTGAAGAAATACTCGTCCTGGAAGGGATGTTTTCTGATGAGAACGGCAATTACCCGGAAGGCACTTATATCCGTAATCCACCGGGTTCGAAACATAAACCGTTTACTAAAGAAGGCTGTAAGCTGTTTGTGAAACTTGACCAGTTTCAAAGTGGTGATACAAAACATGTCGTTATTCAACCGGAAGACCAGCAATGGTCTGATGGAATCGGTAACTTAAAAGTGTTGCCATTACATATCTTCAACACAGAAAGCACTGCTCTGGTGGCATGGCCAGAAAATGAAGTGTTTCAACCGCATACGCATTTTGGTGGTGAAGAAATCGTCGTGATTAGCGGCAAATTTATCGATGAGCATGGTGAATACCCGGAGGGAACCTGGCTGCGAAGTCCACACATGTCCAAACATTTTCCTCGTGTAGAAGAAGAGACATTAATCTATGTGAAGGTTGGATTTTTGTAATAAATACAAACGTGAGGTTTTGTAAATCTCAGATATTATTCTATTAGACTAGTATCCTTCGCATTTATCTGATCGTCAAAAATCGCCATGGCAATGTTCATTTTCCTAAAACCAGGTTTACTGTAGAAACCTTCTTTTCCCGGGGTGGCGTATAGAACTATTTTTTTGTGTCCTTCAGACATAGTCACTAGTCTTTCTACGATTGATTTTCCCAGTCCGGTTCCCTGGCATTCTGGATGGACAGCAATATCACAGATGTAGGAGCAGCCCAGTCCATCAGCCAATGCTCTCCCGGCACCTACCAGTTTACCATCAGCATAGATAAAACATTTATAATGGCTATTTGAAAACACAGTTTTTAGAGCTTCTGCCGGTTTTTCGCCGAGTGGTGCGATCCAGTAGAGCTTGGATGATTTTTTCCAGTTAACATTCTTATCTTCATAGACCCATGACAATCTCATTGGTTGTTTTGATTTTTTTCCAGATGTCCGAAAAAGGGCTGCAAATATGAACTGGATATTTCCTGCTGTAATCCGTTTTTATTCTCAAAATGGTACATGACCAAAGAAGATTTAATGCCAGTAGCACTGCCTGGGTATTTCATTGTGATCGCGTGGATACCTGCTCATTGAACAGTATCGGTTGCAATGCTTATTAGTTTATCTTTCATATTGCGATCTGCATGACCTGTTATCTTTTTATTTGCAGGGCGCACACTTATCTAAATTACCTGTATGTAGTTGTTCTTTACTAAATGTATTTTTACCCGGTAAATTAATGACTGGAATAATGAGCAATGCTGCTAGAGCAATATTTAAATACTCATAACCACTGAGCACCCCGATACTGATGATGCTGGTTACGATTAGATAAATATCGTTTTTATATAATGCTGAATGTGTCATAATTTTCCTCTGTTGTTTTCTATCTTTTATGTTTCAACTTGTGATTCGCTAACACAGCGCCTTACCTGTTAACTTTCCAGGCGTGGCAATTCACCATCTGCATTCATCTTTGATAATTCATCAAAACCGCCGATACTCTGGTTATTGATAAATATCTGCGGTACGGTACGTAACCCGCTGAGTTTGATCATTTTGTGCAGGCTATCGATATCGACACTGACATCAATTTCCTGAAAGCTGAGATTTTTGCTTTTCAGTAGTGCTTTTGCGCTTACACAAAAAGGGCAGTTGGGGGTCGAGTAAACTTCTATATGTGGCATTGCGTTCTCCTGTTGTTAGCATGATTAGTTCTTTCTGATGTAGAGAGTGACATCTTCGTCAATTTCTACATGTTGTAATAATGTGTGGCCAACGTTAGAGCAGTAGTCAGATAACATGTTGGCTGCTTTTCGGCTGCAGGTATTGATCCTCAATACATCCCCCGTTAATAGTGTGTTCAATGACTGTCCGACTGCGATCATCGGGATTGAACGTTTCAGGTTGCATACGTTTATTTCAAATGCATAGATTATGGATTCGGTGTTCATGATTTTTTCTCATTTGTTATGTTCTGATTGGGTGCTTACGATTTACGAATGAAAAAGGTAAACTCTTTTTCATCCTTAGTATGTTCAACCATCTGGTCACCTGATCTTGAGCATAAGGCAGCCAGATCTTTTATCGTGCCGTCACCACATGCGCTGATTTTTAGCACGTCACCTTCAGATAGCGTTTTCATAAAGTTGCTTACTTTTATAATCGGCATTGGGCAGGCGTAAGGTCGAACATCGAGTTCGTGCGTGTTTGTTGTTTGTACCTGTGGCATGGCTTGTGCTCCTGTAATGGTTGTTTTGTTTATATGTACTATTACCATTGCATACTACGTGCCAATAATTAAACCTCAGTAACTATATGAATATATAGAGTATGCGGGGTTTTCTGACATGAGGGCTTTTCGTTAATAACGAATTGTCGTAATTAAATAACGAAATATATTTAGTTTAATTAAAGCATTGGAACTTCTATGCATAATATCTGCGAGTTACTGCTGGCACTGATAGCTATTTGTTGCTCATCTGTAATAGCCAGTGCATCTTTGTCTGAAAGAGTGCTATCAAAACCTGAACTTTTCCGGAAATCACGAATAGATAAACACCATTTTTTTCTGAATGGGATTGATAACTAATGGATTTTGGTTTTTCAAGATCGATGATAGAGAAATATACTTGCTGATTGATCAGCAGACTTGCTGGTTCCTGGTCAGGTGAAAGCAAAAGCTGGAACTGGTTTTTACGCTTCTCAATCGGAAACAGTTTTTGTTGATACCCTGGTGTAATATTTTCTTTATCGGGTAATACCCATATCTGAAGGAAGTTAACCTCTTCTGAATCTGAGTAGTTGTACTCGGAGTGGGTTATTCCTGTTCCGGCAGACGTGATCTGTATCTCACTGGCACGGATAATATGATGGTGGCCCATATTGTCCCGGTGCTTTAGCGAGCCGGAAAGCGGGATGGATATTATCTCCATGTTTCGATGAGGATGCACGGCAAAACCTTTGCCCGCTTGTACCACATCATCATTGATAACTTTTAACATGCCAAACCCCATACGTTTCGGATTGTAATAGTCAGCGAAGCTGAAACTATGGCGGCTGCTCAACCACCCGTGTTCAGCGCAGCCTCTCGAGTTTGCCTTGTGTAGTTCTAGTAATGGTGATCTTCTATTGCTGTCATGAAAACGTGTTCGGTATAACGACGTCTTCTATTGCTAACTGTCCTGGACGTGTCCAGGGTTGCTTCGTTACTTTGCCTATCGCAACAAACATCGTTATTACATGGTCATCAGGAAGGTGAATAAGTTCAGCAACTTTGTCGAAGTCAAAACCGTCCATTGGACATGAGTCATAACCCAGTGATTTTGCCGCAAGCATTAATGTCTGTGCAGCAATGCCGCAACTGCGCATAGCTTCGTCCCTCTGTACCTGATCTCCCCGGTAGTAGGCATCGATAGCGGGTCACATAAAGTCCTGAACTTCCTGTGGCGCATTTGCCCAATATCGTTCAGGCTGTTTACCCCCATGCTTTGAGGTCAGCACACATGATGATGAATAATGATGTGTCTGTTACCTGAGATTGATCCCAGGCTGCCTGCCGAATCTGTTTTCTTAAATCTTTATCTGTGACAGTAACAAACCGCCAGTTCTGCTGGTTGTATGCGGTAGGCGAGAGCATAGCTAAAGACAGAAGTTCATTCGTTTCTACTTCAGTCATCTCATGGTTTGTATCGTAATGTTTAACTGATCGACGTGAGCGCATGGCATCTAATGTTTTCATTTGTTTTTCCTATGATATGTCTAAGCGACTGATTTAATATTAGACTTTTTATCTGACCATGCATGTGGTGAAAAAATATTATCGACTTCAGTGTGGAAGATATGATTCGTGTAATTGCTGATTGTCTTTACTGCTATAGCATGAATAATTTCAAGAATATCTTTTTCCTTATAACCAGCAGATAAAAATGCATCGACGTCAGCTTGAGAAGGTAGACCGTGTTTGGTAACCATTAATCGTGCAAACACACTCAAGGCGCTTAACTGCATCTCCGGTACCTGTTTGCCATCACGTAATGCTGCGGTAACATCGGTTGGTACCCCTGATGCTTCCTCTGCCAGAAAACTGTGTGCTGCCATGCAATACTCACAGCCATTTGCCTGGCTGATGGCTAGAAAAATAACTTCCTGTTCCATTGAGCTGAAGCCAGATTTTTCGCGAAACGCAGAGTAACCCTGCATATAAGTATTTAACAGGCCGGGGGAGTTAGCCATTGCATAATACATATTGGGAGCGAAACCTAATTTCGCTTGCGTGGTTTCAAGTAATGTTTTTGCTTCAGGTTCTGCATCGGCTGTTGTTCTAAGTGATAGTTTTGTTTTGTATTCAGATAACATGATTTTTTCTCTTTTGGTTTAGTGTTACTGGTTAAATTTCCAGTTAATTTGTCTGTGAAATGTTTTTGCTGATGAAGACACAACGAAAGCCATTAGAGCCATAGATACTGTTGTGATCCGTAGGTGTTTTCGCCCAGCGGTTTGAGCTGGTCTGTGCCCATGCCTGTTCATCCCATGCACCGCCACGTATAACTTTCCAGCGGCCTGACTCAGGTTTATTTAATAGATTGTTGCTGTAGAAATCTGCAATTGCATTTTCTGCAAACCAGTTGTATACCCATTCAGCTGTGCCGCCAGTCATGTCGTATAAACCGAATTGATTCGGCTCCCTTGAGCCACGTGGCCATGTGCGATCTTCTCCGCAACCGTCAAATTCGTTTTTAACACTGCCGGCGGTTTTTTCGTCATCCATGATCGCGTGTTTGCAACTGGCGGTTTCATGCCCCCAGGGATAACGTGTACTGGTGCCTGCACGTGCAGCTTTTTCCCATTCCGCTTCAAGTGGTAATCGGCCGCCCGAAACAGAGCAATAGTTTTGTGCCAGTGGCCAGCTTATACAGTTGACCGGGTGATTATCTCTACCAGGGGCATCGTAGTTGCAGTATTTATTGCGTTGATAGGTGTATGGAATAACGCATTTTGTTGTTTTTACGCAGGCCCTGTATTCGGCAACAGAAACTTCGTGTTGTTGAATATAAAATGTATCAACGAATACTGCTGTGCCTCCTTTTTTACCTTCATCGGGGTCGCACTTATTGTCGTCTATAGAGCAACCCATAATGAAGCTTCCTGCATCGATTTTTATTGTTCTCTCAAACACGGGTTCTGCAAATACGACACATGTAGTAAAAAACACCTGGTACATTAATAATAAATATCGAAGCCAGCCCATGGTTATATCCTTTTGTTGTATTTAGTTAGCCGTTATGTTCAGACAACGGATAATCTGTTTTTGGCGGAATTTTGTGAAAAACCCATGCGGTGATCACAAGTACAATACTGCCGAGTGCTACGGGAAATATTGCGTACTCCCATCCTGGGCTGCTAAAGAATACAACGATGGGATCTGCACCTGCTGGTGGATGAGTAACACGTAGAGCAGTCATTGCTGCAATAGCGAGTCCAACGGCAAGTCCTATGCTCCACCAGTCGAAAGGCAGAAAATAATTCAGCGTTAAGCCGATAATAATTGAAACCACGTGACCAGCAATAACGTTGATGGGTTGTGATAAAGGGCTTTTAGGTAGTGAAAACAGCAGTACACAAGTTGCGCCGAAGGGTGCCATGAGCAAGAGGCTGTCTGATATGTGACCCAGTAAAACCAGGGTGGCAATTGCAATTGCGCCACCAGCCCCGGCTTTAATTGCTTTTGTGTGCGGCTCTGCAGGCTGTTTTCTAGTTAGAAATCTACGGAGTATTAATAATGAATTTACACTCATTTCTTATTCCTGTTTAGCTTGTTTCAGGTTGCTTAGTATTATTACTGTTGATGAAATAATGGCAGTAACGATAAAACTGGCGATTGTTAAGTTATCGATGATCATGATGTTTTTCCTCTGTCACTTATTTGTTTATAGAAATGACCGGATTCACCATTGAACCCGGTGTTTCGTTTACGTATGCAGGGCATGAACAACTTACTGCTTACATCTGTGTATCCGTTTATTTGCTAACACCAACTTCATACCATGCAGTAGGGTTTATTGGGCAACGGTATCTAAAACCATTTTCTGTCAGGGTTACCCTGGCGGTTAATGATTTGCCCTCTTCCAAAGGGGACTTGAACAGGAACTCCTTTGTGACATTGTCCTGCAGCCAGAAGCCAACCAGTTTTCCTGCTTTGTTATTGACAACAAAATCATAGACGCCGGGTTTAAGGCTGACTAAAGTTTCCTGCGCTGCGAAGTAACCGTTGTATTCATCCAGGTGAATAGTGGTCACGCCATTTTTAGTCGTTGGTGTTGCTGCTTGTACGATGCCTGTTATAGTTAATGTGGCTAACAGTAGAAGACCGTGAAAAAGGTTTTTTGTGTTCATTATTGTTTCCTCAAAAGTTTGTTAGTTGGGTAACGGTTAACCCGTTGCTTGTTACATTGCAGGAGCTATGCCAAGTTTTAAGGTTTGCGTAAGCGATTGGATATATTGTATTTATTGTTTAATTGCGGTTGAAATATTAGTGACGAGAATTCGTGAATAACGAGATTTTGAGTTTTTGAAATGCTATATCGTTTCGTTTCTGAAGTGAATTTACGCCTGGTTATAACTGAATGGTTCATGCGTAGCGGAATAAAGGATTATATTTTCTGGTCCGCGATAGTGTTGGTTATGTATGCAGAACTATAAGATGTAGGCTGGGTAAGATTGTGTCGTTCCCGGTGATGGTGATGGTATATGCGACTGCAACACGAACGCTTATCAAGGCCTGCTTTTTAGGTGTTATAGATCAATCTTTACTTTAACTATGTCTTCTTCAGAAGACTCAGCAGGCATTGCACAACACAATAAAACTTCATCATCATTTACTGTAGTCTGAAGAGGCTGATTATAAGAAACTTTTCCTGATAAAAGTTTTACTTTACAGCTGCCACACTGTCCACTTCGGCAACCGTATTCTGGTAACAAGCCGTGAACTTCGGCAAATTCCAGCAAAGTGCCATCACTTTTAGTCCATGCCTGTTTTACTTTTGATCGGGTGAATTCGATGATGGCTTCTTTTGCCACTGGTATTTGTTGGAACGAACCTGTTGACCGGTCGCTTTGACGTTCTAGTGATGCCGGGCCAAATGATTCAGCGAAAATTCGTTGATCGGTTACACCAAGATTTCGTATCAAGTTATATGTTGCTTGCATAAATTCGGGTGGACCACACAGATAAAAATCGTAATCATCTAGTGGCAACACTGCCTGTAATAATGCAGCGTTTATATGGCCGATATGGTTATAATGTTTACCGGCTTTCAGGGTATCGTTGATTTTACTTAGAGTCCAGAAACAATGTATGTTTCCAGAAGAGCTCTTTTCTATTTCTTTTAGTTCTTCAAAAAAGGCACGTTGCACATGGTCGTGTGCTGCGTGTATCACTGTCAGTTTTTTTCTGGAACGTGTGCGTACTGCTTCAAGCATTGCGAAACGCGCTATCGATATCATTGGTGTTATACCGATACCTGCAGCAAGTAATACTGCTGGTCTTTCGCTTTGTGTATCAAGAGTAAAATCACCCGTGGCTGATTTAATTTGCAGTGTGTCACCAACAGAAACTTTATCATGTAAGTAACTGGAGAAAACACCGTCTGGAATATTTTTATTGTTGGATGTTTCACGTTTAACGCTGATACGGTAGTCGCTGTCATGTGGTGAGCTTGATACTGTATAAGTACGTATAACGTCTTTATCGTTGATAGTAGCTTTGACTGTTATAAATTGTCCGGCTGAAAATAGTGGCCGTTGATTTTTTTCAGGGCTTAAATAAAATGATTTTATAACACTGCTTTCTTTTATTGTCTTTGTAATTGTATAAGTCTGCCACTGGTTTCTTTCCAGTTCAGCCTGTTGCGTTTTTTTAGCTTCATCCCAGGTACCGGTTAATAAAGTGTTGGTTGAGTATTTATCAAGTTTCCACCTTAAAGGCAGGGCGTTTTTCATCCAGTAGCCGTGGTCAATTTTAAATTTCCAGAGCCTTTCGGCACCTTCGAAAAATTTCGTTTCTACTGAATCCCAAAGTATTTCAACAGTACCGGTAAGTGTTAACAGGTCGCCTGTTTCAAAGTCGGGAAATAACAAACCGGCTTTAGGCGTTAACAAAAAATTACCCAGTGTATTAAAGTGAAAGTTACCAGTGTAGTCAGGAATAGTCAGTGTATTGTCATCGTCGACGCGTATAAACCCAGGTCTACCGCCACGGTGTGATACGTCGACACCTTCATTGATGTTTGCCTTGTTGTTTTCAGTTTTTGCATAACTGGCAACAAAAAATGTATCGCTATTGTGTATAAATTCTCTGGTTTTGCTATCAAATCTATTTATTGATGTTACTTCAGGTTTTTCTAGCACTTCTTTATCAATATTAATTAGTTCGCGCATTTGAATATATTGTGGGCAATTACCAAATGCCTGATCCACTTCGATTTCGATTGCGGTATCGTTTACCTGTGTTATATGACCAGCAAGTCGGTTGCGGCGGCGGGTTGATAGTTCTATGCCGAGTAATCCTATACGTTTGTTGTGTTGTTGATCATGCTGCAGCAATTTCGAGAAAGGTTCGCCGGGTATTGGTTTGCTGTTGATGCTTAGTTTTTTGTTGTTTTCTGAAGTGACAAAACCTGCTTTATTAACCAGCATGGTCGCCCATGGCCAACCTTTTTTATCTGCGTGCCCCAGCATAATAAATGGCAGCTGTTGATAAAATGACCGGTGTTCTTCAGGCATGAAGTTTGCGATAACCTGTTTGCTAAATCGCTCCATTGTTTCGCGAACACCCATGCGAGACTGGATCTCCTGCTCCCCCGGGTGGAAGTGTGAGTCAGTTGTTATAGCCTGTTCTTTGCCGGAATTATTTTCTCGCATTATTTTTATCTCATTCAAATGCCTGAATAAATTTCATGAAATGCTAACCTGTCAGGAAAAACTATTCGCAACAGGCTAGCATTCTTTACTGTATAACAGTGCCACATCTGACTATGCACATTAATATTCAGGCAGCAAGACCTGTCGCGGTTGCTTGCATAGGTATGAAACCGGGTAACGTTTCAACGCGTGCTAACCACGCGCGAATATTTGGGTAACCGTTAAGTGAAATATTACCTTCAGGAGCGTGTGCGATGTAAGTGTAATCAGCAATGTCTGCAATAGTTGCATGATCACCTGCCAACCACTCGCGGTCTTCAAGATGTGTTTCCAGTGTATCTAGTAACGCATTTGCACTTTCTATTGCAGTCTCAGGATCGAGTGATGCGCCAAAGACTGTAACCAGGCGCGCTGCCGCCGGACCATATGCTATCTCACCTGCAGCAATAGATAAAAAGCGTTGCACACTGGCAGCTTCTTCTGCACCTAAGGGTAACCATTGACGTTTGGCATCATATTTTGATGCCAGGTAGGTAAGAATTGCATTTGAATCGGCAATGGTAATTGGACCATCTTCTAAGACTGGTACCTGGCCGAAAACATTTTTTTTCAAGAATTCAGGGGTTTTATGTTCACCATCTACCAGGTCAACAGTAACGAGTTCTGCATCCAGACCAAGAATTGAAAGGAAATTTTCAACACGGTGAGAATGACCTGAGAGTGGATAACGGAAAAGTTTGATTGTGGACATATTTTTAACCTCATTAAAGTAACAAATATAAAATTAGAATTGATTGGCGAAAACTTTTATGTGTTCACTATGAATACTAAAAGCAGTTGTTGTGCCAACTATTTATTTAATATGTAAGTTACTGTTAGATATGATGTAGTAGGAATATATTCAGGGTTTGAGTTTATATGAGTCTTCGTTATCCACGAAGAATCATAAGATATTGACGATATTACGTAAAAATTGTGAAATGCAATAATATTGTGGTTATTCATGTTCATACTTGGAGCCCATCAAGAACAATGAGATATTAATTAACTACTAGAATATCTGTGAACGTTTGCTTTTATTAGATTTTCATCGTCAGAAAATTTATTTAAGGTCGCATAAGTGCTGGACAGGGAGCAAGTCCTGGGTGATCTCAATGTCTTCTTTGTGAAAAAGGCCTGTTTTTCATGGACGGTATTCAATATTTCTGCCTCAATCGACCAGTTCACCACAAACACGACCTTAAGCGAAATTATCTGGCAATGAAGTAATATCCCGGTCCTTATACTCACAAAGTAAAAAAGCCCCTCCTGAACAGGAGGGGCTAGTCTCTATTGGTGAATCAACTATCTTCAGATCTAGAAGCGGTCGTTGTTCATCACCTTGGTCCATGCCTTGACGAAGTCGTCGATGAACTTCTTCTCGCCATCGTTAGAGGCATAGGTTTCAGCGACGGCCCTGAGTTCCGAGTTGGAACCGAACACCAGGTCGACTGGTGTCGCAGTCCATTTCAGCTTGCCACTATTACGGTCACGACCCTCGTACACGCCTTCTTTTTTCGATGGTGCCCACGTGGTGGACATGTCGAGCAGGTTGGAGAAGAAGTCGTTGCTCAGTTGCCCCGGTCTGTCGGTGAACACACCGTGCTTCAAGCCGCCGGCATTCGCGCCCAATGCACGCATACCACCGACCAGTGCGGTCATCTCCGGTACTGTCAGGGTCAATAAGTCGGCTTTCTCAACCAGCATGTCAGCAGGAGAGCCGTAAGCACCGTCATTGTAGTAGTTACGGAAGGCATCTGCCTTCGGTTCCAGTACAGCGAACGAATGCACATCGGTCATCTTCTGTGTCGCGTCACCACGCCCCGATCTGAATGGAACCTTGACCTTGTGACCGGCATCTTTTGCCGCTTTCTCGATCGCAGCAGCACCACCGAGTACGATCAGGTCAGCCATGGAGACCCTGCTGCCGGAGTCTTTTTTGACTTTCTCAAGCTTCTTCAGCACGTTGGCCAGTTCTTTCGGGTCGTTGGCTTGCCAGTCTTTCTGTGGGGCAAGTCGAACACGCGCACCGTTGGCGCCACCGCGCATATCTGAGCCACGATAGGTAGACGCTGATGCCCATGCCGCTCTGACCAGTTCAGGTACGGTCAAACCGGATTTCAGAATCTTCGCTTTCAATCTGTCCGCTTCTTTGGCACTTATCTTGTAGTCACCAGCCGGAACAGGATCCTGCCAGATGAATACTTCTTCTGGTACCTCGCTACCCAGGTAGCGGGTGCGTGGCCCCAGATCACGATGCGTTAGTTTGAACCACGCCCTGGCGAAAGCTTTGTCGAACTCTTTCGGGTTCTTCAGGAAACGTTCGGCGATCTTGCGGAAGCCGGGATCTTCCTTCAGCGCCAGGTCGGTGGTCAGCATGACAGGTGGATTGCGTTTCCCCTTGATGTGGGCGTCAGCGACTGCTGATTGCGCATGTTTATCAGTTGGCACCCATAGTGTTGCGCCGGCTGGCGTTTTCTGTTGTTTCCAGTCGAATCGGAACAGGTTATCGAGGAACAGGATTGACCATGCGGTCGGCGTCTGGGTCCAGGCACCTTCCAGTCCGCTGGTCATGGTGTCTTCAGCATTGCCTTTGCCACACTTGTTGTTCCAGCCCAGTCCCTGCGCTTCGATAGCGGCGGCAGCAGGCTCCGGGCCTACGCAATCAGCTTTGCTGGCACCGTGGTTCTTGCCAAGGGTGTGGCCACCGGCGATTAACGCTACGATCTCCTCATCATTCATCGCCATTCGGCCGAATGATTCACGTATGTCTCTGGCAGCAGAGACCGGGTCGAGATTGCCGCCCGGGCCTTCCGGGTTCACGTAGATCAGACCCATCTGCACGGCTGCTAACGGCTTTTCGAGTTCGCCGTCCTTGCTGTAACGCTTGTCGTTGCCAAGCATCCTGGTCTCGGGGCCCCAGTACACCAGGTCAGATTCCCAATCGTCCACGCGACCACCAGCAAAGCCCAGGGTTTCGAAACCCATCGATTCCAGTGCAACATTACCGGCCAGTATCATCAGGTCTGCCCAGGATACATTACGCCCGTATTTCTGCTTGACCGGCCACAACAGGCGGCGTGCCTTGTCCAGATTGGCGTTATCAGGCCAGCTGTTGAGCGGCTCGAATCGTTGCTGGCCGCCATCGGCACCACCGCGCCCGTCATGTACGCGGTAGGTTCCTGCGCTATGCCAGGCCATCCTGATCATCAGGCCGCCATAGTGGCCCCAGTCTGCAGGCCACCAGTCCTGTGACGTGGTCAGTACTTTTTCGATGTCCGCTTTCAGGGCCTTGAGATCGACGCTATTGAAGGCCCTGGCGTAGTTGAAATCATCACCGTACGGACTGGATTTGTCATCGTGGTCACGTAGCGAGCCGAGATCTACCTGATCCGGCCACCAGAAGCTGTTCGGTTTGGCCTTGCCACTGAACATGTTTTCGGACCAGGCTTCTGGTGATAGTGCGATTGCGACTGCAGCAATCAAAGGTATTGTTCTTTTCAGCATGACTTTATTCTCCTAAAGTGGTGTTGCTTTCTAATTACGACTGGCTTCTAGCCACATGTTTTTATTCGTTATCAAGCTTTCACAATTAACGATTTGTCAAATATAGTCCTGTCACAAGGTATTGGATATTAGGATTTATTTATCAGTGCCATAGCCTTCCTTAATATAATAAGATGTTAATATTCAAAAACTATCAATAAATATCATAAATTAATATTAACTATGTACTGTTTTATTGTATTAAACTAACGACATGACACTAACCGAACTTCGTTACATCGTTGCCGTTGCACGAGAACATCACTTTGGCCGAGCGGCCAAAAGTTGCCATGTCAGCCAGCCCACGCTGAGTGTGGCAATAAAAAAACTTGAAGATGAATTGCGCGTAGCAATATTTGAACGTGGCAGTAGTGAGGTAACATTATCACCTATCGGCGAGCGCATCGTACAACAGGCTCAACAGACACTTGAAGCTGCGGATAACATTAAACAGATGGCTTTACATGGCAAGAACCAGCTTGCCGATCCGTTACGTATTGGTGCGATCCATACCATTGGGCCTTACCTGTATCCAGAGTTGATCCCACTGCTTCGTAAAGCAGCACCAGGGATGCCGCTGGTAGTCGAAGAAAACTACACTTCCGTATTAACAGAAAAGCTCAAGCAGGGGGAACTGGACGTCATTATTATTGCGCTGCCATACAAAGAACCGGGCATTGTGACACAGTCGCTATATATAGAACCTTTTGTTGTCCTGTTACCCGCATCGCATCCACTGACTTCACGTAAAACCATTAGCTCTAAATTACTCGAAGATGAAAATGTATTGTTATTAGGCCAGGGACATTGTTTTAGAGATCATGTACTGGATGCCTGCCCGGCCTGTATTCCCAAACCCGGGCTTATAGGTGATTTGCCGCATACTGTTGAAGGCAGTTCACTGGAAACGATCCGGCACATGGTCGTTTCAGGTTTAGGCGTAACAGTATTGCCTTGTACTGCAGCTGGCGCACACTCATATTCTCAGCGTTTACTGGCGATACGTCGATTTTCAAATCCTATACCAACACGTACTGTGGCTCTGGCATGGCGCGTGTCTTTTCCACGACCCAAAGTCATTGATGTCATTAACAAGGCAATACACGACTGTAATTTAAGCTGTGTAAAAAACATCAAAAAAAGAAGATAGTAAAAAACTATCACATCAATATATTTAATTAAATTTATTTATATATGAGATTTCGCTAATATGTATCCATCGATTAATACAGATCGAATAACACAAGAGGATACAGATGATGAGCAATACACAAGATAACGAAATGGCGGTAGTAACTGGTCCACGCATGAATCAGGCCGCGCCCGATTTCGATGCAGTAACGACACATGGCAACAGGAAACTTGCCGACTACCAGGGTAAATGGCTGGTTCTATTTTCACACCCTGCTGATTTCACACCTGTTTGTACTACAGAATTCATGGCATTTGCTAAAAGGCAGGACGAATTTAGTAAGCTGAATACTGAGCTGCTTGGCTTGTCGATTGATAGCCATTACGCACACCTGGCATGGGTTCGTAATATTAAGGAAAAATTCGACGTTGATGTTAACTTCCCTATTATTGCTGACCTGGACATGAAAGTTGCCAATGCCTACGGCATGATTCAGCCGGGTGCAAGTGACACTTCAGCCGTTCGTGCAACATTCATTATCGATGATAAAGGTATTCTTCGTGCTATGGTGTATTACCCTATGACCAATGGTCGTTCTATTGATGAAATACTGCGACTAGTCACTGCTTTACAGACATCTGATACCAATGGTATCGCCACACCAGAAGGCTGGCAGCCTGGTGATAAGGTAATCGTACCGCCACCTGCAACAGCAGAAGCGGCTGAAGCACGCTTGAATGAAGGTTACGAGTGTACTGACTGGTATTTCTGTAAAAAGTCACTCTAGGTTAAAAACCCTGACCAGCCGAATATTCTGGTCAGGGTTTTAAATATATAGCCAATATAATTTCTGAAAAATCCGCACAAAGAGTATCTTCACCAGGTGCAAAGAATCTTGAATCCAGCCTGGCTTTTTTTACACTTTCACACTCACTTTCAAATCAAGATTTATCATAAGCAACTGAATTATTGTAATAGCGGCATGGGTTTTTTCTGTGATTATTACTATCGCTAAATTAATGATCCTGATAATTTACTTTTTACGAATCTCAGTCTTAATGTGAGTATTGGTAATTCCTTCACAGCTGAATACACAGTTGATGATACTGATATACCTAACAGTGTCTCTGGTGGTGTATGTTAACCAAAAACGGCCCCTTTGGAAGCGTTTGTATTTGTGCCGACTGCCCGTTGTTGGCTCTGAATTCAAACCGTGAAGCCAGGCGAGTATGAAGAATATAAGAGTAACAAACGAGGAGTAATTGAATGCAACAGGGTGGCGATTGAACTTGACTCTGTCTAAAAATAGTGATAACACTTCCTGTTGTGACTGTCTATTCGATTAACATCGACTGTACTGTCTTATCGGTAGTTCAAGATATAAAAAAACTATAGCAACATCTTAATTTTTAACCACCAGGAGATTTAAATGAATTTATCTAATTGTAAGTTAAAATCACTAAGTTTTGCAGCAATTCTTGGGCTGACAGCCTGTGGCGGTGGCGGTTCTGACACACCGGCAACCACCACAGTAACAGGCTCATCCAGCGGTATTTTTCTGGATGCCGAAGTCGGTGGTTTAAGCTACACCACCAGCAGTGGTGTTAGCGGCACGACTGATGCCAATGGTACCTATACTTATAATACGAGCGATACCATCACCTTCAACGTGGGTGGCGTCACTTTGGGCAGTGTTCCCGCTGCACCGTCGTGCACGCCCCTGGACTTTGGTGCAGCCAGTACCAACATTGCCCGATTTATTCAGTCCCTTGATGCTGATGGTATTCCAGGAAATGGTATTGATCTGAGCGCTGCTGCAACTAGCCTGGCAGGGGTTACTGTCGACAGCAGTTCGTTTGCTTTAGCCACATTTGCACCAGAAATTTTAGCGGCTATTGGCACTGCTAACCGCACAGACATTGGCGAAGCCGCCGCGCTGGCTAATCTGGCTGCTGGTACCCGTACAACCTTTAGTAACGCAGATATTGACGGCAAGCTCTTTGTTGTTATTGTCCCTTCCGAATCAGATATTGGAATCGTTTCTTTTGATACCATTTCATCTGGAGCTGCAGTGTTCAGTGTGGTTGCAGGAGATACAATAGCCGGAGGTGGTAATGGATTCGGCACAGATGAAACCTGGGTGGTTGGTACCGATGGCGTACTTACTCTGACTGATGTTGTTAATGGCGCAGTTGCTACTGTTAATCGTATTGGAGGCAGTACAAGATCTGTATCAGTAACAATCAGTGAAGATGGCTTGGCGCCTTTACCTCTTACTTTGCTGGTTCCTCAAGCAGTTACCGCTAGTGATCTTGGCGGTGACGGTAGCATAGCTCCCGGTAAAAGCTATGATGTAGTCTATATCGATGGTTCAACGTTTACCGCTACTTTCAACGCTGATCTCAGCTATTCTTCTACTCTTAGCGATGGTACTCCTGATGACAATGGTACTTATGAAGTAGGCGGTAACGGACCCAACGTGGTTACTCTAACCAGTATAAAATTCCCTGGTGATTTTGTCTTCTTAATTTACCTGGATGGTAACATCAACAACGTTGGTGAAACAGTCAGTATTTTAATTGCTGATGCCACCGACATTGGCGGCGGCACACCAACAGATCCAAACCTGCAATTTAACAGTCTGGGTGTAGGTAGCGCTACTTTGAAACCATAGACTTCTGAACTGAAATATTTCAGTAAAAAACCCGCAGACAACAAGTCTGCGGGTTTTTTTATGGTTTGCATAATCGAAATCTGGATTCCGGGGACAGTATACTTATTAAAACATCTGGTGATCTATAAAGGTGAATTGCGCAGTAGTGTGGACGTGTGGTACTGGATTTTATCGATAATAGAAATCACATAAGATGAATTTCATTTCATGGTTATTGATTCCGCAATCATCAGTGTTTGATAGATGACAAATTTTGAGGTATTTATTCTTGATGGTATTCTCTGGTTTGGATTAGGATGGAGTCTATACTTTTTTACACACTATCTTGAATTAAACGGCACTGCACAAGGTTGCTGTTTTACTTCACCTGTACATAGAATTATGTGTAATGATTAGTCTCCAGATGATTTTTTTGATCTGAATTTTCTATGGAAATCTCTAAGGAAATAAAAATTTATGAATGATGTAACAATACTCATTGTTGACGATGAACCAGCGGTTCTGGCATCGATGAGTAAGGTACTCGCTCCCAGCTACAGGGTGCGTGCCGTCAATTCAGGAGCAAGAGCATTGACGGTGGTTGGCACAGACCCTCGTCCTGACCTGATACTGCTTGACGTGTTGATGCCTGGTATGGATGGGTACTCGGTACTGTCACGGCTGAAGAAAAACCCTGTCAGCCGTGATATCCCTGTTATTTTTGTCACTGCCATGGAAGCTGAAGAGGATGAAGAAAAGGGGCTGGGACTGGGTGCTGTTGATTATATTACCAAACCTATCAAACCGATGACTCTGCTGGCTCGGGTCAGAAACCACATATTACTAAAGCAGGCCAGCGATTTTCTTAACGATAAGAATGCATACCTTGAAGCAGAGGTAGTAAGGCGTGTGGAGGATGAGAGAGCGATCCAGAAGGCTTTGCATGATAGTAAACTACGTTTCAGAAACCTGTTTGAGCACGCCGAAGTCGCCATCTGGAATGAAGACCTGACAGAAGTCACCAGAGCATTGAAACAACTGCGTATCAAAGGGGTGTCGGATCTACGTAAATACCTTACTGATAACCCGCAAGTTGCACTGGACATCGCTGCCAGTGTCAAAGTGCTGCACGTCAATGAGGCTGCACTGAAACTGTTTGGCGCGACAACCGAAGAACAATTTCTCTCGCGCATAGACGCAAGCTCTGGATGGGGTTCGATTGAGACATTCATTGAAGAGCTTTGCGTTCTGTGGGAAAGAAATGGTGTGTTTCGTGCAGAGACAGTGCTCAGGACATTTGACGGCAGAGAGATCACCTGCATCGTCTCTTTTCGGTTGCCTGAAACAGCGGAGGAATTTGCAAGTGTTCCTGTCAGTATTCTCGATATCACTGAACGAAAACAAACGGAACAGCAGCTTCGCCATAGCCAGAAAATGGGTGCAATGGGGCAGTTCACAGGTGGTGTTGCACATGACTACAACAACATGCTCGGCGTTATTCTAGGTTATGCTGATTTACTGGAAGGCGCATTAGGTGATCAGCCGAAACTGGCCAAATATGCACAAAAAATACATCATGCGGGTAGGCGTAGTGCCAAACTCACCAGAAAATTACTGGCCTTTTCGCGACAGGAAGTATCTGATGCAGAACTATTGAGTATCAACGCTCTGTTGAATGAGCAGCAGCACATGCTTGAAAAAATACTGACAGCGCGTGTCAAACTGTTGCTTGATCTGGCAGAAAATCTATGGCCAGTCTGGGTTGATATTGGTGATCTCGAAGACGCCATACTCAATTTGAGTATTAATGCCATGCACGCCATGAAGGCAGGTGGTCAGTTGACCATCCAGACCAGTAATGAGCAGGTTAATAAAGTTGACGCCCAAACTCTGCAGTTAGATCAGGGGGATTATGTAGTGCTTAGCATTATCGATACTGGCTGTGGCATGAATGAAGAAACCAGAGTCAGAATTTTTGAGCCATTCTTTTCAACAAAAGGTGGTCAAGGTACCGGACTGGGTTTAAGTCAGGTGTATAGATTTATGGAGAACAGTGGCGGTACGATTAGAGTTTATTCCGAGCCGGGGCAGGGTACTCGTTTCGTACTCTATTTTCCCCGGCACCAGGATAGTAGTGATGATATTAAGTCAGGAGATGATGATAATGCAATCGATTTTAGTGGTAATGAAACGATTCTCATCGTTGATGATGAACCGGCCTTACTTTATTTAACCAGCGAAAGACTAGGACAACAAGGCTATAATACTATTTGCGTTGAAAACGGTGAGCAGGCACTAAGCATACTTGAAGGTGAATCCATCGACCTGCTACTTGCTGATGTCATCATGCCCGATATGGATGGCTATAAGCTTGCCGCCATTGTGCAGGATAAATACCCTGAAGTGAAAATCCAGTTAGTCAGTGGTTTTGAAGGTGATCACCATGCAGATATGAGCGATGAAAATATATCTCAAAATTTGCTTTGTAAACCTTATGATTCACAAGTTTTAACGCAAAGGATTCGGCAGTTACTTGATGAGTAATATCAGAGGCACCCTGACAATGTAGAACAGCTAATTATTTGTTAGAGGGTTCATTTAAACCCGTAATCTAAAAATTTTTCTACGAATACTTAAAAAAAATAATGCATGCGAGTGATACAACAAAATAATGCATACGAGTGATACAACAATACTAATTGTTGACGATGAACCAGCGCTTCTGACATCGATGACTACAGTACTTGCGCCCAGTTATAAGGTACGTGCCGCCAATTCGGGAGCACGAGCGTTGACGGTGGCAAATACAGGCCCACGCCCTGACCTGATATTGCTCGATGTGCTGATGCCAGGGATGGATGGCTACTCTGTATTGTCGCAACTGAAAGAGAATTCTGCTACCTGTGAGATACCGGTTATTTTTGTCACTGCCATGGAGGCGGAGATGGATGAAGAGAAGGGGCTGGAACTGGGTGCGGTCGACTACATCACCAAGCCCATCAAACCGGCGATTCTGTTAGCAAGGGTCAGGACCCAGCTAATATTGAAACAGGCCCGTGATTTTCTCAATGACAAAAACGCGTATCTCGAAGCTGAAGTTGATCGGCGTATGGAGGAAAATCGTGTCATCCAGAACGTGAGCATACGTGCCCTGGCGCATCTGGCAGAAATACGCGACCCGGAGACAGGCGAGCATATCCTCCGTACTCAGGCGTATGTCCAGTCTCTGGCGACGCGCCTGCAGAGGCATCCTCGCTTCAGTGATACAATCACTAATCGTTACATCCTGTTGCTGACCAAGTCTGCGCCTCTGCACGATATCGGCAAGGTTGGTATTCCGGATCACATCCTGCTCAAGCCGGGCAAGCTCACAGACGATGAGTGGACGATCATGAAAACACATGCGGAGCTGGGTGCACAGGCTATCGAGAGTGCCGAAAGAGATGTCGAACAGCCGGTGGAATTTCTCACCCTGGCCAAGGAGATCGCCCACTGGCACCACGAACGTTGGGACGGCAGCGGTTACCCTGATGGTCTAACCGGAGATGCGATTCCCGTCTCGGCCCGGCTTATGACTATCGCCGATGTTTTCGATGCCCTTATTTCGGTGCGAGTATACAAGCCTGCCATGGTGTTTGAAAAAGCACGCGACATCATCGTCGCTGGACGCAATAGCCAGTTCGATCCGGATGTGACGGATGCCTTCCTGGCCAGCTTTGATGAGTTTGTGGAGATTGCCAACAAGTACCAGTCCGGGGGCTGAGTGGGCCGCCAGAGGTTATCGGATAAAATTATGGCAGAGAATTCAATCATATCCAGTGAGCTGAACAGAGATGAATTCCGGCGTAAATTTCACGCAGGCCTCATCGCTGCCTGGTTAATCCCGCCTGCAACAGGTGAACTGGGTATGACCTTTCTGGGATTCTGGGAACTTGAAGAAGCGGGCCTGAGCCTGATCCGGTTTACCGGGATCTACGTCATCGTTTTTACGTTCATCGCCTTTTTTGTATTCAAGCATATGGTCGTCGAGCCGGTCGAGGCGCTGGGTGAGCGTCGGCCTGTACACGTTGCTGAACATACCAGAAGACTGATACTGTTTCCCGGGGTGTTCTGGGGGCTGTTGACCCTGTACAGTGCTTTTGGGCCGGCGACGGTCCTGTTATCCAATGCTGTCTTTCAGGGGGCGCAGTACACACTCGGCGATTATGCCTTCTCCGCATTCGGTGTCATCCCGTTCCTTCTGATCGCTGCCTTCCCGCTGTTTTTTTATCTTACCGATCTGCTGGGTCGTTTTCTGGCGCCGCGGGGAGTCATGGTGATGGTCGCCCCTTTGCGCTTGAAGCTCATAGTGCTCGGTCTGTTCACACCGGTTATGATCGATACCATATTATTGACCTACTATTATCACCGCACCGGGTTTATCGCGACCGAAACCATCGTACTCTGGTTTGTGCTGGTTCTTATTGCCGGCATAGGTACATGGGTTGCTCTACATAGTTTTCGACTTGGGATGCGTGCACTGGAACAAGTCTTAGGTGACCCAGCTGAAGCAGATATTTCTGGTTATCCGGTAGCCGCTTCGTTAGATGAATTCGGACAGCTGGCCAATGGTTGGGCAGATCTGTTGAAATCGCGTGATCGTGCTGAGCGTAAGTTCAGAGAACATGACAAACAGGTTCGCGATATCGTCGATAACATGGATGCGATCATTTATATCAAGGATAAAACCGGTCATTATCTGATGACCAACCGACGTTTTGAACAGTTATTTGATTTCTCAAGTGGTAGTGTTATCGGCAAGACAGACCATGATATTTTCCCTGGTGAGTACGCTGATAAATTTCATGAGAATGACCTCAAAGTCATTCGCGATGAAAAACTTTTAGAGATTCATGAGGTCGCGCCTCATGAAGATGGATCACATACGTATAACTCGCAGAAGTTTCCACTATACGATGCTGAGCATGTGCTCTATGGGGTTTGCAGTATCTCAACCGATATCACCGAGCGCCTTCAGGCCAGTGATAAATTAAGACATAGTGAAGCGAGGCTGTCAGGAATCATCCAGGTCGCTAATGATGCAATCATCACGGTGGACCACTCGCAGAACATCCTTCTTTTTAATCAGGGTGCTGAACGGGGTTTCGGTTATTCAGCGGATGAGGTGTTGGGCCACCCTCTGGATATGTTACTGCCGGAAAGATTGCGTCACAGACATCGAGAAAATATCAGGAGTTTTGAGGAAGGCTTGATATCGGCACGCCAGATGAGCGATCGTTCTACCCCGTTGCTCGGACGCAAAAAAAACGGTGAGGAATTTCCACTTGAGGCATCAATTTCCCGGCTGGACCTGGGAGATGAAAAACTTTTTACGGTTGCCCTGCGAGATATCACTGAACGTATACAGGTCGAAGAAACGCGCCGTCGACAAAATGAAGGCCTTATCGTACTCGATGAGTGGGTGAGCAAACTGCCTCAGCAGGAAGGACCGGTCGAAAAGTTTTATGAGCTGGTCGGTCAGGCTGTTCTGGCACTGACGAAAGCAGACCTGGCCGCCTTGCCGTTGATCGATGAGTCCGGAGATACATTCACTTACGTGGCAGCGGCGGGTGTTAAAGCGGAACGGTTAAAGGGCAGGACAATGCCGCTGCAGGAGGGTGGCCTCTGTGGTTGGGTCGCCATGTATGGTGAGCCAGTTAATGTCCCTGATCTGGCCGCTGATGATCGTGTCATTTCGGAACTCGCCCGGGAGCTGAACGTCAATACAGGTGTACTTGCACCTCTGCGCCATGAGAGCAAGGTGATTGGTGGATTGTCGGCTTTCCGTAACGGTGAACCTTTCGATGAGATAGACAAGCAGAACCTTAACCTGCTGGCTCAGCGGGTCTCGATCGCACTGATTAATCTTCGTCTGAGACTTTCACTGGAATATCGCGTAGCCGAACGTACCCGTGAGCTGGCAGAAGCCAATGAAACATTAAAGGAGCTGGATCAGTTGAAATCCATGTTCATCGCCTCCATGTCTCATGAACTGCGGACGCCGCTTAACTCGATTATCGGCTTCACGGGCATCATCCTGCAAGGCCTGGTTGGTCCTTTGACAGAAGAGCAGAGCAAGCAACTCGGTATGGTGCAGGGTAGTGCCCGTCACCTGCTCGAGCTTATCAATGATGTGCTGGATATCTCCAAGATCGAGGCGGGCGAGGCAGACATCGTGCCGGAGACTTTTGATATATGCGAAATGATTGAAAAAGCCGCGCAGAAGATAAGAGTGCTGGCCGAGAAAAAGGGACTGTCACTAACTGTCGAGGCAATGCCCGCCGTGGGCAATATTATCAGTGACCGGCGACGGGTTGAGCAGGTTCTGATCAATCTGCTGAATAACGCGGTGAAATTCACCGAGCACGGCGAAGTGCGCGTCGAATGTCGCCTCAGCGATGACCACCTGTTGATCCGGGTGAAGGACACCGGTATCGGCATTAATCACGAGGACATGGACAAATTGTTCAAAGAATTCAGCCAGCTTGATAGTGGTCTGAACCGTAAACAGGAAGGCACCGGTCTTGGCCTGTCTATCTGTAAGAAACTGGTTACGCTTCTGGGTGGCGACATTCAGGTCGAGAGTAAACCCGGAGAAGGCAGTGTGTTCACAATCACACTGCCGATGAAAATAGAGGAATGATTGGATGAAAGCCAGGATACTTATTATCGAGGACAATGAGCAAAACCTCTACATGGAAACTTTCCTTCTGGAAAAGTATGGATATGAGGTTGTCGGGGCACGAGATGGGCGTGAGGGGCTCGAGTTGGCCGCCCGGGTCAAACCGGCGCTGATTGTGCTGGATATTCAGCTGCCGCTGATGGATGGTCATGAGATCGCCCGGCGGCTCAAAACTTCCCCCGAAACCCGTGATATCCCTATCGTGGCAGTGACTTCGTACGCCATGAACAAAGACCGCGAGCAGATTCTTGCCAGCGGCTGTGAGGGTTATATGGAAAAACCCATTAACCCGGAGACCTTTGTATCAGAGCTGGCGCAGCATCTGCCGACATCACCACCGAATGGAGATGAACCATGAGTACGGCACTGATTGTTGATGACCGTGAGCAGGAACTTTACCTGCTGCGGGTGCTGCTGGAAGGCCATGGTTATACCGTGGTCTCGGCGTCCAACGGAGAAGACGCCCTGGCGGTCGGCCGCAGGAGCCAGCTGGATATCATCATCTCCGACATCATGATGCCGGTGATGGATGGTTTTCGTCTTTGTCGCGAGTGGATGGAAGATGAGCGTCTGCAGAAAATTCCCTTCGTTTTCTATTCCGCTACATATACCGACACCAGAGATGAGGAATTTGCAATGAGTCTTGGCGCGGTCCGTTTCATTATCAAGCCTGCTGAGCCGGATGAATTCATGAAGGTTATTCAGAGCGTGCTGAATGACCTGGATACAGGCAGGATAGAGTATGGAAAACCGTTACCCAGAACTGAAGAGGAGGTGCTAAAGCTTTATGATGAGCGACTGGTCAACAAGCTTGAGAAGAAGACACTGGCGCTGGAAAAAGAGATCATCGAGCGTAAACGGGTAGAAAAAAAGTTAAACAAAGCCAACAAACTATATGCCACCTTGAGTCAGGTCAATCAGACCATCGTAAGGACATCGGATAAGCAAAAATTATTTCAGGAAATCTGTGATATCGCTATCGAATTCGGCAGATTTAAACTGGCATGGGTAGGACTGTTAGACGAAGACAAGCAGTCGGTCAAACCGGTTGCCTATAGTGGAGACGGTTCCGATTACCTGAAACATATTAAAATTTCACTAGCTGATGAGTTAACCGCCAGAGAGCCTGCGGGCAGGGCAATCCGTGAGGAAAACAGCGTCGTCTTTAATGATCTGGAAAACGACTCAGATTTATCACCCTGGCGAGAGCAGGCTCTTGCAAGAGGCTGCCGTTCGACAGGCGCTTTTCCTGTTCGATTCAATAACTCTGTTATAGGCGCCATAAATGTATATGCCGATGACCCCCATTTTTTTGATGAAGGTGAGGTGAATCTGCTTGAAGAAACGGCTATGGACGTTTCTTTTGCACTGGATAAACTTTATGAAGAAGAAAATCATCGGCAGGCGGAAGAGTCGTTGCGGCAAGCAGGGCTGGTTATCGAGAACAGTCCGGTGGTGGTCTTCCGGTGGCAGGCAACCGCTAGCTGGCCGGTGGAACTGGTGTCCGATAATGTCATCCAGTTTGGCTATACACCTGAGGAGCTGCTTTCTGGTGAGACGCCCTTCGCCTCGATAGTGCATGCTGATGACCGCGAGCAGATCGAGCGCGAGGTAGCGGAATATGCCACCAGTGGTGCGGTCCACTTTCAACAGGAATATCGGATTGTCACACCTGATGGAGATATTCACTGGGTCGACGATCGCACCACGGTCGAGCGAGACGCCGATGGAAACATCAGCCACTATCAGGGCATTGTCCTCGATATCACCGAGCGTAAACGGGCCGAGACTGAACTCGCCGCACAGCTCGAGGAATTACGTCGCTGGCACGACGCTACCCTGGGGCGTGAGGGGCGAGTGCTGGAGCTGAAAAATGAGATCAATAGCCTGCTTACCGAGCAGGGTCAGCCGCCACGCTATTTAGGTACGGAGGAGGAAGTAACAAACCGTGACTGAACACATTTCAGTAGCTCCGCTATATCGTTTGCGCCGCTCTGCATCGTGCGTGCTACGCATTTTGTTCTTGTTTGTGGTGGTGGCGCTGCAGACGCCACCTGCCTGGGCGGCCGAGTTTCACATCGGCGTACTGGCGCACCGTGGCCCGGAGAAGACCCTGGCCAGATGGCAGCCAATCGCCGACTACTTGAATGAGCGACTGCCTCAGCACCATTTTGTCATCCGGCCCCTGGGCCTGGACGAGATGCGTCAGGCGGTGGTGGGGCAACAACTGGACTTCGTAGTCACCAACGGCGCTATCTACGTAGAGCTGGAGGTACGCCATGGCGCAATCCGTACTGCCACCCTGATTAACGCCGCAGGCGGTGATGCCGGTTCCCACTTCGGTTCGGTGATCTTCACCCGTGCTGATCGATCTGATATCACCCGCCTGGCCGATCTCAGGGGCAAGACCTTTATGGCTGTTAGCCCCCATGCCTGGGGCGGCTGGCTAATGCCCCTGCATGAACTGGAACACCAGGGGGTGCATCCTGATGACTTTGCGGAGCTGCGCTTCAGCGGTTACCCCTTCGACCGCCTGGTGCAGGCGGTGCTCAGCGGTGAGGTGGATGCCGGTGCTGTGCGCACCGACACCCTGGAGACTCTGGCCGCCGAGGGCAAGATCCGGCTGGACGACGTGCGCATACTCAACCCCCGCCAGGTACCGGGATTTCCCTACCTGCTCAGCACGCCGCTTTATCCCGAGCACAGCTTCGCTCGCCTGCCCGGCGTGGATAACGAGGTGACACGCCAGGTGACGGCGCAACTTTTGCTCATGCCGGCCGACGGTCCGGCTGCACAAAACGCCCACATTACGGGCTGGACCACCCCCATGGACTACCAGCCGATTCGCCGCGTGCTGCAAGACCTCAAGGTGGCACCCTACGAGCAACACGGGAAAGTGGAACTGCTAGCAGCTGTACACCAGCACTGGAGGGTCAGCCTGACCATCGCCCTGTTGCTACTGATTCTGGCGGGCGCCACTTATGTGAACAGACGCCTGGCGCGACAGCTACGTGATCAGGCCGGACACCTGGAGCAGCAGGTGCAGACGCGCACCCAGGAACTGGCGGTCAACGAGGAGCGCCTTCGGCTGGTAATCAATAAGGCGCCGGTCGCTGTCTGGGACTGGGATATCACCGCTGACGTCGTCGAGTGGAGCGGCGCTTTTACCCAGATGTTTGGCTGGCCCAGTGAACGGATCGATGAAAACGCTGAGCGGTGGTGGGCCGACCGCATCCACCCCGACGACCGTGGACAGGTGCTTGCCACACTTCACAATGCCATAACGCGGGGAGACAATAATTTTTACGCCGAGTACCGTTTTCAGAAAAAAGATGGCCACTGGTGTCATACCATTACCTGGGGTGAAATACTGCGCGATGCAGATGGCCAGTCGTGCCGGATGATCGGCGCTATTCTGGACATTAGCGCACGCAAGCAGGTCGCGGCAGCGCTTCACGAGACCCATCGCCGCCTGAAAACGCTGATGGCCAACCTGCCGGGCATGGCCTATCACTGCCGCAACGATCCGGAGTGGAGCATGGAATTCGTCAGCGAGGGCTGTCTGGCTCTGACCGGTTACCCGGTGGCCGATCTGCTTGGCAACAAGCGGATCAGCTACGCCCGACTGATCCACCCTGACGACCGGGAGCGGGTCTGGCAGGAGGTGCAGGCTGGCCTGGCGGCGCACGGCCGCTTCGAACTGGAATATCGCCTGCTCACCGCGGAAGGGAAGGAAAAATGGGTCTGGGAGAGCGGTACCGGGATCTACGGAAAAGACGGGGAACTGTTGTCCCTGGAAGGACTGGTCATCGACAATGATGCGCGAAAACATGCTGAAGCGGCTATCCTGGTCGCACAGGCAGAATCCGAACGTCTGCTGGACCAGGCTGATCAGGCACGACTCACTTTGTTAAGTGTGATCGAAGATGAGCGGGAGGTTCAGGCGGCCCTGCGCGAGAGTGAGTTCCTGTTTCGTTCCCAGTTCGATCTGGGTAGCCTTGGTATCGCCATCACCTCGCCCGAGAAGGGATGGTTGCGAGCCAACCCCTATCTGTGTGATCTGCTGGGTTACAGTGAGGATGAGCTGAAGTCAATGACATGGGCCGAGATGACTCATCCGGACGATCTGGCTGCCGATGAGGCCCAGTTTGAGCGCATGCTGGCTGGTGAGATCGACGACTATAAGCTGGACAAGCGCTTCTATAATAAAGCCGGCAATAGTATTTGCACTCATCTCACGGTGGCCTGTTACCGTGACAGTGGCGAAGTGAAGTTTGCTATCGTCACCCTGTTGGACATCACCGGGCGTAAGCAGATGGAGGAAGAATTACGCAAGTTGGCGCTGGCGGTGGAACAGAGTCCGGAGAACATCGTTATCACTAATCTCAAAGCCGAGATCGAATACGTTAACGAGGCCTTTATGCGCACTACCGGTTATAGTCGGCAGGAAATCATAGGCAAGAATCCGCGTATCCTGCATTCGGGTAAAACACCGCCCGAGACCTATGTGGCCATGTGGGATATGCTGAGTCGTGATCTGCCATGGAAAGGTGTGTTCCACAAC
>SWCD01023571.1_pt1 | contig 42858 bp, 50 predicted proteins | sample 4693011 | NCBI WGS metagenome assembly SWCD01 (sample SAMN10267278, study PRJNA491770) | bioreactor metagenome | isolation source: DHS bioreactor inoculated with marine | place: Japan: Omine Ridge, Nankai Trough
GCCGTTTGTCTGGCACTGCGGTGTGCAGCCCCACAACTCAAACGTTAGGTTGTAAAATAATTCATGGAAGTATTAAAGAAAAATGTAAATCTAATAGGGATATCAATACTTGCAATATTGTTCCTTCTCTATAATTTAAGCATTAATGATGACGTTATCTATAGTGGCACAATTTCAGATATTGAGTCTTTCAGTCTTAAAGGTGTAAAAACAGAATTTTTGGTTGTAGATATAAACAATGGACAAACTGTAAAAATTTCAGGTACTGAGCATTACCAGACTATTGGCAAACCAGTTGAAGTTATTGAATCTACCAGTCTGCTAGGTAACAAAACATACATGCTTAAACACGGTAACTAATAGTGATTGCGGTCAAATTAAACATTCGTGCAAACAATCAACCTAACAATGCGTTTAAGCGGGACTCGCGAAAAAGCATCGCGCGCCACTTAACTTAAACGTTAGAAGGCAAAAGGAAAAATAATGAGCAATACGGATATATCAAAACTTGCACTAAAGATATTCTCTTTATACGTAATCGTGCAAGTCTTACTAGCAATACCTCAATTCTTTCAAGCATATGTAATGCTAAGTAATGGATCAGAGTACAATAGCGCAAAATGGTTTATGCTTATTAGTGCTTTAGCGATTATATTGCTATTTTTACTTTCAGTTGCAATATGGAAATTATCTAATAATACAAAATCAATACTAAGCAAAAACACTGATAATTCATTGTCTCAAATAAGCGAGGAGTTTGTATTGTCACTCCTAGGTGTATATCTCATTGTCTACGGGTTAACCAGAATAACGGTAGTGGCAACGAGCGCATATTACTCTGCAAATGCAACCAATGATACAAACTACCAAATAACACAAAGCATAATCTATGTTGTAGTATATTTACTTGCAGCTATTTTAGGTTTGTCATTGATTATTAAATCAAAAGGATGGGTATCAATGCTAAACAAATTAAGAATAGCAGGCACATAAAAAATGCCTTCTAACATGTAACTGCAGTTGACCAATAATACGCCGCTTCGCTCTGTATTATGGCCAACTGAGTTCAAGCGTTATGTATCAATAATATGAATAAAGAAACGTTTAATGAAATAAAATAATTAGTGGATGAGGCAATATATGCATCTACAAAAAACACTGCACAAAGCTCTATTTCCCGTCTTGAATCATTAGCTGATCATCTAGCAACTGAACTAGAGCCATACGCATACGAGAAATTATGTGATTTAATAAGCTTTACAAAAGACGCATCTGGTCAAGTACGCGACAAAGAGCACTGGATGGCAAATGTAAAACAAGTAATGTATAAATTTGAAAGAAATTTCGATTTTGACTAATCACAAAATACATAACAAGTCGTTCGTGCGGGAATTTTTGCTACGCTGCGCTTCGCAAAATCCCCACAACTCAAACGTTATGTTCAAAGATATTTATGAATAAATTATTACTAGTACTATTTGGGTTTATATTGCAATCTTGTTCTTCAGAAAGTGGCACAGCAAAAACAGAATTAGAAGGCTCCTGGGCTCAATGCGTACCCAGTACTCAAACCTTCGATTTTTTTGGTAATGTGATTACCCAAACCTCAGGCCCGTCACAAAAAATTACTGCTACATACCAAGGAAATACTGTAAGCATTCTTACAGAAACTCACTCTGACGCTGATTGTAGTAATTTAATCTCAACAAAAGGCCCAGACAATGATTCATTTATAATTGGCAATGAATTCATGTCAGTCAATGGTGTAATTGTCACAGAAATTGATTTTTCAACTAATGATTATAAAACAATATATTTATTGCAAGATGATGGCAATACTTTATATTTTGGCAAACAATGTGATTTCATAAATGCACAATGCTCAATTAATAGACCACTAGAAATCAACTATGATTTTCCCAGCTTTAAGGTTAATTAAAAACATAAAAATGTATAACGAGACGAGGGGTCTCGTTAATTAAACTGTTAGGTGAATAAAGGAATATGAAAGTCATCATTGGAACATTAGTAGGTTTTTTCATAGGCGTTGCAGGCACCTACGTGTTCTTTACAGCATTCAAAGAGCATCTAGATGACTTGGCTGTAATGACTAAATACCAAATAGTTAACAGTTACGTCTTGAATAATGGTGACTATAAGGCCGTTAAGTCACAACATAAAGCCTGGCTAGATTTTTTGAGCACATATAAGCCTAATAGTTACAGTTTAGTTGCCACTTATGATGCGCTAAACATGGAAAAATCTGTTGCACATTACAGGCTAGCTGCTAATGAAAAAAAGCATAACAATCTAGCTGCATATGAAGATCATTTATCTCAAGCTATTAAGTTTTGTGCTGCATTTTCTGATAAAGATGAGAATTGTTCGATTTCTATGTTAAATACGATGTCATGTGTATTTAATATTACAGGCAAGAATTTAGACTGCTCTTTGGATAAAACTTTAGATAGTGGCAGATAAGATAGTCATACAATAGCCATGAAAATAATAAAAGCACCTAAAAATGTATAACGAGACGAGGGGTCTCGTTAATTAAACTGTTATGCGTAATAAGGAATAAAGATGAACGAAAATAAGGATATTATTACAAAAGCACTTATTATATCTGCGCTCTATGGCGCAGTTACTACTGTAATTCTTAATATATTCACAGCAACATATTCGGCTGTTATACCTGGTGTCAGTGACATAGAAATAATCACCGGCATACAAGCAATTCAAATGCAAATTGAAGCATTTGGTTTTACTCAATATATATTCAGCTTATTTCCTTGGTATACGGTTATGTTTAGTGTAATTTTAGGTGGGTGCCTACTTCATGCATATTGGCTTCGTAACAGTAAAAGCTAAAGCGCATAACAAAGCGTTTAAATCGCTACGCTCGGACGCGCAAAAAGCGGCGCGCCGTTTAACTGATCGTTATGTTCCAGAGCTCCCCACGAAATGTAGACACACTACTGTAGTTAGATAAACTATCAAGTGAGGTGTCACAATGGCAAGAAAGAAAACAAAATCATACCCTGAGTCCTTCCGTAAGGAAGCCGTGCGTTTAGCAAACCTGCCTGACCAAACTGCGGTCGATGTCGCAAAAGAACTCGGCATTCATGTTGGTCAGATCTATAACTGGAAAACCCAGTTTAGTAAATTATCCAAAGGCCAGTACAAGATCCATGAAGGTGTCGATCACTCTAAAGACGAGTCAGCTGAACTTCGTAGGTTGAGACGTGAAAACGCTAAACTACGCGAGGAGCACGACTTCTTAAAAAAAGCCACGGCGTACTTTGCCAGGAACGACAAGTAAAGTACGCGTTGATCGATGAACATCATGAGGTGTTCGCCGTCGTCATGATGTGCAAACTATTATCCGTACCACGCGCCAGCTATTATTCATGGCGCAAGCGCCCTGTCAGTAAAAGAGAGCAACGCAGAGCCCTTGTTGGTGCAGCGGTAGAAACCACTTATCACCAGTACAAAAAACGCTATGGTGCACCGAGAGTCGCCATCGAGCTTAATGAGCAAGGTATTGGCTGCAGTGTTAACCATGTGGCTGATTTATTGAGAGAAAAAGGACTGAGAACTCGTAACGGTAAAGGTTTTAAATACCGCCCAAGGACAGAGTCGCAAACCAATGTCAGTGAGAACCTGTTGCAACGCAAGTTTAACGCAGACAAGCTCAACCAGAAGCGGGTCTCGGACATCACCTACATCAAGGTTGGTCGCAAATGGATGTACCTGGCCGCTGTAATGGATCTGTTCTCAAGAAAGATTGTTGGCTGGTCGCTCGATACCCATATGCGTGATGACCTTATCATGGAGGCATTTACCATGGCAGCACACAATCGAGATATCCCGGATAACGCCCTGATCCACTCGGACCGAGGTGTACAGTACCGCAGCAACCGGTACCAGGAGATGGTGCAAGATTATGGGTTTAGTAGTAGTATGAGTCGAAAAGGAAACTGTTGGGACAATGCAGTGATGGAATCGTTTTTCAGTCGATTAAAAGTAGAGCTGATCTATGCAGAGAATTACAGGGCAGTTGAAGAAGCACGCGCCGGTATCTTTGAATACATCGAACTCTTTTATAACCAGAAACGACGGCATTCTGCCAACGGTTATATCAGCCCCAATCAATACGAACAAAATTATGCACAGTTAAACGTGTCTACTTTTCGTGGGTAGGACCAATTTTTATACGGAACAATATGCTTAAAATATCTGCCGTTATTCCAGCATACAACGAAGCTAACCGAATTATTCGTACATTAAACCAGGTTGAGCCATTTGTTGATGAAATTATTGTAGTGGATGATGCCAGCTTGGATGATACCGCTGATCTTGCAAAGAAGTCTGGCGCTACTGTATTTACCCAAAAGAAAAATCAAGGCTACATCAATGCAATAAAGTATGGCTTCAAGAAAGCCAACGGAGATATCGTAGTTACGATAGATGCTGACGGGGAGTTTTCGGCTAGTGAAATCCCTAATTTGGTAAAACCAATAATTAATGGCAGTGCTGATATGGTTCAAGGGCATAGAAACACTGTTCCGAGACCATCTGAAAGAGTCCTAACATGGCTAGCTAAGAAGAGAGTCAATGTAGGTGATTCTGGTACAGGTTTGCGTGCAATAAGATCAGATCTTGCTAGATCATTAGAGATTAAGGGGGCTTGTATATGCGGTGTACTTTCCTTAGAGATAGCTTCAAAGGGAGGCAGAATAGTAGAAATACCAATTCAACTTCAACAAACCAACAAGCCTAGAAAGATAGCATGGTTCCATGTGACTCAATTTTTTTACTTGGTTCCATGGCTCTTTAAAAAATATGAAAAGCAAATCTAACAAGGCAAATGCACATTGACAGCCAAAAGCTGCGCCGCACGTACCTCGCTCTGCACCTTTTGGCTGCCAGTGATTTTCGACGTTAGATAACTAATGAACGAAATATTAATTATCGCTGGTGGTGTCTACACAGTATTACTTATAATATTTCATTTTCTTTTTTGGCACATATTCAATTGGCCGGAAACATTGAATTCAACAACCTATATAAATAAAGCAACGATACAAGTATTAAATATAAGCATTACATTTATATTTTTCATCTTTGCTTATATATCATTTGCACATACTCAAGAACTTTTGAATACACAGTTAGGTAATGTATTATTAACGTTAATTTCATGCCTATGGTTTTTTAGGGCTGTGCAACAAGTCGTATTTTACAAATTAAAGCACAAGGCATCTGCTGGTCTAACTGTTTACTTTTTAGTAGGGACTTTCCTGTATGGCATTCCAGTCATCTCATAACAAGGCACACAAGCGGGACAGGCCAGAAGCGACCTGCCCCTTAGCCTGACGTCAGGCGGCCTAACACAAGGACTATCCGATGCACGATCTAACTGCTGCCCACGACAGCTCCAGAACCTGGCGACTACCCTGGCGACTACCCTGGCGTGAGACTCGATGAGCTTCCAAGAGTTACTTGATTCACTGCCGATCGGCGCCTTTTTCGTAGCGTACGCGATCATCGCGGCAACTATGTCAGAGTCTGGTTATCGCCTCGGGTGCTGGTGGCAAGATCACACGCCCGAAGAAAGGGAGGGCCCCACGGGCATGATCGTCGGCTCACTCCTGGCCCTAATGGCATTTCTGCTCGCAATCGCGACGGGAATGGCGGCCGATCGCTTCGACACGCGCCGCGGGCTCGTACTGGCCGAGGCGAACTCCGTAGGCACTACGTATCTCCGGGCCGGCTACCTGCCAGAACCGGCTTCGAGTGAAATCCGGAGTCTGCTCCGCGAGTATATCCCCTTACGCATCATCGGAACCACCGATCTGGCAGATGTCCGAGTGAGAATGGCCCAATCGGTCGCAATCCAGACGAAGCTCTGGTCGATTACCGAAGACCTGGCCCGCACCACACCTGAATCGGACGTTCTGGCCCTATTCATCGACTCACTGAACGAGACGATCGACCTGCACGAAACGCGGGTCGTGGCAGGCATATACGCGCGCGTACCCGAGACGATCATCCTCCTACTCTTCTTCGGTTCGATTCTGACTCTGGGGATGGTGGGCTACAACGCGGGCCTGTCTCGTCGGCGCAGTCCCGTCACCGCCTTCGTGATGATCGCTGTCCTTGGTGCAGTTATCACCCTCGTGGTCGATCTCGACAGACCGCGCGATGGATTCCTCAAGGTGAACCAGCAGCCGCTTATCGATCTGCAAGAGCAAGTTGGAACTCTTGCACCAGTGAATCCACCAAGGTAGCTGGCGTGCCGCCCAACAAACACTCCAGTCGACGGTCAACTCGCTTCATGTGCTGTGCGTGGCTGAGCTTGGTCGTTAGACACACATTTATAATTATTCAAACGACAGAGGAAAATAAAAATGAATTATAAAATGTTACTCATTCTAATTCTTGTTGGGCTAGTTGTTCTCTTTATAATTCAAAATGTAGCTATTGTTGAGATCCAGTTCCTATTCTGGGCCACTCAAATGCCGCGCTCTTTGCTCATGTTTCTTCTTCTTGCCATTGGTATCATCATAGGATGGTTCCTACATGGCTACATTAAATACCGTGAAGATAAATCTCAATAATGAAGTCTGACAGGTCACTGCAGTTGTCCAATAATACGCCGCTTTACTCTGCATTATGGCCAGCAGAGTAAAGCGTTATATTTTAAAAAACACAGGATAGTCATGGACAACTGCCCAAACTGTAACAATAAACTAAAAGCGGTAGACACAAGAGGCATCTTCCCTTTTGAGAATCGTGCCTCAAGAGTAAGATGGCTTACAGTATTTAGCCTCTTAATAGTTCTTTGGTCAGCCTTAATACTTGTGCTTGTGCCGGAGGACTATCAATCAATTGCGCTATTAATATATTACCCGCTATCTTTTGCTATATTAATCAAGCTATATAAGACTAAATTAGATTCAATAATCTATGAGTGCATAAGCTGCAAGAATAGATTTAAAGGGCAAAAACTTACAAAATTTAGCTACAGTGGTAAATAGCATAAAACATAACAAATCGTTCAAGCGTGACCTTCGCTACGCTGCACGACATATTGCCAGTCAACTGAGTTCAAGCGTTAGGCCTCCAATGGACTCCTGTCTGCACTCATCAACGCCTATGCCCAAGAGCCATTTACTATGATTAACTTTCTCTTATTAATACTCGGCGTTGGCTTACTCACCGTTGGAGGCGAAGCGTTGATAAGAGGATCATTGGCTGCCGCCAGGCTGCTCGGAGTATCACCATTGCTTAGCGGTCTCGTTATCGTAGGTTTCGGCACCTCGGCGCCGGAGTTGGTGGTCTCTGTAGACGCAGCATTAAATCAGCGGCCGGATATTGCTATCGGCAATGTCGTGGGTAGTAATATAGGTAATATTTTACTGATCCTGGGAACATGCGCCCTCATAACCCCGCTGGCGGTCAAACCGTTGGCGCTACGCCGGGACGCTGTCACGGTCGTGGCGGCGAGCACATTATTTCTGATTTTGGTTGGTGGCAGCTCGCTGGGACCTGCGGACTCAGTGATTTTCTTGATGAGCTTGGCGGCTTACCTGGTATGGGCTTTTTGGAGCGAACGCTTTCACGCTGTACCTTCTGCGGAACTTCATAAAGCCGAAGCCGAAGAACTAACCGCTCTGCCGAAGTCAGTCGTATGGATTGTCACGACAGTAATTATTGGTCTGCTGCTGTTAATTGCTGGCTCACAGGTGCTGCTTATGGGGGCTGTCGGGATTGCAGAACACTTTAAGGTTTCCGAGGCAGTTATCGGCTTGACCTTGGTAGCAGTTGGCACATCTCTTCCGGAACTTACAATTTCAGTTATTGCAGCGCTGCGCCGGCACGCAGATGTGGCCGTTGGAAATATACTTGGTAGCAATATCTTCAATTTGCTTGGAATACTAGGTGTTTCCGCTCTGCTTCAACCACTTCCAGTCCACGCAAGAATTCTTCAATTCGACCAATGGGTAATGCTCGGAACATCTTTGCTGCTGTTGCTGTTTTTGTATACGGGTCGCCGTCTAAGCCGCCTGGAAGGTGGAATACTTTTAGCTGGTTACGGAGTTTATCTCGGCCTGAGTTTTATTACATACGGTAGTTAGCACCAGATGAATGTGCACAAACAAAAAAGCTGCGTTAAACGGACTAACAAGGCACTACACCAGTCAGCAATTCCGCTGCGCCTCATTGCAGCCTGTGAGTTTAGTCGTTATGTTCAAAGGACTACAATGCGCACATCTTTGATAGCAATACTCATAATGCTATCGCTTCCCGGATGCACAACCATTAAGTCGGTGTTTGCTATGGCAAAATCAACAGATGATTTTATATCGCTAGAAGAAAATCCAGTCGTTAAATATGAAGAGGGTGCGGTAGAATTCGCACGTAAAATATCACCGCACATAAACCCTGCGATTCACTCTATCGAATTCAATCAAGGATTATTTCCTGACAATGTGTCGGTCTATGCCCCCAAATCTATTGATAATTTTGCTTCCTTCTGCACTTCCGAAGCCCCAGCTGCTTGCGTAGTTGGCAAACGGCTGTTTGTGTCACCAAAGTTATCGGAGCAACAAGAGAGGATCCCCAGGGTACTGACACATGAACTATCACATCTTCAACTTACTCAATACTTAGGTCGCTGGGATTACCATACAAAACTTCCAGCCTGGTTTAAGGAAGGGCTAGCTGTATATGTTTCAGAGGGAGCGGGAGCTGAAAAAGTTAGCGAACAAAAAGCTTTAGAGGCTATAAAGCAAGGTAACACGATCCGTCCCAACGGGAGCGGCAGTCTTCTATTCATGAAAACAGCCAGCAGCTTCGGATTAAAGCCGCATATGTTTTATCGTCAGAGCGCAATGTATGTAAAGTGGCTGCATGACCTGGATAATGATAAATTTCATAAATTATTCGATCATCTTCACAAGGGAAACACACTTAATGAGGCGTTAATTTCAGTATATGGGTTTGACGCAAGTGCGGGCTGGGAGAGTTTTGTAGGAGATATTGAACATAACAACAGCGTAAACTCGGACTGGCGAAAACATAGATCCCTATCGGTCGCCCTGCTTCCGCCAGCCCGTTACATGTTGCGCCAGGTTAATTAAAATATACGCATCGTTATATGCATACAGTCATCTGGGGGTTTCTATGGATTATAAAAAATACTTTCCTATCATCGCTTTACTCGCATTCTCTCCGCCTTTATTAGCAGAAGATGAGGATATTGTTGATGCTGTAGTTGAATACATGGAGTTTGCCGAGTATCAGGGTGGTAATATTCTTCCAGAGCAAATCCCGGCTGCCGACTGGAAAAACTTTTATGTTATCGATGCAAGACGTGCTGAGGACTTTGCTGCAGATCATATCCCTGGGTCTGTACATATCGAATGGCGAAACCTGGTTCTTAGTAGAGCTGATATCCCTAAAGATAAAACTGTTATTGTCTACTGCAACACAGGCAGCCTATCTGCACAGGGAGCATTTGCATTAAAATTAATCGGCTATGAACATGTAAAAGTTCTTACTGGCGGTTATAATGATTTCAAAGCAAAAGGTGGTCTTCAAGCCAGCGAACGAGCAAAAAGGCTGAATTATTAGCGGTATCATAAAGCTGGATATTGATCTGGCAGGCTAAAATCCCTCTCTCGAACTTTGAAATAGAGTTCCTGGTGTCGATGCTTCCTCGGGCAATCAAAAAAACCTGGCAAGGCATTCAAGCGATCGCAGTCACCAGTGCGCCTACCCCTTTAAAGCAGCGTTAGGTAATGTATATAATCAACATTGGTGTAGTTCAATAAGAGTTAACAGGAAACGAAGAATATGACAGACAATATAAATGATAAGTATATTTTCTATACTAAAGTAGCATGGGCTATTTATACCCTGATAACTATAGCCATCATCCTTGTATTAGTACTATTTGTCGCTCAGGACACCGAAGAAAGATTTTTCTACGGGTTAATGCCTGCAGCAGCAGCTTATGTTTTTCGCCCAATGAATAAACCCTTTAGCAAACTCATTTTTAAGTTCACGGGCATTTCTCACCCCACAGAAGAAAAAAGAACTGACGAAAACGATCTCTGAACGACATACATGATGCCCGAATCAAACTTCATAGCCTTGCATATCAATACCAATCACTTGTTTCTTTAGCCGCCAAATCTACTTAACGTGTAATAATACTCATGCTCGATGAAAAAACATTTCTTGGTGTAATCGATTCGACACCTCTGGTTTCCGTCGATCTAATCATAGAGGATAACGATGGAAGAGTGTTACTTGGTAAACGGGCAAACAGACCTGCACGTGGATACTGGTTTGTACCTGGCGGCAGGGTAATGAAAAACGAGAAACTCGCAGAGGCCATCAAACGGATATCAGCTATCGAGCTTGGCATTTCAATAGACATGCCTGATGCGCAACTGTTAGGTGCTTTTGATCATATCTATGAAGACAACTGCTTTGCGGTAGAAGGTATAAACACACAGTACGTTGTCCTGGCATATAAGCTAAACATCAGGGATAACACAGGAGTAATGCCTGATCCCCAGCACTCTGAAATCAGGTGGTGGCCCAAAAGTGAACTATTAATCAGCCCTGATGTTCACCACAATACAAAAGCCTACTTTACTGGCACATAATAAATCTTTAAAAAACCACCAGCGCCTGGCATCACGCACAAATCGATAGCTGTCATCAAGATAAGCAAACAAGCCAAAATATAGTCAGCTATGAAAATCACAGGCATAATGGCATCACATGTAATCAGCATAAACAATTACTCACCAGCATGTTCACACAAATGTAGCGATGATAAATGAGGCAGGCATGAAATTTTTCTATATTTGTATTTTATTATTCATCACCTGGACATCTGCCATAGCCAAAGATAATACAGAAAGCACCCAGTCTATTTTTCCTCAACAGCTAACCGCCGATAATTTATTAACATACTGTTTATCCAGCACATTAACTGACCTTGGCAGAAAACGTCAAAGGTATTGCTGGGGTTTCATTAGCGGCGTAGAAGAAACTCTCCGGCTCCCTATACATGCATCAAGCCCGCCTGTGACGATGAAGATCTGTGTACCGGATGGTGTTTCGTCTCGAAGCCTGGCCAAGGCCTATATTCAATATGCAGTAAGCCGGAGCACTAACCTGGCGCGTCCAGCCGCACAGATCGTAGTCGAAGCACTTTCAAACTCTTACCCGTGTCGAAACTGATGCCGAGGCAGGAAGCCAGTACTTAATAACGCGATAGCGAAAACCTGCGCGATTACAACCGTCCTCTCTGACGTCAAAGCAAGACTAGTTCCAGCCTGACTGTTTACGCAGCTGTCTTAATGTATTATTCAATATTGTTACAAAATACTGTAATCTCTTAAAATACAGGTAAAACAGATCCCCGGAGTAGCTATAATTCCCTGGATCACGGGATAATTACCGCATTACCATCGACGCATGACTAGAGACTGTCGTCCATGATCGCCACAGCCGTTACAAAGATTAGCACCTGATACATTTTTACAACTTAATAAAGTCAAGAACCATGAAAAAAATCATCTATCTGCTCACGTTGCTGACACTGCTGCCTTTTCAGACCGCCCTGGCAGAAAACATCAATGTGCTACTACATCTGAATGACAAGGCGAAGATTCCTCACCTGGAAAAAAACATTATCAATCTTAGAAAAGGCCTGGGTGAAGATGTCAACATCCGTGTGGTCATCAATGGCAGAGCCGTAACAGCGATGTTGAGCGGTAACACCTTGATCGAAGAAAAAGTGAAGAGCATGCTTGAACAGAATGCGAGTATAGGCATATGTCACCATGCCATGCGTAACAATCATGTAAATGAAGAACGACTCGTAGAAGGTGTGTCAATCCTCGAGGAAGGCGGCATCGTAACGATAGTCAAGCTGCAGCAAAAAGGCTACATTTACATAAAACTGTAAACCCTGTTTTTAGAACAACCAATCAAGATCAACTCAATTTTCGGAGAAACGATATGTCCGTAGAACGTACACTTTTTGCATTTGGCGGTATCATGGTTATGCTGACCTCACTGCTCGCATTATTCCATCACCCTAACTGGACATGGTTCACCCTGTTCATCGGCTTTAACTGTTTCCAGAGTTCGTTTACCGGCTTCTGCCCACCTGCCTGGCTGATGAAAAAGTTTGGCCTCAAAACCGAAGCCGAATTAGCCACCGAGAGCAAATAGCCCGCCCTTTGGCGATAAGTTTATTGCCAGTGGACGATAGAGTTTGCATAGTATCTAACGATATCTGTATCGGATCTATTCATCCGGTACAGCTTATCTTTTTCCTCGATCAGCCCACGTCCTATCAAGGCATTCAGCGCTGAGCCGAGCACACTCTCGATTGCGCTGCGCGATATATCGATAGGCGCACCCGCGCTTTCAAGCTGGTCTATTCTTTCTGAGCATAACGACTTGAGTTCTAGCTCAGTTTTCCACTCGGATGCACTGTCCACCAGGACCTCGCTCACCAGGGCAACAGGCGTCACCGGGACCACCCGAGAGATGCTGTGCATTATCGTCTTGGCCAGTTCTTCTACCCCTGCAAAACGCTGTTCAGTCTGCAGCGCGCTGAAATCGATATCATGTTCCGCACAATACTTTCTTGCGGACAGCGGCTCGCCGAAGTTCACACTGGCGTAACCGAAACGCAGCCAGCGGTTCTTGCGAGACAGCATCGCATTTTTATAGATAAAACCGGCCGTTGTCTTTATCACGAACCAGGTGGACCTTTTTTTGGCGCCAGCATCAAGTCGCCTGACCAGGCTCCTGTCTTCGATGACACGATCATAATTTATACCGACCGGTATAAAGACGATATCCTTATCGCTGTGCGGATGATAGTCACGCAGCATGTAATCGAGGAAGCCGAGCCGCGGCTCACGCAGCGCACCATCCCTGGTCAGCCCGCCTTCGAGGAATACCGCCTGGCAGACCCCCGCCCGTGTCGATATATTGATATATCGTTCGAGTACTTTCCGATACAGTGGATTGCGTGAATTCCTGCGCACGAAGAACGCGCCCATCGCCTTGATCAACATCTGCAGCGGCCAGATCCTGGCCCACTCACCGACTGCATAGGACAATGTCGTCTTCTCCGCAACCAGGAAAGAGACCAGCACATAGTCCATATTACTGCGATGGTTCATGACGAAGACGACACTGGAGCTGGAATCTATCTGGCTTATCCTGTCGTTATCATAAAACCCGACGCGCACGCGATAGATCAAGCGAGCGATTTTTTTTGCCAGCCAGTAGCCGATACGGAAATAGATATAGGCATTGAATGCCGGCACTATCTCCGCCGCATATTTACGGGCCTTTTCCTGTGCCACCGCATGCGGCATATTGTGCTCTTCGGCATACGACTTTATGGCATCGATCACCTTCTCATCAAATACCAGCTGGTCGATCAGTGCCTGGCGGCGGGTGAACTGGATAGGCCGGATCTCGATATCGAGTCGAGAGTTGATCTCTTCGATGACACGATTGACCCGTCGTTTCAGATACCAGCGCATCCCGGGCAACAGGATGCGATCCAGCACCATGATGCCTGCAAATACCAGCAGGACAATAAAAAACCAATATGGCAGGGTAATCGTTTCCATAACACTCCTGTTTTACCGTGATACATATAATACACAAACCGCCTGAAGAATTGCTAAGATTCACCGACTTTAAAAAGCTTAAGAAACAGGGTGATATATGAGCAAGTACGATGTTTACGGACTGGGTAATGCACTGGTCGACATGGAGTTTGAAATTAATGACCAGTTTTTACATGACAACAGTATCGATAAAGGCGTGATGACGCTGGTCGACGAAAACCTGCAGCATGAGCTGATCGAACAGCTCGATGCCTTCGAAGGCCACAAGGCCAGTGGCGGCTCCGCTGCCAATACCCTTATCGCTGTCAGCTCGATGGGCGGTTCAGCATATTACTCATGTAAAGTTGCTGACGATGATCTTGGTCACTTCTACCTTGACGACCTCAAGACCGCTGGCGTGGACTGCAATATGGACGGCAAACATAAAGGCGGCATCACCGGTAAGTGCCTGGTGATGGTGACGCCCGACGCTGAACGCACCATGAATACTTTCCTCGGCGTTTCCTCAGAGCTGTCGCCTTATGAAGTCAGCGAAGAAGCGATCAGGAATTCCGGCTTCTGTTACCTTGAAGGCTACCTGACGACTTCGATAACAGGCAAAGCCGCCAATATCGAAGCGCGGACTCTTGCGGAGAAGCACAACATAAGAACCGCCCTTACCTTTTCAGATCCTTTCGTGGTCGAACACTTTCGTGACGGTTTTACCGAAACCATCGGCGACGGCATCGACCTGCTGTTCTGCAATGAAGCTGAAGCTTTGAGCTACACACAGAAAGACACCGTCGATGAAGCGATAGATGTGATCAAGACTTTCTCTAAAACATTCGCTATCACGCTTGGCGCCAGGGGGGCTGTTGTCTATGACGGCACAGATCTCATCGATATCGACGCGCACCCGGTGAAGGCGATTGACACCAACGGCGCGGGCGATCTTTTTGCCGGCGCTTTCATGTATGGCCTGACCCGGGGCATGTCATTCAAGCAGGCGGGAGACCTGGCCAGTAAAGCCTCTTCCCAGATCGTCAGCCAGTTCGGGCCACGCCTTAAACTTGAACAGTACCAGTCGTTAACCGCTTGATCGACGCACCCTGCCGGCCTCGACAGCAAGCAGGAGAACTCCCTGCTGTCGAGCTGAGAGATTTCGATTACGCCCGGTAAAAAGGGCCGGTAAAGGAGCAGCTTAATCGAGCCTGAGACAGACGTTCTCGCTGACATGGTTTGCAAACCCTGAACCGGCCTCGGCGTAAACATTAAACACAAAATCCACACCCGCCTCTTTCAGCGCTGAAGCACAGTCGTTGTGTTTCACCGCAGCAGCGATGATGACCTGGTATTTGTTGCGCTTGATAATGGTGACGGCATCCAGTGCTTCTTTTCTATTTGGCATATCGAGCAGGATCAGTTTTACCGAGCCCGGTCTTAGACGCTCCCAGAAGTCATAGTCCGTGGCGTCGCCGAGGATGACTTTTCGGCCTTGCTCGATATGCTTTTCGACCACGTTCATATCGTAATCGATACCAAGCAAGCGATCACCATACTGCTCCAGCAGGGTATCGAACACGCCGGTACCCACCCGGCCCATGCCGAAGACGAGGACCTGCGCACCTTCTACATCGATCGGTTTATCATCGGGCAGCCGCTCGATACTCTCGAAGCGGTAAAGATAATTCTCAAGCCTGGCATACAGGGTATGCGCACTGGTATTGGCCAGCGATGACATGGTGAACGTGATCGACAAGGCAAGCGCGATGATCACCAGCCATTCACCGCTCATCCAGCCATTGGCGACACCGATAGAACCGACGATCAAACCGAACTCACTGTAGTTAGCGAGCGATAAGGTCGTCAGGAAACCAGTGCGCGAACGCAACTTGAACATCGTCAGCAGCCTGAAGAACAAATACGATTTCCCCAGCATCAAAACAGCGAGGACGATCGAAACCAGGATAGCGGTTACCGAAGGCACACCGTTAAAACCGATGCTGAGGAAGAAGGCGACGAGGAAGATCTCTTTGAACGACAACAGCGATTTGGCCAGCGACTCTGACTTTTCATTACCGGCGAGCAGCACCCCGAGCAACAGCGCACCGAGGTCCGGTTTGATACCGACCAGTCCAAATAGCGAGGCACCGCCCAGCGCCAGCAGCATACCGCTCAGTATCAGCAACTCACCACGCATGACATATTTCAGCAGTTTGATTATGTATGGCCGCAACGGGATCAGTAACAGCAGCAGCACCGCCCAGTAGGATGGCACTTTGCCTGATGTAGCGGTAAGAAAGATGACCGCGAACAGGTCCTGCATGACCAGGATACCGATGGCGATCTTGCCGTGTAATGACAGCATCTCGCCTTTTTCATCCAGCACCTTGACCGCGAAAACGGTGCTGGAGAAACTCAGTGCAAAAGCGATCAGGATCGACTCATAGACAGCAAGACCGGCGAATTCCTGCAACGCGGTAAAACTCATAGCGAACACTAGCGCGCCAAAAACGACGACGATGATCAGCATGTGTATCACCGATACCGCCCATATCTCGGGACGCAGCAGGTCTTTGATATTCAGTTTCAAGCCGATGCTGAACAGCAGGATGGTGACGCCGATATTGGCCACCGCATTCAGCGTCTCGCCACTCTGCATGCCCATGGCACTGAGGACGAAACCGGCGATAAGGTATCCCACCATCGGCGGTAACGAGACAAACGTTACCAGCAGGCCGAAGATAAGGGCAAAGAATATCCAGGTGACATCTGAGAAATGCGTGGCGATCAAAAATAAATCCATAATGGCTCGTTAGATCCTGGTGATACGGGGCTTCATTCTGAAAAAGTCTTGCTATACTCGATGGTATGTTATTTTTACAGCAAATTCTAATATTTAAACCGCTTAGAGCACTTATCGTGCTATTACTATGTGCCAGCTCGCCGGGGCTGGCAGCAGAACCATACAGCACTGGCTCTGGTTCGAAACGGATCGAAGTCTATTCACTGAGCCAGAATTACTGGGACACCCGGTATGGTGATACCTTAAGCGATATCGCGTATCAGCTGTTACCGAATAATCCAGCGAAGCGCGCTGCCCTGCAGGAAGACATCCTGCATTTGAACCCTGAAGCCTTTATCGGTGGCGACCCCGCCATGCTGCTCGCAGGAAAACGGCTCTGGCTGCCGGGCTACATGAAACAGGCCGACTCGAACGCCGATCCGGCAACAACGGTGGTCGAGACCTATTCCTGGGGAAACATAAAACGCCGCAAGGAATAAGCAGACGCTACAGCAGCCCTCGTTCAGCAAACGACACGATCTCATCACCGACCACAAAATGATCCAGTACTCTTATATCGACCAGCGCCAGCGCTTCTTTTAGCCGCTGCGTGATCTGCTCGTCGGCATGGCTGGGCTCGGCAACGCCGGATGGATGGTTGTGAGCAAATATCAATGCCGCCGCGTTTTTCTTCAATGCCAGCCGAACCACCTCGCGGGGATAGACGCTGGCGCCGTCGATGGTGCCATAGAACATCTTTTCGAAGGCGATGACCCGGTTACGGTTATCGAGAAAAAGACAGGCGAACACTTCATGCGGGTAATCGGCCAGCTGTGCGCTCAAAAACTGTCTTGTCTGTAAAGGGCTGCATAGTGCATCTCCCCTCGTCAGCTGTTCGAAGAGGTGGCGCTTGGCCATTTCGAGCACTGCCTGCAACTGGGTATATTTTGCCGGCCCCAGGCCTTTCTGCTGACAGAACTCAGGCTGCCCGGCCTGCAACATGGGTTTTAATCCGCCGAAATCATTGAGCAGCTGCCTTGCCAGGTCGACCGCTGTCTGTCCCTTGCAGCCCGTTCTTAGAAAAATTGCCAGTAATTCTGCATCTGATAGTGCTTCTGCACCTTTCTGCAGTAGTTTTTCGCGCGGCCGTTCATCCACTGGCCATTGTGATATCGCCATGATCTTTCCCTGTAGCTATTGTCCATTAGAATCATGATATTAACCACAAGCATGAAACTGTGCAATTACAGCTAGCCAGATAACTGATTCTGCTAAAATAACCAGCATGAGTACTCTCAACGGCAAAAATATCGTTCTCGGTATCACCGGCGGCATCGCGGCATACAAGAGCGCAGACCTGGCCCGCCGGCTGATCGAGGCCGGAGCTGAGGTACGCGTGGTGATGACGACGGCTGCCACCGAGTTTGTCACAGCGATGACCTTTCAGGCCCTGTCCGGCCATCCGGTGTTTTTCGATAATAACGATGACGCTGAAGCTTCCGGCATGAAACATATCGAACTGGCCCGCTGGGCAGACGCCATCATCATCGCTCCGGCCAGCGCCAACACCATCGCTAAACTAGCGCATGGCAGGGCAGATAACCTGCTAACCACACTCTGCCTCGCCAGCGAAGCCATCAAATGTTTCGCGCCCGCGATGAACCGGGTGATGTGGGATGACCTGAGCACACAGAGTAACTGTCAAATGCTCGGCGAGAAAAACTGGTTCCAGTTTGGCCCAGCCAGCGGTTCGCAGGCCTGCGGCGAGATCGGCGAGGGCCGCATGCTGGAGGTCAATGACCTGCTGTCATCGCTGGAAGGCTATTTCAAATCAGGCGAACTGCAGGGCGTCAACCTGGTGATCACTGCCGGCCCGACCTATGAAGCCATCGATCCGGTACGTTTTATCGGCAACCGCAGTTCGGGCCGCATGGGTTACGCCATCGCCGATGCGGCCCGGGAAGCGGGTGCCAATGTTACCCTGATCAGTGGACCCAGCCACCTGTCACCACCAGAAGTAAAGCGTTTCGTGGCCGTAGAATCGGCAGAACAGATGCAGCAGGCCGTGATGAGCCAGATGAAAGGCTGTGACATCTATATCTCTACTGCCGCAGTGTCAGACTATCGTGTTTCAGAAGTTTCAAAGCAGAAGATCAAGAAGACTGAAGACAAGCTGACGTTAAACCTCACTAAAAATGACGACATCATTTCTGCCGTTGCCAGTCACCCGGCGCGGCCATATGTCGTCGGCTTTGCCGCAGAGACTGAAAATGTCGCCGATAACGCGCGACAGAAACTGATACGAAAAAACCTGGATATGATCGTCGCGAATGATGTCAGCGAAGCAGGCGATGACAAACCCGAAATCGGCTTCAATAGCGACTATAATGCGCTGCATGTATTCTGGTCGGGTAACGGAGAGGTTGCCGGCGAACAGAAGTTTGACCTGGCACGAAAAACCCAGCTGGCCAGGCAACTGATCACTTTGGTCGCAACAAAATATAAAAACAGTAAATTGCAACATGCAAAAAATACAGCTTAAAATCCTCGATCCGCGTATCGGCAAAGAGATCGCTCTGCCACAGTATGCCACAGACGGCTCGGCCGGCATGGACCTGCGTGCCGCACTCGAACAGAGCACCGAGATAAATCCGGGAGAGACTCTATTGATACCCACGGGCATATCGATCTACGTGGAAGACCCGAATATGGCCGCCGTCATACTTCCCAGGTCCGGCCTTGGCCATAAGCATGGTATCGTCCTTGGCAACCTGGTCGGTCTGATCGACTCGGACTACCAGGGCCAGTTATTCGTCTCCTGCTGGAACCGTGGCGATGAAAGCTTCACTATCGATGTCGGTGACCGTATCGCACAGCTGGTCATCGTCCCCGTCATCCAGGCCGACTTCGAAGTGGTCGATGATTTTGTGACAACCCACCGCGGTGCTGGCGGTTTTGGTCATTCTGGAAAAAATTAATAGAAATATAAACTGCATTTAACTCATCCCGATAACTTACTAAATAGAAGCATAATGACAATTACAGAAGAGATATTTCGCGCGTACGACATCCGCGGCATCGTTGCAACGGCACTGACGCCGGATGCTGTTGAACTCATCGGCCAGGCTTTCGCGACACAGGCCCTTTCCCAGGGTCAGCAAACCGTGGTCATCGGACGCGACGGCCGCCTGTCAAGCCCGGAACTGGCGAAACGTCTCAGTGAGGGCTTACGTGCCGGCGGTTGTGATGTTATCGACATCGGCATGGTGCCGACGCCGGTGCTCTATTACGCGACCCATAAGTTGCAGACCGGCACCGGCATCATGGTCACCGGCAGCCATAATCCACCGCAGTATAATGGCCTGAAGATGATGATTGCCGGCGATACACTTTATGGTGACGGCATAAAAACGCTCTACCAGATAATCACCGATGAGCGGTTAAACGAAGGCACAGGAACACATACGGACAAGGACATGATTCCCGGGTATCTGGACACCATCGTTAATGATATTAAGCTTGAGCGGCCACTCAACATCGCTATCGATTGCGGCAATGGTGCCGCAGGCGTTTGTGCCACTGAATTATTTACCCGTCTCGGCTGCAATGTCACCGAACTGTTCTGTGATGTCGACGGCAATTTCCCGAACCACCACCCTGACCCGTCCAAACCGGAAAACCTGGTCGATCTGCAGAATGCCATGAAGGCCAATGCCCTCGACCTGGGGCTGGCATTTGATGGCGATGGCGACCGTGTCGGCATCCTGGATGACAAACAGAACATATTGTGGGCTGACCGCCAGATGATGTTATATGCTGCCGATGTGTTAAAACGCAAACCCGGCGCACAGATCATCTTTGATATCAAATCGACCACTAACCTGGCAACCGAGATCGAGAAACTTGGCGGCGAACCGTTAATGTGGAAGACCGGTCACTCGTTCATAAAAGCCAAGATGAAAGAGACCGGCGCAGAACTCGCTGGTGAGATGAGCGGCCATATCTTCTTCAAAGAGAGATGGTTCGGATTCGATGACGGTTTATACAGTGCCGCCCGTATGCTGGAGATCGTCAGCCAGCATGATGAAGCGAGTTCGGCCATTTTCGAAAAGCTACCTGATAGCATCAATACGCCCGAGCTGCAGGTCCATTTTGAAGAAGGTGAACATTATAAATTTATGGATAAGTTCATCGCACGATCCAGCTTCGAAAATGCCGAAGTGGTCACCATCGACGGAATACGCGTTAACTACGAGAATGGCTGGGGCCTGGTGCGCCCTTCAAACACGACCCCCTCCCTCGTATTGCGCTTCGAAGCAAACGACGAAGATACACTGAAACAGATACAGGACACTTTCCGTGCCAAGATGCTGTCCGTCGACAACAGCCTAAGCCTGCCCTTTTAATGTCTTTTCTGTTGCCTCGCCCGGGCAGAGCTCCTGTAAACCTTGCAGCCAGGATACCGCGCTCTGATCGAGTCGACAGGATATGGAAGTTTCGCCTCCCTCTTCCATGAAGCCGTAACAACAGGCACAATAACAACCAATAAATCCATACTTCTCCGAGGAATTCACGTGGACAAGAAATCCGCCAATAATATCGCCAGTGTACTGTCAGAAGCCCTGCCTTACCTGCAGCGCCTTAATAACAAGACTATCGTCATCAAGTTCGGCGGTAATGCGATGACTGATGAAGCTTTAAAAAACAGCTTTGCTCGTGACATCGTTTTATTAAAACAGGTTGGCGTCAACCCGGTGGTGGTCCATGGCGGCGGTCCTCAGATCGGCAGGCTGCTGGAGAAGATAGGCAAAGAGTCAAAGTTCATCGATGGCATGCGTGTTACCGACAGTGAAACCATGGACGTCGTCGAGATGGTCCTGGGTGGACTGGTCAACAAGAGCATCGTAAACCTGATCAATCATAATGGCGGACAGGCTGTCGGGCTGACCGGTAAAGATGGCGCTATGATCCGTGCCAGGAAGATGGAACTGACGCGCGATGCCGCTGAACTGAGTGCGCCGGAGATAATTGACCTGGGCCACGTCGGCGAAGTGACCACCATCGATCCATCGATCGTGCACGCACTGGATGAGGGTGATTTTATTCCTGTGATCGCACCTATCGGTGTCGGTGATGACTCGGCATCCTATAATATCAATGCAGATCTGGTTGCCGGCAAGATGGCAAGTGTACTGGGGGCGGAGAAATTGTTACTGCTGACAAACACACCCGGAATACTGGACAAAGAAGGCAACATCCTCACCGGGCTGGACGGTAAGAAAGTTCAGGAACTGATCGCTGATAAAACGATTGCCGGCGGCATGTTGCCGAAGGTGACCTGTGCTCTGGATGCTGTTCATTCAGGGGTAAAGACATCGCACATCATCGATGGTCGGGTAGAACATGCGGTACTGCTTGAACTATTAACGGATGAAGGGGTAGGAACGCTGATTAAATCGTAAGCCGGTTGCATAGACCGGTTGTTTTTTCAACCGGCAATATCCATGGTCGCTGGATTACTGCGAGATCAGTATCCGCGCTCTTCAGCCAGGCGCTCGCGTTTTTCTTTCTGCTCCGCTTTCAGAACCTTAAAACGTTCGATATAACCATTGAATTGCTTTGATATTTTGACACTGCGTTTTTTGTGCTTCTCCATCACCTCGGTCTGTACTGCTACCTGCTCTTTCTCATTATCAATACGATTATACAGGTCGACTGGTACTTCACGATTTGATGCTTTGATCTCGGCTACCTGCTGTTCCATTGACTCGATCTTTTTGTTTGAATCACTGATGATCGTTTCGGCCAGCCTGATCTGGGAGTTAACCGCGTCCAGTCGTGAGTCCCGTGCCACGATCAGGTCACGTTCGGTAGTGTACGTGTCCAGCAACACGCGATCCCGCTGCTTTTTCTTCTTCTCTTGCAGGGCGATCTTCTCACGCTCTCTCTCCAGACGGCGATCTTCTGCTTTCTGTTCAGGTGTTTTTGCCGCTTCGCGGTGCCTGGTCCTCACCCCATGCTCGTTCAGTTCGTCATGCTCTTTCAGCATGTATTTTGTTGGAATCTTATCGCCAAAATGTATCTGGCCATCTTCATCCACCCATTTATACATCTTGGCCTGCGCGGGAAATGCACAAACCAGCAAAATGGCTGAAAGAGTAAAGAATGTAAAACGCATAGAGGGTATCTCAATAGTTAGAATTGATAATCTACGATTATAGGCATAAATCGTCAGGAATCGAGTGTTTTAGTCTGCCCGCGCTGCTCTGAAGCGTTTGATATAGTCATTGTATTTTTCTGATATCTCACTACTGCGCTTCTTATGGCTCTCCATGATCCGTGTCTGTGTTGCGACATACTGTTTTTCATTTTTTATACTTTCATACAGATTTTCCGGCACGGTACGGCCAGACACCTGTATCTGCGCCACTTGATCTTCCATCGATTGTATTTTTTTGTTTGACTCGTTGATAATCGCTTCCGATAGTATGATCTGGCTGGCAACAGCATCCAGCCGTGAGTCACGCGCAACGATCAGGTCGCTCTCAGAATCGTAGGCATCGAGCAGTACACGATCCAGCTTCTTCTGCTTCTCTGCCTCTAGCGCAGCCTTCTTACGTTCTTCCTCAAGGCGCTGCTGTTGAGCTTTTTGTTCTGCGTTTTTTTCCGCCTCGTTATGCCTGACCTTCATACCCCGCTCGTTCAGCTCATCATGCGCTTTTGCCATATATTTCGGCGGAATCTTGTCGCCAAAATGCATCTGGCCATTCTCATCGACCCATTTATACATCTTGGCCTGGGCAGAGAAAACACTGCAGAACAGCACTGCAGAAAGGGTAAACGGAGTAAAACGCATGATATACAACCTCAAAAATATATAACTGATAAGCTACGAGTATAGGCATAAATTCACAGGATTTGAGTGTTTTCGCGTGACTGAACAATTCCTTATTTTCATCATATCCCTGGTTGCTAACCTGTTCTCAGCACTATCCGGCGGTGGCGCGGGACTGATCCAGTTGCCCGCTCTCATATTTCTCGGCCTGCCATTCGGTATCGCCCTGGCAACTCACAAAGTAGCCACCATCGCTCTGGGCATCGGCGCAACAACTCGTCACCTGAAAGACAATAAGATCGAACGGGACTTTGCCCTGCTGATGATAGTTGCCGGCGTCCCCGGTGTTGTCCTTGGCGCCAGTTTTATCCTGCAAGTCCCGGATGAGATAGCAAAAACGGCTCTCGGTCTGCTGACCATAGGCCTGGGGGTGTACTCTTTTATTTCGCCTGAACTGGGACAGCACTACCAGGTGAAGAACCGCGATACCAATGGCTACCTGATCGGTGGTGCAGTGCTATTTATCATCGGCATCCTCAATGGCTCACTGACATCAGGCACCGGCCTGTTTGTCACCATCTGGCTTATCCGCTGGTTTGGTTTCGATTACAAACTCGGCGTCGCCTACACCCTGGTCTTTGTCGGCCTGTTCTGGAACGCCTCCGGCGCACTCACTCTCGGCCTGCTTGGCGACATACACTGGTTATGGATTCCTGCACTGCTGCTGGGCTCTGCGATAGGGGGATATATCGGGGCACACTTGTCGATCGTTAAGGGGAACAAGGTGATCAAGCGGAGTTTTGAGGTTGTAACCTTGTTGATTGGGCTGAAGTTGGTTTTGGATTAAGTTTTTTAGATTGTTGTGCAATATTTACCGTTGTTTTTTCGTTTGGCATCGCGGTTCTCGCACCGCGGGCGAGGCACTCTTTTGCAACAGCCCAAAAGAGTACCCAGAAAAGGCCGCCACTATAGCTGCGCCCCCCGGCAATTGCTCCTGCATTGCTCTAATACGGTACATCCATGTACCTATGTAGAAAGCACAGGGGTTCCCATTGAGGCAATACTGTTATCATGCTGTGCCAGAACTCGCAGAAGACGCTCAGACAGCTGGCCCAGAAAGCCCATGATAACAGCACCGCCTCAATGGCTTGCTAAGGTGGGTTGTAAGTCTACACCAAAAGAAAAAACAGAAACCGGTATCGCCGACTGCTCACCGAGCTGAAACATTTATACTGGTTTTGCTTCTAGGTTTTTGACTTCCTTTCCCTTTTTGTTTGCTGAATTGCTCACTGTTGGTAGAGCAAAAATCATCATGATCGGCCTGTTAGTCCTGTGCGCCCGGATGGCGCATCAGGACGGGCTCGTTGGCAACAGTGAGCAATTCAGGCACCCCGAGCGCTTTTCTCGGGGCAAACGAAGTGGGATGGCATTCTTTTGGTTACTTTTCTTTTGCTACTGACTAAATTTGTTCGGAACAAATTTGAACGAGCTCTGCTCGGCTCGTAGGGTGAATAACATGGATGTTATTCATAAAGATAAAGTGACTCGCCGTAACAAGGCGAAACTCGTAATACAAATTCACGTACCTAAGTAGCGTTAAAAAGAGAAAGTAACAAAGTCAGAAACGAGTACCTCGCCCGCGGGGCGAGACCCGCAATGCCAAACTAAAAAACCAGGGTAAATAACGGAGAAAGGACTCAATACTTAAATAAAAGAATCAAACCCCATACTTACTACGATACGCCCGCATCGCCTCAAGATGCTGCCCGAAAGACGAATCCCCTTCCAGGTACTCGATCAGATCCGCCATGGTGATGATACTGAAGACATCGATTCCGTAATCACGGTTCACTTCCTGTATCGCCGACATGTCAGACTTGCCCTTCTCCTGCCTGTCGAGTGCGATCAGCACGGCTGAGGTAGTCGCCCCCTCCTGCTGGATGATATCGACTGCTTCACGGATAGCGGTACCTGCGGTAATGACATCATCCACGATCAGCACGTTACCACTCAATTCGGCACCGACGATCAGACCGCCTTCTCCGTGATCTTTCGCTTCTTTGCGATTGAAGGCATAGGGTTTATCGATACCATGATTTACCGATAGAGCATAAGCGATCGCTGATACCAGTGGGATGCCCTTATACGCCGGGCCGAACAGGACATCATAATCGATCTTTTCATCGATGATGGTCTGAGCATAACAGCTACCCAGCTCTGCCAGGGCATAGCCGCTGTTGAACAGGCCGGCATTAAAAAAGTAGGGACTGATCCTTCCTGACTTTAAAGTGAACTCACCAAAACGGAGCACCTGGTAGCTGATGGCTAATTCGATAAAACGTTTTTTATTCTCTTGCATATCTCACACCTGTAATCTGCCTGCGCAGTATACGTGATTTTGCTCGGCCTCAGAACCGGTGCCACCTCAAATACCCTCTAGGACATGCACTGGCAGAGAAAATTTCAGGTATCATATGCAGCCACATAAAAAGAAGAACAGCCATGCGTATTATCACTGCCAACACCAACGGTATCCGTTCCGCCGCCAAGAAAGGTTTTTTCGACTGGCTCAAGAAAGTCGATGCCGATGTCATCTGTATTCAGGAGACCAAGGCCCAGGAGCACCAGCTCACTGACCCGCAGTTCTGCCCTGAGGGATACTTCTGCCAGTATCACGATGCAGATAAAAAAGGCTATAGCGGTGTCGCGATTTACAGCAAGGCAATCCCCAAGAAAGTGAGCAAAGGTATCGGTTGGCATGACATCGATATCGAAGGCCGTTTTCTCGAATTCCAGTATGACAAACTCAGCGTCATCTCGTTGTATATGCACTCCGGCTCTGCCAGCGAAGAGCGTCAGGATGTTAAGTTCGATTTTATGGAACGGTTTATGGGCTACCTGCAGAGCCTGCGACGCAAACGCCGTGAATTCATCATCTGCGGTGACTGGAATATCGCACATAAGAAAATCGATATCAAAAACTGGAAAGGCAACCAGAAAAACTCCGGTTTCCTGCCGGAAGAACGTGCCTGGATGGACACCCTGTTCGACGAGGTCGGCTATGTCGATGCTTTCCGTGTTGTCAACCAGCTGCCAGACCAGTACACCTGGTGGTCTAATCGCGGGCAGGCATGGGCAAACAATACCGGGTGGCGCATCGATTACCAGGTGATCACACCCAAACTTGCACCACTGGTACAGGCAGCCGAAATCTACAAAGATGAGCGCTTCTCTGACCACTCACCACTGATCATCGATTACGACTATACGCTTGCATGAACCTGGCTCCATGACAAGTATGCAGAGACGTAAAAGCTGGCTTGAAGCATTAACGGTTTATCTGCAGCCGCGTGTTCTTGCCATGCTGTTCCTGGGCTTCTCTGCAGGGCTGCCGTTATTGCTGGTGTTCGGCACCCTGTCTGGCTGGCTGGCCCGCGAAGGTATCGATAAGAGTACCATCGGTCATATCAGCTGGGTCGCCCTGCTATACGGCCTCAAGTTCACCTGGTCGCCACTGGTCGATCACCTGAAGCTACCGCTACTCAATCATGTTTTTGGTCAACGACGCAGCTGGATGCTGCTGGCACAGGTAGGCATTATTTCAGGCTTGCTGTTGATGGCTGCGGCAGATCCGAATGCGCAGCTCACAATCCTTGTCTACTCCGCACTTCTGGTAGCTTTTTCATCAGCGACACAGGATATCGCTATCGATGCCTGGCGTATCGAAGCGATGCCAGTCGAAACACAGGGCGCCATGGCGGCCACCTACCAGACCGGTTATCGGCTTGGCATGCTGCTGGCTGGTGGCGGTGCTTTTACTATTGCACATTACTACTCCTGGCCGGTCGCCTACAGCATTCTCGCCATGTGTATGCTGCTGGGCATAATTACCACCCTGGTCATCGCTGAACCAGAACATGTGATCTCCCGTAATACCTGGCAGCAGGAAGAAAGAGTTGTCAGTTTTCTCGAAAGATCGGCCCATCTGCCCAACAGTCTGCGGGATATCTATGCCTGGTTCATCGGCGCGGTGATCTGTCCGTTCACCGACTTTTTTATCCGTAATGGCAAATATGCACTGATCATCCTGCTGTTTATCGGGCTTTTTCGAATCAGTGATATCACCATGGGTATCATGGCGAACCCGCTCTATGTCGATGTTGGTTACAGCGATCTGCAGATTGGCCTGGTGACCAAGACCATCGGCCCTATCATCACGATCCTTGGCGCTATCGTCGGCGGCATACTGGTCATACGTTATGGCATGATGCCCATCCTGTTACTTGGCGCATTCCTGGTGATGACGACCAACCTGCTATTTGCCCTGCTCGCAATATTGCCGGCCGACACGTTTTACCTCTCCATGGTCATCGGAGCTGACAACTTGAGCGGTGGCCTGGCGGGGTCGGCTTTTATCGCCTACCTGTCGAGCCTGACTAACCGTGCCTATACCGCGACACAATATGCGTTATTCAGCTCGCTGATGCTGTTGCCCGCCAAATTTATCGGTGGCTTCTCCGGCGATATCGTCGATGCATTTGGTTTTGTGCATTTCTTCATTTATACAGCACTCCTCGGCATTCCTGCGATCATATTGATCATTTACCTGATACGAAATCCGGCCAATCTCAGCGAAGAAAAACAATAAAAATCAAAAAATTATTGATTTTTCTGTAAATAAAACATACTTTAATTATGTAAGTTATTGATTTTTTTTTGCAATACACCCTTAAATGCCCTGAAAGCCTGTTCTGGCGGGGTTTTTCAAATAAAATGCGCATATTGATAATAATCATTGGATTATATTGATTGAACTTTATAATATTCAACTATACTAATACTTAACTTTAACCATTTGGAGAATTGCGATGATTTTAGATGCAATGTCCTACTCAATTATAGCTGTCGTGGCGATCATGTCGTTCATCGTGATTCGCCTGGCTCGCAGCCGCTCGGCTGAAAAGAGTAGCGATGACTGTGAACAGTAAGATGATGATTCAATTTCGCTATGATGACATCCGACAGGCATCAGCAACAGGTGCTGCTTTACTCGATTTACGCACCACGGATGTGTCCACACCTGACGGCGATTCCAAATGAAATGATCACTCCAGTTAACCTTGTTTGTCGCTACGATTACTGAATAACTGGAAAAGGGGCTAGCCATGGTATCACTGACGTGATCCGCTTTGGCTAGAAAATTAAAACTTCCAGCATTGCCATAGATGTAGGTAACTACTACAGAAAAGGCTCTGCTAAAAACGGGCAGCAATCAATGTGGTTCGGGGATGGCTATCCCTCATCAGGTCTAGCAATTGCCTGGCTGTTTTCGGACTACATTGTGGGGGATATAACTGCTAAGGTTATATCCCCTTTCTATGTCAGCCTAAAAATTCCGTGTTGCAGAACAATATCCCGTTAAGTCTCTATGTGCACATTCCCTGGTGCGTGAAGAAATGTCCTTATTGCGACTTTAACTCGCACACCCAAGATGGTGCATTTGACGAGGCTCGCTATGTCGAAGCGCTTCTGCTCGACCTTGAAAAAGAATACGCTAAATGTCAGTCGCGACCACTCAACAGCATATTTTTTGGCGGTGGCACACCGAGCCTGTTCTCTGCAGAATCGATATATAAGGTAATAGACCACGCCCGACAGCTATTTGGCTTTGAAGATATCGAAATAAGCCTGGAGGCCAACCCCGGCACCTTTGAGCAGGAAAAATTTAACGGTTTCAGAGGTGCCGGAGTAAACCGGCTATCAATCGGTATTCAGAGCTTTTCGCAACCACACCTGGAGAGTCTCGGTCGTATCCATGATAGCAGGCAGGCCATGTCTGCCATAGAAACAGCCAGGACAGCAGGCTTTGAAAATATCAACCTGGACCTGATGTTTGGCCTGCCACAACAGACGATACAGCAGGCGGTACACGATGTTACAACAGCATGCAGCTTCGACGTGCCTCACATATCGCATTACCAGCTGACCATTGAAGAAAACACCTACTTTCATAAACACAGACCGGTGCTGCCTGATAGCGACCTGTTATGGGAGATGCAGACACGATGCCAGAACTTACTGGCTGAAAATGACTACCAGCAATACGAAGTATCTGCCTATGCAAAAGATGGTCGGCATTGTCAACATAACGAAAACTACTGGTTATTCGGTGACTATCTAGGTATCGGAGCAGGCGCACATGGAAAAATCAGCGCGTTCGACGAGCATAGTCAATCGTTAAAGATCACTCGAAGATGGAAACATCGCCAGCCCAGGCAGTATATCGAGGAAACCCTGAACACTGATGCGCTGTCGGGAGAACGACGACTCGAGCCACAGGATATCGTGTTCGAATTCCTGCTCAATGCACTGCGCCTGAAAGCTGGCTGTGACATCAAAACATTCGACAAGCATACCGGCCTCTCTATAGAGGACCTGGAAAAGGCGGTAACAGATATAGGCAGGGACTTACTGGTTCTCGATAAGCGTCATATCTCAACGACAGATAAAGGCTTCCTGTTTTTAAACGAGGTACTTGAAAAAATACTCATCGAATAAACAGCGGCCAGGATTCTCTGTTGAGCCCGCGTCATGAGTATGTTTGTCGACGTAAAATATCAGAGGTTGTTCAATATCTCGGTACGCTGTTCATGACTCTGTTGCAGCATCTGTTCGATACCTTTGGCATCATCCATTACTTTTTTCATGCCCTTCACGGAATAAGGGCCGGGTTGCCCGCTATCACCAGGTGAGTCAGGAGTTGCTTCTTTCACCGGCACTTTCACTGCTGACACCACGTTATTGTTCGGGTTCAACTCTATCTGCTGGGCATTTTTGCCTGTATGTGGCGGTGTGTTACTGAACTGCATCACACCCTTTTCATCTCGCCACTTATAGACCTGTACCTTTTCATCAGTCACAACGCTTGTCAGGTTTTCAGGCGCTTTATGCTTCAGCTTTTCAAATGTCGAGGTAGTGCCATTCAACCCTGAGCTAAAAAATTCCATAGGGTTAAATTTACCCATATAGATCATCGGCGTTACAGATAATATCCCTAAAATTATTAACATTGATAAGATTTTCAGTTTCATGCTTTTCCCTGTTGTTAGCCCTGGCCGTTTAGGTTCACCAGCAAGTATGGACCAGCAGGCAGCTATCTTCCAGTAATTGCCATGAAAACAGGCCTCGACTGGCGACAAATAAGAACTTGCCTCATCTGGCCGATACAGGTAGAATTCACGCCCTGTTTTTTCAGCCTTGGCCATCAGCAGTTGGCACAGCTGGTTTAGTAAATTTATTTAGAGCAACATTACACACGAGCAACTCGACATGAAAGCTGATATCCACCCTAAATACACTGATGTAAACGTAAAATGTAGCTGCGGCAATGCTTTCACTACTCGTTCTACATACGGTAAAGACGATATGACTATCGACGTCTGCTCTGAATGCCACCCTTTTTACACCGGCAAACAGAAGATTCTTGACTCTGCAGGGCAGATCGACAAGTTCAACAAGCGATTCGGTAACAAATAAATCATCTTTATTCGGTATCGCAAGTACCGCTTGCTGTGATACACCACAAAACAGGCGCTTCAGAAATAACCCTGAAGCGCCTGTTTTTATGCCTGCGAAAAATACCAGCTTTTCACCTGTGCTGCGCTCTCTTCCTCACAGCTACCAGCCAGCCTCTATGGGCCGACACCGCCTGTGACAGCCGTCGATACGATGAAACGACGAGCATCAAATATATCCATGATGGCGACACGCTACACCTCAGAGACGGCCGAAAAGTCAGGCTGATCGGAATCAATACACCTGAGATCGCTCACGATGACAAACCCGCCGAACCATATTCGTCCGAAGCAAAGAACGCCCTGCAGGCACTGTTTCGCAATAATAAGACCATCTCCCTGGTCTACGGCAGTGACAAACATGACCGCTATAAACGCCTGCTGGCACATGCGTTTACCAGTGATGGCGAGAATGTACAGTCAATATTGCTGAAACGGGGCGTTGCCAGGGCCATCGTATTTCCCCCGAACACACGATTTGCCACCTGCTATGCGCAGCAGGAACGAAAAGCACGTTGCGCCAGTGTTGGTTTATGGAGAGACATGCGGCTGCTCCCGGCAAAAAACATCAGCGATAGAGACATCGGCTTCCAGCTGATCAAAGGTACCGTAAAAAATATCAGCAGCAACAGAAAAGGTATCTGGATTAACCTTGATAACAGGCTCAGCATCGGTATCAGACCTGACAATCAGCAGCTATTTGATATCGCTGATCTTCAGCATCTATCGGGTAAAGACATCGTGGTTCGCGGCTGGCTTAATAAAAATAATAAACAGACGCCCTATTACTTGCGCACCCGTCACCCCTCTTCTATCATGCCGCTGGAAGCTTTTGCCTGCAGTGAGCAAGCAGGCAAGTTAAGCCCCTGATTTTCAAAATCATAACGATTTAGAGCGAACTCCCAACCTCGAAATCAATCTTTAAAAATGCTAATATAGCCTCATTCATTATCTCCTCATATACCTGACGCCATGCCTACACGTTTCAAGCAACAAGCTCTTGACTATCACGCCAACCCCAAACCAGGAAAAATTGCCACCGAGATCACCAAACCGTGCGCGACGCAGCTGGATCTTTCTCTGGCATATACGCCGGGAGTCGCCGAACCCTGCCGAGCGATCTACAGAGACAAAGATGCGGCTTATGACTATACAGCAAAGGGTAACCTGGTCGCAGTCATTACCGATGGCACGGCCGTTCTGGGCCTGGGCGACATCGGCGCCGTTGCCGGCAAACCGGTAATGGAAGGCAAAGGTGTTCTATTCAAAGCATTTGCAGATATCGATGTATTCGATATCGAGGTCAACGCAGACTCGACAGAGGACTTCATCAGAACGGTCAAAAACATCGCACCGACATTTGGCGGTATAAACCTGGAAGACATCGCTGCACCTGCCTGCTTCGATATCGAAGAAGCGCTGATCGAGCAACTGGACATCCCGGTATTTCATGATGACCAGCATGGAACCGCGATCATCATCGCAGCCTCACTATTAAACGCGCTTGAACTACAGCACAAGAAACTCGAAGATGTCCGCGTCGTCTGCCTGGGTGCGGGTGCTGCGGGTATCTCTTCGATGAAACTGCTGCAGGGGCTGGGTGCGGATCCTGAAAAACTGTATATGATCGACCGTAACGGCATCATCCAGTCTGAACGTGACGACCTGAACAAATACAAAAAAGCCTTTGCCGTCCATACCGACAGGCGAAGCCTGGCTGATGCGATGGACGGTGCCGATGTCTTTATCGGGGTTTCAGGCCCTGACCTGCTGTCACCCGATATGCTGAAGACCATGGCACCCAATCCCGTAGTATTCGCACTATCGAACCCGGATCCAGAGATCCTGCCTGAACTGGCGCATATGACCCGTGACGACCTCATCATGGGCACCGGTCGCAGTGACTACCCGAACCAGGTAAATAATGTACTGGGCTTTCCATATATCTTCAAAGGCGCTCTCGATGTCCGTGCCAGCTGCATCAATATGGAGATGAAGATCGCTGCCGTACATGCTCTCGCCAGCCTTGCCCGTGAGCCGGTACCGCAGGAAGTATTGAATGCTTATGAAGTCGATACCATGATGTTCGGCCCGGAATACATCATCCCTAAACCGCTGGATCCGCGTCTTATCGATACGATTCCTCGCGCGGTATCAAAAGCGGCTATCGCGACCGGTGTAGCCCGAAAATTCCCCAATGATAGCAAGCAACTGAAAGAAGCATCTTCATAGAGCAGCTTTACATCTGTTATCAACAAAAAGCCCCTGTTGAGCGATCGCAGTGGCTTTTTGCGTTTTGAATGAATTATATTCAATTGTCTCTGTCATCAATCTTAGCTGCTATAAATAATGATAATGACTGACCAAAGGAGGCCGTGATGAACAAGATCACCATAGTAGGTGCAGGACGCGTAGGAGAATTTACCGCGCAGTTTCTTGCCGCCAAGAACCTGTGCAGTGAAATTGTATTACTTGATATTGATGAGGGCGCAGCAAAGGGGGCCGCCCTGGACATCCAGGAAGTGTCTCCACTGTTCGAATACGATACCCGGCTGACAGGCGGCGTCGACCATGCCCTGATGACCGGCTCAGAGCTCATCATCATCACCGCAGGACTGCCTCGTAAACCTGGGATGTCGCGCTCTGATGTCTTATCAAGCAACATGCCAATCATGGACCATATCATCGACGGCGCGATGAAATATGCACCCGATGCTATCCTGCTGTTCGTCACCAACCCTGTCGATGTCATCACCTACCATGCCGTGGTTAAAACAGGCTGGCCAAGGAACCGCATATTCGGCCAGGCCGGTGTACTCGACTCCAGCCGCATGGCGAGCTTTATCGCCATGGAGACGGGGTATTCGATCATGGACATCTACGCCATGGTACTCGGTGGCCATGGTGACACCATGGTACCCATGTTGCGTCACTGCACCATCGCCGGCATACCGATAGAAAAGTTTATCTCAAAAGAAAGGATCGACTCCATCGTCGAACGTACCCGCAAGGGCGGTGCAGAGATCCTTGCCCTGCGACAGAACAGCAGCGCCTACGATGCACCCGCGGCATCTGTTGCCGAGATGGTCGATGCTATCGTGCATAATCGAAACCGGATATTACCCACCGTATGCATACTCGAAGGCGAATACGGTCTCGACGATATTGCCATCGGTGTTCCCGCCGTACTCGGAATAAATGGCGTCGAGGACATTATCCAGCTTGATCTGAACGAAACTGAACAGGCCATGTTCAGCCATTCAGCATCACTGGTAAGAGAAGATATCAATATGCTGAAATCGATGCTGTCAGCGACGAGCTGAACCAAAACCTGCGAACACGCCTGTTCTTTTTCGGTAATCTGGACCCTGCTGTATTATATTTTACTCGTTTCGCTAGCACTGATCAGATTTACGGTATTCCGTATAATCTCCGTGGTGAGAACGGCGATAATATTTGATAAGATGGTTTTCTCATGCCGAGCAGATAGTGAGGACACAGTATAACTATTTCTGCCAGCCGCTTTGCTGACGATATCGGCTGGTTTTCTGGTCAACCTATCTGGGACTATACAGAATGAAACAACAGGCAAAAATTCTAACGCTTATCCTGCTTTTCACCATCACTTCCTGCAGCCACAGTATCCACAAGCATCCTGATAACAAGCCCGTTCGCCTGATACAGAAAAATGAGCTAAACCTGCTCACCTCTGGTGAGACACCAGATTGCCGCTACCTGGGCGAGATAATCGGCTCAGAAGGCCACTGGTATACATACTTATTCATCAGTAACAGTGATCTGCTGCAGGGCGCATTAAACGATCTATATAATCATGCCAATGAGATTGACGCCAATGTTGTCTACGTCAGCGACAACATAGACTTCGCTACTTCTGTCACTTTTTATGGACAGGCCTATAACTGTGAGTATGATGAAGCCAAACAATAATGAACCGACTGACATCGAGATACTGCGCGCGAATATCAATAATGAGACAGCCCAGATAAACTGGCATGAACTCCAGCGTTTTTTTGCTGGCGGCTGGCTGATCTACGTCAGCAGCGAGACAAACCTGCTCGATGTCGCCGTTGCTTTCTCGCTCGATGATAAGGACAAGGTCAGCAAATGGCTAGCCTCGGGTGAAGTCGCCAAGGTCAGTGATGAACAGGCAAAACAATGGCACAGGAATAATACGACGTTCTGGTCAAACGTGGTCAAACCCTGGGTGCTTATCCAGCCCGAAACCGGCAAACAAGACGACAAGATCCACTAACTGATAGACGAGACAGTTAAATTATGAATTTCATAGAAGAATTTATCAAGAAAGAGTCTTCATCTGGTATTTTGCTGATTATTGCCACCATACTTGCGCTTGCATTGAAAAACTCGATGTTCAGCGAGTACTACTCAGCATTTTTAAGAACACCGGTAGAGATACGCTTTGCGGACCTGCATATCGCGAAACCTTTATTGTTATGGATCAACGATGGCCTGATGGCAATATTCTTTCTATTGATTGGCCTCGAAGTAAAGCGTGAGTTCCTCGAAGGACAACTGTCGACACCAGCACAGGTCGCTCTACCCGGCATCGCTGCTATCGGTGGCATGGTGGTACCAGCGCTTTTCTATACCTATATTAATTTTGGTGACGAAACTGCCATGCGTGGCTGGGCGATTCCTACCGCGACCGACATCGCTTTCGCACTCGGCATCCTGGCATTACTGGGCAACCGGGTACCGCTGTCACTCAAGGTATTTCTGATGGCGCTGGCTATCATCGATGACCTTGGCGCCATCGTCATCATCGCACTGTTCTATACAGTCGAACTATCCACCATGTCTATCGCAATCGCAGCCAGTGCTTTGACTGTTCTTATCATCATGAACCGCCTGGGGGTAGCGAAGAAAGCCGCATATATCGTAGTCGGTGTCATCCTCTGGGTCAGCGTGCTCAAGTCCGGTGTACACGCCACGCTTGCGGGTGTCGCACTGGCGTTTACCATCCCCTTGAGAGTCACCCGAAAGGACAAGGGTAAGACATTCTCCATGTCTAAAGACATGGAGCATGACCTGCATTTCTGGGTTGCCTTCTTCATCCTGCCACTATTTGCCTTCGTCAATGCAGGTGTTGACCTGCGCAATGTCTCGCTGGACCAGATGACTACCGGAGTGCCTCTCGGCATCATGGCCGGCCTGTTCCTCGGTAAACAGATCGGTGTCTTCGGTTTCAGCTGGGTGGCTATCAAGCTCGGCCTCGCCAAAATCCCGAACGACAGCACATGGTTACAGCTCTATGGCGTATCTATACTGACCGGTATCGGTTTCACCATGAGTCTGTTCGTCGACTCACTGGCATTCACCGACGGCAACCTCTACCAGCAGGCCGATAAACTGGCTGTACTGATCGCTTCGTTTGCAGCCGGTTTAGCGGGTTACCTGATTCTAAGAGCAGCCAAAACCAAGGACTAGGGAATACATTATTGGTACAATTGCACACCTGCCAGCCTACCTTTAACTTTTTTATCATATTGCCCAGGGCGTGATCATGAAACTACGAAAACTTTCATTTGCCACACTTGCACTCGCTACATCTGTATTTCTCAGTGCATGCGAAGAACCGCAGCAGGCATATGTAGCCAGTTCACGGCCGGTAAAAACCATCGTCATCGATGAGAACATGTCAGGTGATACTCGTACCTTCCCTGCCGTCGTCGATGCTATTCAAAAAGCTGACATCTCGTTCCGTGTCAGCGGCAAGATCCAGAAGATACTGGTAAAAGAAGGCGATGAAGTCAAAAAAGGCCAGGTACTGGCAGAGCTTGATCCGGTCGACTTCGAGATCCAGTTAAAAGACCGGCAGGCAAGTTACGATACGGCAAAAGCAAATTATGACCGCGCCAAGTCACTGGTCGAAAAAGGTGCGATTTCCCGTGTCGACCATGACAATATCCGGGCAAAATACCATACCGCTACAGCAAACCTTAACGCTGCCAAACAGAATCTGTTGTATACCAAACTAAAAGCCAACTTCGATGGCATCATCGCCAAGCGCCATGTCGAAATATTTGAAGAGGTTTCACTTTCACAAACAATATTTTCACTGGAAGATGTTTCAGCATTAAAGATCAAGATCGATGTTCCTGAGAACCTGATGATCGTGCTAAACGGCAAGAAAGATACAGGCCGAAAACTGACTGCCGTGTTTGATAACATCGCTGAGCAGGAATTCCCACTCAGCTTCATCGAGTCAACGACCAAAGCCGATCCGAACACTAAAACATTCAAAGTTACTTTGAGGATGGAGACACCTGAAGGCTATAACGTTCTTCCAGGCATGACGACAACAGTACACGCCCAGCTGTTCCCCGATGAGACCGCCTCGAATACCGCTATCTTAGTCCCGGTCTCTGCCGTTATCTCTAACAGTAAGAAACAGGCAACTGTCTGGATCGTGGATGAAAAATCGATGACGGTAAAGCCCAAAAAAGTAACGCCGGGAGCCATTTTCGGCGACCTTATGCAGGTAGACGGGCTGGCGCCGGGGGACCGCGTGGTTACCGCCGGTGCATCCTTTTTGCGAGACGGCATGAAAGTCTCCTTACTGAAGACAGGCGAGCAGGCCGAGTAATCTGCACTCTATCAGCGGGAAGATCTAAATGAACATTGCAGAATATTCTGTTACCAGAAAAGTCACTACCTGGCTTTTCATCATCCTCATGCTCGCCGGTGGTGCCACTGCCCTGCAGGACATCAGCAGGCTGGAAGATCCTGAATTCACCATCAAAGATGCCAAGGTATACACGCTCTATCCTGGCGCGACACCTCAGGAAGTCGAGCGCGAAGTCACCTATCATATAGAAGATGCTGTACAGCAGCTGCAACAGCTCAAGCGCGTCGAGTCCATCTCGCAAAACGGTTTTTCTGAAGTAACGGTCAAGATAAAGGACAAGTACAAAAAAGCTGATTTTCCCAATATATGGGATGAACTTCGCCGCAAGATATCTGATGCACAATCGCAGTTACCGCCGGGGGCCAGGGCCTCTGTCGTGTTTGATGATTTTGGTGATGTATTCGGCCTGTTCTATGCGCTAACCGGCGAAGATTACAGCTACCGTGAGCTAAAAGATTACGCCGACATCCTGAAAGAACAGCTGTTACTGGTCCCCGGGGTGCGTAAAGTGACCATTGATGGCGATCAGAAAGAAGTTGCCTATATCGATATCCCTGCCGTCAAATTGTCGGAAACCGGGGTTTCAAACCACGAGTTTAGCCGCGTACTGAAATCACAGAACCTGGTCTCAGATTCCGGTAATGTGCGGGTCGGTGATGAATACATACGTATCAATCCCACCGGTCAACTGATGTCGGTACAGGAGATTGGTGACCTGCTGATCAGGGGCAAGAATGACACCCTGGTACGGATCAAGGATTTCGCCAAGGTACGACGAGCCTATGAAGAAGTCCCTTCAAAATATAATTATTTCAATGGCAAACCAGCGCTGACCATCGGCATTTCCATGCTACCCGGTGAAAACGTGGTAGCAGTTGGTGAACGCCTGGATAAACGCCTGCAGGAACTGCAGTCGATAACGCCTGTCGGTATGCAACTCGACGCGATCTACAACCAGCCGGTCATCGTTGATGAATCGGTCAGCGGCTTCATTATCAATGTGGTTGCGGCCCTGGTCATCGTTATCGTGGTATTGCTGTTTTTCATGGGGCTTCGTACTGGCCTGATCATCGGTGCCATCCTGTTGATAACCGTTTCCGGTACCGTCTGGTTTATGAACTTCTATGGTATCGATTTACAGCGTATCTCACTGGGCGCCCTGATCATTGCACTGGGCATGTTGGTAGACAACGCCATCGTCGTCGCCGAGGGCATGCTGGTGCGCATCAAGCGCGGTGACGATGGCGTCAAAGCAGCAAAAGAAGTGGTGGGTTCCACCATGTGGGCCTTACTCGGTGGCACTATCGTCGGCATCGTTGCTTTCGCTGCCATCGGTCTGTCACAGGACTCCACCGGTGAGTTTGCCAATTCACTGTTCTGGGTCATATTGATATCGCTATTACTGTCCTGGTTTACCGCTGTCACAATGACACCATTATTATGTGTACAGTTTCTCAAGCCAGATGAACCCGGCAAAGAACAGGGGGACCCCTATGGCGGGTTCCTGTTTACCAAATATCGCAGCTTGCTGAATACCGCTATCAAGTTCCGCTGGGTAACGGTTTCGGTCGTGGTGGCTCTATTCGCCTCTGCCATCTTTGGCTTTGGCTATGTCAAGCACAGCTTTTTTCCCGATTCTAATACACCGATGTTCTTCTTCGATATGTGGAATGTCGAAGGCGACGATATACGCAAGACACGTGACGACATCCTCAAGATCGACGAATACCTGCACACTCTTGATGGCGTTGTCGATACCGCGGCCTTTGTCGGTGGCGGTGCTACACGGTTCACCCTGGTCTACAGCCCGGAATCACCCAGCAGCGCATATGGTCAGATCATTATCACCGCCGAGTCCCTGGATGATATTCCACGTATCGAAAAACAGCTGCTGGATTACACTGCTACTCATTTCCCGAACTCTGAACCCAAGACAAAAGCGCTGCGCATTGGCCCCGGACGTGATGCCAAGATTGAAGCCCGACTCAGCGGCCCTGATCCGGTCATACTGAGACAGCTGTCACAGCAGGTCCAGCAGATATTTGCTGCAGACGGTGGCGCCATCAATATCCGTGATGACTGGCGCCAGCCTGTCAAAGTGATACGCCCTGTCTATAACGAAAAAGCGGCACGCCCTTTAGGCATAACCCGAGAGAACGTAAGTAGAGCCATGCTCACCGCATTTGATGGCCAGCAGGTTGGTATCTTCAGGGATGGTATACGCCTGTTACCCATAATCATCATACCACCTGCCATACAGCGTGATGATGTCAGCGCCATACGTGACATCCCCGTGTACAGCCCCGTCCTCCAGGACCGGGTACCCGTCGGACAGGTGGTGTCAGATTTCAGAACAGAATGGGCAGATGCCAAGATCAGAAAACGGAACCGTATCTACACTATCATACCGTCCTGCGACCCGGCTCAGGGCCTGGCTACAGAATTACTCAGCCGTGTAAAACCAAAAATTGATGATATGGAACTTCCTCCAGGGTATAACCTCGAATGGGGCGGTGAGTACGAAGACTCAAAAGATGCGAATAATGCGATCAATTCGTCACTGCCCGCCGGTTTCCTGACCATGATTGTGATCGTCATCCTGCTGTTTGGAAAGATCCGTCAACCGTTGATAATCTGGCTGACCGTACCACTCGCAATCATCGGCATCACCGCCGGACTGTTGAGCATGAATGTTGCATTCGGGTTCATGGGTTTGCTTGGCGCACTCAGCCTGGTAGGCCTGTTGATCAAGAATGCGATCGTGCTTATCGAGGAGATCGACATGCAGATCGAAAGCGGGAAAGAGTCCTACACGGCCATCCTTGATTCATCGGTATCACGTATGCGACCGGTGATGATGGCTGCAAGCACGACCATACTCGGCATGGCACCGTTATTGAGTGATGTATTCTTTTTAGATATGGCGGTCGTTATCATGTTTGGTTTAGGATTTGCATCAATACTTACACTGGTCGTAGTGCCTGTGCTCTATGCCATCTTTTTCAATATCAAAGCCAGGGCCTGATCAGGATATTACAATGAAGACACTCACAAAAATATTACTCGTCAGCAGCATTGTCATCACTGCGATTTTCACTGCATCCTGCGCGACCCTGACCGACGACATCAGCGTTGAGACGCATGCAAACCCGGATATAGATTTTAACAGCTACAAATCTTATGCCTGGGCAGGCACCGCTCAGATCGTCTTCGATCCGATAGGCCAATGGGAACAACCGACCCTGGATACCGACGAAGAAGTAAAATTCAATATCAATCGAGAACTGCGCAGCAAGGGCTTGATCGAAGTCCAGAGCCACCCCGACCTGCTTGTGGCTTTTGCTGCCGGTGTCGATATGACCAACCTTGAGCTCAAAGAAGATCCCGAATCCAAAAAAGAAATACCAACAAACGTACCCAAGGCAGCACTCGTTGTTGCACTCATCGATGCAAATACCGGCTACACGGTCTGGTTAGGATTTGCCGAAGGTGATGTACAGGAACAGCAGACAATAGAAAATATTCGTGCAAGAATCGAATATGCAGTGACCGAGATATTCAAACCATATAATCGATAAGGGACATTCAGCATAGAGCCTTCAGTCACTCGAACCTTGTCGCATCTTTAGTCCACCACACTTCGCCGTCACTCAGCTCACCTGCCACATCTGACTTACGGCGAGGCTGGCCACTCCTGCAGTCATAATTGACCAGGCGCAAGCGCTGTGGATTTCGCCGGTCACCGCCTGCGCGGCGGTCGCGCCAGTGCTTTCGTCGCTCGCCGGCTCGAATATTTGCAGTATCGTCGTTTTTAGGCATAGCTGAAACCCTCATCTCATCTGCGGTGGTTAGATGTATCGGATAAAGCTATTTACTATAGAGCGCTTTTCTTATGTCGAAGTCAAGAAAAAAGCGATTGAAGTTTTTTATACTTCAACCGCTTCTGACCAACCCTAAACCGGGTCAGTATGTAAACAAACGACCTTAATGCTGTACTTCTTCTTTCTCTAGTGTTTCCAGGCGATCATTCAGGATCATATAATCGCCACCAGTTTGGAAACGTACTACTGAGAAACCGTGATTGCTGACGCGTTTCACTTCAACAACCTGGCCTGTACTTGCAATTTTAGCCTGGGCACCCTTTTCTAATTGTTTAGATTCCATTTTTTCTCCCCCTTTTCTTATTATTATCATTTTTATTATTGTCAGATGTGTTTATAGCATACTTCTAACAAAATGTTTACATAAATGATGTAACCATATGATTTATTTTCCAATTCGCTCTAGTGTGGATAACCAGTCGACCATTTTCGCACCTTTCCCCAGGCAAACCGTCTTCCCGACCTCATTTTCATACCAGCTTCGGTGCGACAGGTTCGGCTCAACCTCATACCCCCACCATGTACCATCAGCATCCTGCGCTATCCAGCGCACCCATGGCGGAATTTGGTTACAATCTACACTATAGAATTCGCTCATAATAAGCTAGATTAAACAAAATACAAGACTATGGGAAGATATCGCCCCCCGCAACCTGTGGGCTCAAAATATATCACTGCAGAAGGCCATAAACGGCTGACCGAAGAGCACGATTATCTTTGGAAAAAGAAACGTCCCGAAGTCACAAAAATCCTGTCTGCCGCAGCTGCCGAAGGTGACCGCTCGGAGAATGCCGAGTATATCTACCGGAAGAAAGAATTACGTGAGATCGATGCACGCGTCAGGTTCTTGCGTAAGAGGCTAGACGACATGGTCGTCGTTGACCGCATACCTACAGATACCGACAAGATTTATTTCGGCGCCTGGGTGACGATTGAAGATGATTCCGGAACGGAGAAAACCTATCGTATCGTAGGCCCGGATGAATTCGATCCCAAGCTCGGCTATATAAGCATGGACTCACCGATGGGCAAAGCGCTGCTCGGTAAATCACTGGATGATGAGTTTAGCATTATCGTACACACCAAAGATGGCTCGAAAAAAAGCTCGTACATTATTAATGAAATAAGCTACAAGGCCTGCAAAGCCTGATAAAAACCGATATCAAGTACTACACTATTGGATAAAAAAAAGCCCTCACAAAGAGGGCTTTTTTACTCCTGAAATTCAGGACAGAAACATACTTACCTTGGTGCTGGCGCGTACTGTTGCTGAGGTGCAGGTTGCGGCGCATATTGTGGTTGTGGCGCATACTGCGGCGGTGGAGCATAACCTGGAGGCGGACCGTAACCAGGACCTGGACCATAGCCATAACCTGGACCCGGACCATAACCTGGAGGCGGACCGTAACCAGGACCTGGACCATAGCCATAACCTGGACCCGG
>SWCD01021977.1_pt1 | contig 42840 bp, 44 predicted proteins | sample 4693011 | NCBI WGS metagenome assembly SWCD01 (sample SAMN10267278, study PRJNA491770) | bioreactor metagenome | isolation source: DHS bioreactor inoculated with marine | place: Japan: Omine Ridge, Nankai Trough
ACCGGAAATACGCTTTCCAACGAATGGCCGATGTTGATCGGGTTAATTTCATTTGGCATTGGTGTGATGCTGATGGCAATTTTCACATTACGGGAAAAGGATTAATACGACCTTTCTGAAAATTCTTTTTAGACGGAAGCGTTTTTTATGATTTCCCTCATTTCTTCTAATATTTCCGTATTCGATTCGGTTTTTGCTGCATTTCGCAAGAGATCCAAAGATTCTTGATCGCCAATTTGACCCAATGCCCAAGCAGCATGTTGGCGAACCATAGGTTCCTTCTCAAAGAGAAGCACCTTGTTTAATGTGGCAATCGATTTCCTGTCTTTTTTGTTTCCAATTGCTATAGCCACATTTCTGAGATATCCTCTCCGCTTGCTCCGTTTGACGGGACTTCCCTTGAATTTTTTATTAAACTCTTCTGGAGATATATGAATTTCTTTTTCTAAATCAATTCTTTCTGTATCGGGGCGCCGCGAAAACCCGATAGGCACATCGGTGGGGGCAAAACGGTTCCAGGGGCAAACTTGCTGGCAAATATCACATCCGAAAATCCAATCTCCAAGGGAGGGTCTTAGGGGATTAGGAATGGGGCCTTTTTTCTCAATGGTCAAATAGGATAAACAGCGGCTGGCATCTATGGTGCGATTTGGTAGGATGCAATCGGTTGGGCAGGCGTCGATGCATCGGTTACAACTTCCGCAATGATCTGTAACCACAGATGTGGATGGGGCAAGTTGAATGCCGAGGAAAATTTCTGCGAGAATGAAATATGAACCCACCTTTGGATGGATGAGCATTCCGTTTTTACCAATCCAGCCTAATCCGGCTCGTTGGGCAAGTTCACGCTCCAGGATGGGGCCCGTATCTGTGTACCAGCGATTTGGGATCGGATGTCCTGTTTCATTTTCCAAAAAATCAACGATGGCTTTCAATCTCGGTTTAAGGAAATCATGATAATCTTGGTCGGAGGCATAGGCGGCGATCTGTCCAAACCCAGTATTTTTATTTGAATAAGCAGAAGGAGGGGGAGAATAATGAATGCCTAAAACAAGGATTGATTTGCATTCTGGAAGAATCAACTTAGGGTTTTCGCGCCTTTCCAGTGCTCTTTCAGTGGCTAAATATGCCATTTCCCCATGATGTTTTGAGTCAATCCAAGATTGATATAAAGAGAAGTTTTTTGGGGATTCAGGGCCGGTAACTCCAAACAAAGAAAACCCTTGTCTAAGGGCTTCTTCTTTTAGTAACTTTGTAAGATTCACCATCAAGCCTTAGAACTGGTTAGGGGACCACATCGATCTCAACCCAAAAAGCATTATCATTTGAAAGGGAAAACACAATCCCATCTGAACTGCGAAGCTTCCAGGTTCCTTTATAGGTTCCTTCTGCCACGGGTGCAGTAAACTCAACGGAAATATTAATTTCATCACCCGGATTAATATCAATGGCAGTAAGTTGCTGCGATGCAGGCCCCCCCATAGAAAAGCCATCAAAAAATATAAGTTCATAACTTGAAGTCCATGTGCAACTTCCAGAATTTTTTAATCGCCAAGTTTTCGTGAACACTGCCCCTGGGCTAAAATCATCGCCATCGTCCACTGTAATATCACTGACGAAAGAGGCTAAATTGCAGGGCAGGCTGCTCTCGGTTGCAAAATCAAGAGCGCTTGCAGTCAATGTGAGTTGCGAGCTTGGTATTGGTGTTTCTGATGGCCCTTGGGTGGGAATAATAAGGGTGGGCACTGGCGTTTCCTCAGATGTTTGGAGCGGATTCTCGGTCAGGATCACTTCGACTGTTTGAGCGGCTGCAGTTAATATCCTGTCTTCACTGTTGGCAATCTGATTATTGGCATCATCCGGCATATTGCAGGCGGTCAATACCAGCGCCATCATCAGAATTTTAAATATATGGGTATTTCTCATAATATTCCTTATGGGTCAACCTGATATGTTATTTTTAATGAAACTGTCCCAAAGCGTATAAGGTCATCAATGGCGTCATTATTCGTTTCGATTTCATTAAACTGCAATCTATATTCAACATATGTGTTTCCTAGGGCGTTTTGAACTTCCACCCTTACATCTTCGTCAGCACCGGCAATATCAAGTTCCCCAGCATTACACCATCGCATGCTTGCCCCCGTACTGGTGACGTAATCGGAAGCATCTAGCGGGAAGTAATCTCCTAGGTAACCCCGTAAGCAACCTAGCTCGGTGAAGGGGTCTCCTAATAAATCGTAATTATTGAAGCTCACTACTACTTCATCAATCGTCGCAGAAAGGGGTATTGGTGAAATATCAAATTGGAAGAAGGCTTGGAGCCCAAGATCGGCTGTGGTGTCGCCGACATTAGGGAGGGCATATACATTTCCATCGCTCTGCACCTCTCCAGCCTGCAAAACAGTAATGGTGATCGTTTCAATCTTGGGGCCGGGGGTTGGCGTTGGGGCAACCACATCGATCTCTACCCAAAATGCCTGATCATTGGTTAATGTAAAGAGTTCTCCATTTGCATTTCGTAATTTCCAGTATCCAGTATAAGTATTTACCTCTGAGGGGGCAGTGAGTTCTACCGAAATATCGATCATCTCTCCGGGAGCAATCGATACTGTGGTGAGCTGTTTAGAGGCAGGGGCATTCATTGAATCCCCATCAAAGAAAACAATTTCATAACCTGATGTCCAGGTGCAAGAACCCACATTTTGTAATCGCCATGTTTTAGTGAATATTTCCCCTGGGCTAAAGTCTTCCCCATCCGAAACCGTTACATCATCAATAAATAGAGCTTCATCGCAGGCTGTTGAATCAGTACTGGATGATGGATTTGTGGTTGGCGTAGCGTTACTTACATTTGTAGATTGGGGAGTGGGGAAATTGGAGGTTGGCTGGGGCGTGACTGCAACCTCAGCAGTTGGGTTTTGATTTAGCTGAGCTTCAACAGTTTCAACTGCAGCGGTTAATACCAAATCAGATGCGCTCAGCTCATTATTTTCATTATTCGAAGGCAAATTACATGCGCTAAGAATAACTAGAAAAAACATTATGAAAACAATTCTTTTATACATTTTCATTTAGACATCCTCCAAATCAGACAAGCTCATTTTAGCATTTTTTCAATATATCCTGCTTGTTTTAAAACTCTCCATGTTTAAAGCAATAATCTATAAAACAGAAAACACAAATCGGATCAATATTTTTTCAATGATGAGAGGGGTCATTAGGGGTGGATGAAGGCTAACGGTTTTTAGCTTAATTCAAGAAGAATGGTATTTAGCAATTGCAATAACACTTCTTTTACATCTCTTTTGTCTATGGAAGAACAACTAATTATTTTAATGTTTGGGTCTAGGCGTAGGGCAATGCGGATATCATCAACTTCCCAGGCGTCCTCAAGATCTTGCTTGTTGGCTGCGACGACATAGGGCGTGGGTGCATAAGCTCTAAATGTTTCCAAGATCGTGCGCGTTTCGCGAAAAGTTTCTGGTCGAGAGCTATCGACCATAATGATGAAGCCTAACATTCCTTCGGAAAGGATTTCCCACATAAAGTCAAAGCGCTTCTGCCCTGGCGTCCCAAAAAGATACAAAACCAATTCATTATCAACTGTAATACGACCAAAATCCATCGCCACTGTGGTTTGAGCTTTAATTTTTTCTTCATCGCTGGAGACCTTTTTTTCGGTGTCGACTACATCAATCTCACTCACAGTTTGAACAAATTTTGTTTTCCCTGAGTTGAATGCACCAGTGACCACCATTTTTACAGTCTGCATAAATTTTCCTAAAAGAAATTAATAATTAAATCGACCGAATTCGAGTGATCAGCCGATTTACAATATTCTTTTGTTCTTCCTTTGTTTTACCAGGAAGGGCTTGATCCAACCTTGGTAGTGTTCTTTCTTTTGTTTCAAGGCGGACTAATTCGATTAAGCCAGCTTGGAGTAAGCCGTATACGATTCGGCGAATTTCAATATTTGTCAGTTTTGTCGCTTTGCCAATTTGTTTTATTGTATTTTTGGGGTTGATAAATGAAACTACCCGCCATTCACCCGCACTAAGATTAATATTTTTTAAATTTACCCCTGGGCGGTCTGTAAATCTTAGGGAAAGATTTAGATCGGGCAATTCATCCCTGAGATTCTCCAGCTCCTGAATTCTTCGGGAGCTTTCCATATTATATTTTCCAAATTTACTCGGACGGGAATCTTGTCTTCGGGAATATCTGCGCCAGAAATAAAATGAAATAGCCCTTCAGCCCAATTGAAAAGTTGGTGTATGATGCCAATAAATTGAGTTTGCAAACTGGAAAGAATCTCTTGCTGAGTGACATAACCCGAATTGATCAATAATAGGCCTAATTCTTTATCGCTCATATCAGAAGCACGTTTAGCTAAAGTATTATATTGGGCGGTTGAAATAATTTTGCTTTTATAGAGGATCGTTCCGATATCACTTCTTTGTCCACTAAGTTCAGCAAAAACTAATTTCCCCTCGCGGAAAGTTACTCGAGCAGAATTTTTGCTGCCCTTAATAATCAGCGTACCTGTTTTTTTCGCCAGGTTCACTAAATTTAGAAGTTGAGTGATCGAAAAATCTCTTAAATTGCCCTTTAGCGCCATTGGGATTGTCTCAGTTGTACAAAAGGTTTAGTTATGCCGATGGCAAGATTATACTTGATAAGCAAGATTAGCGTCAATTGTTGTTCAATTTCAATTTGGTCGGCTCAAATCTTGTACAGTTTAAAGCTTATCCTCTTGACTATCTTATAGCTTAGGTTTATAATCCCCATCGTTATTTTCCTCGGTAGCTCAATGGCAGAGCAATCGGCTGTTAACTGATGGGTTGGAGGTTCGAGTCCCCCCCGAGGAGCTATTAAAGATTGAAAAACACCTGGTTCTTTTTAACCAGGTGTTTTTTTTGCGTCGAGGGGAAAATTATATTATTCTGAAACGCAGTAATCATAGTAAATTTCCCCTTCATTAATTTCCTGTTTCAGGTTATCTGTATAATAACTAATATCTTCGAGGATTTCAAAATTCGTATCAAGATAAGAATTAAACAATAAGCGAAACGTATTTACTGGAGTGATATTCGCGTATAATTCTACTTCGTTTTTTGTAGGCAGATAATAAGCGTTTAGAATTGGCATGCGGGATTCTTTGGGGGATAGCGGCCAGCCATGATCACTTTGGATAATAATAATTGGAGGTTCATCTGAGGTGGATAAAATAGAGTCAACAATGGCCAGCAATTCGGAATTTAGATATTTTACAGAGTTAATATAACCCGTTTCCATATCCTTTTCTTCTGGGATCAGATCCCCTTCTGGAGAAAAAATATATGGGTTGTGTGGCACTAACATGTGTGCGTACACAAACTTAGGTGTTTGGTAAAGTTTCGGAACTAATTTTAAATTCTTGATTAGCGAGATTGTTTTATCATATCGAATATTCAAAGGCGCAGCTGTTATTTTTTCGTAAAACAAGTCTGATAATGAACCCAAAGCATCAGTGAGGAACACTGTAGCAGAGGTTTTTATTAGCATGAACTCAAAATCTGTCAAAACATATTGTATTTTGTCATTTGAAGACAGCTCTTTGATATATACATCGGAATCTATTACCATTGTCCTGCTAAAGTCATTGTCTAAAACAATTGTAGTATAACCATGCTCATTTAAGATATCCCAAATATATGCGTCATTAAATGCATCATGGTAGGCTTCATCAATTGATACTAAGTAATCTAAATTGAGGGTTGATGTTACTGATAAAAACGTCCAGGAGTAGTTTGACAGGCTACAGTCTGCAATATAAAACCCTTCATTTTCTAACTCTTGTAAAAAACTTGAGTTATCAAAATTAAACTGATCAATCATTATATCTCCTCTTGAATAGCCGTCTGCAACAATGTAATAAATATCAGGATAAGTATGATTATTTGTCACTTGCGTTTGACGTTGTTTTGACGGAAATAATTGATTGAAATTCGATGCTATTTGGAAAAAAGAAATTATTAGTAACATAATCCCAGCAAATGTCATGAAATCCACAAGCCATGGGGCAACTTTCTTAGATTTTTTTATTTGGAAAAATCCAAGAATAAATATGCCTATCCAAACAGGGAATAAGAATCTGTGACGTAAATAATCGCTTAAATTATAGACATGTCCATAAGTGAAAAATAATATATTGATAATTACTATAAAAGCAAAAGTTTTTTCTGAATTTTTTTGAAATATTTTTAAGAAAACAATGCACAGGAAAATATTAATTATTATGGATAAAATTAGTGGCCTGAATATATCAGTAAATCGAATGAATTCTTGATTATAAATATAAAGAAAATTTATTGGATAGATTCCAAATCCGATTGAGAGGCTAAGTTTTTTAAATTTCATAATGTGCTTATTTTAATGAGTTGCAAATTTACCATGGTTTCCCTAGTATTCTTTAATTATAGAGCAGTACATAGCTAATCTCAACCCCCTAATCTTGAACTTCTTTCAATAATTTTGGAATGGGAAGGAGGAAAGTCGTAGCATAAGTTTAGTTTTTAGTTTCTGCCCCTAATTTTTAGGATATAATCTTTTCCATTCAAGGAGAAAAATGTGAACGAAGACGCTTATGATAAAAAAGTTCTCGAAACTTATTGTGATTCTGACGGAAGAATTAAACAGATACCTACTAAGCAAAAGAAGTTTGAAGTTCTTCTCCGGTATGTTCTAAAAAAGTTTGAGGTTGGTGTTCATTACTCTGAAAAACAGGTAAATGAAATTCTCTCAAACTTTAATGAGGATACTGCTCTATTTCGTCGCAGCTTGATTGAATATAAAATGATGGCCAGAGAAGGTGGTGGTGGATCGTATCAGGTAGTTGGCAGATCAGAAGATTGGGTACCCTGGTCATAAGCTGATGAATACATCCCATATACGGAGGTAAACCGAACACCATGGGTGGGATGTTCGAGTCTATTCGAGGACCCCAATAAATATCCCTTAATGCGAATTTTTTTATCCATTTTCCCCGCATGTTTTCAAAATGAGGGGAAAATATTAGTCCTTTTTTCTGCAACTTTTCACTCCCGAAATCGATATATATTATGTAGAACTAACGAATAAATGATCTTCGTATTTAAACGCAGGTTATAATACTAGAATCATCAAATAAATTGTATTCTTTGGAGGATACGGATGCCCAATACATGGAGCAACAGCTTACGTTATAGAATAATGACCGCCTTGGTGATTTTCTTTTTTGCATTAGCCTATTATGCAAGGGAAGCCTTTGGGCCCTTGATATTTGCCGCATTAATCGCATATTTGATGAATCCACTTGTTGAATTGATCGCAAAAGCTCCAAAACTTTCGAGAAAAGTTGGGGTAAATAACGTTTTCTTAATAGTGACCGCCATTTTAATCGCGATTCCATCTACTTTTTTACCAGGGATCATTCGAGAACTTGAAACCTTTAGCCAGGAATTAAGAAGTATCTATATCTTGATTGTTGATTTCTTGTCCACCCCAATTCAATTACTAGAATGGACGTTCGAACCACAAATATTATTGCCGGCCATTGAAGACGTCCCCCTTCTTGATGTAAGTTATCTCACTGGTGAAGCTTTCCATTTGGTGGAAGTAATTACTGTAAATATTCTATGGTTGTTAATTATTTTAGTGACCGTTTACTTTCTACTCCTTGAGTGGGGAAATATCAAAAGTTTTTTGCTTACCCTGACCCCCGAACAATACCATTCCGATATTAAAAGGTTATATGATGATGTGGTTAATATTTGGAATAGTTATTTGCGTGGCAACCTGATATTAATGTTTTTTACGGCGATTATTTTTATGATTGCTTGGTCCATAATTGGATTACCTGCTGGCATTTTATTGGGATTAATGATGGGGCTACTAAAAATTATCCCGGATGTTGGACCGATGTTTGCTGCTGCGATCTCGGTACTCGTTGCATTTCTAGAAGGCTCAACAGTTTTTGATATTCCAAATATATGGTTTGCTGTTCTAGTCTTTGTTGTTTACTTTGTCCTGATAAATATCATTACGATTTGGTTAAGATCAGTTTTGTTTGGCCGAAGTGTTCACATGCATTCAGGCTTAGTTTTTATATTAATTATGCTTGCAGTTATTATTCAGGGTATTTTAGGTGCAGTTATCATAATCCCGCTAGTTGCTTCGGGCTTTGTGATTCTACAATATGTTTTGCGCAAGATCAATCAACAACCCGGTTTTCCCGAAGAAGAAGTTATTGTTGAAGAAGAGATAATGGCTGAATAATTGCAATTAAAAAAACCAACAGATAAGAAAAATTCCTCTTTGAATATTGCATTGAGGAATTTTTAATTAATTAAAAAAATGGTCATGATAAATGATTCTTGATAGGTTACCTATTAAATCAATTTAATAGTAAACTCTTTTATCATGTTTTATCTAATAAACCATAATTCATACCTCTTAATTGCTGCATTAATTTGGGTAAGTACTTCTGCCTTTGCCCTTAAAAAAATGTCCTCCCCTGGGAATTATTTCCTTATCATTGGACTCGGTCTGGTCTTAGCTATACTTTTCAATTTTGTACAACCCAAGCAGGCTAATGTCTCTGAGGAAAATCCGATTGAAAGTCAAATCGGAAATGGGCAGGCGGTTTTGCTCGAACTGCAATCTCCTTATTGACTTGGATGCATCGCAATTGAACCTGTCGTGAACAGGGTAGAATCTGAGTTAGTAAACGAGTTGTTGGTTTTACGAGTCAATATCCAAAGCCCAGCGGGAGAAGAGGTTTCAAAGCTATATGCCAGCCGAACTACGCCAACATTCATAATGTTTGATCCGCAGGGAGAAGAAATTTGGCGAAGCATTGGCAACTTAGATCCCGAAAAAGTTCGAGCATCTCTCGAAGAATTTCATTAAAAACTAACTCCAAGATAATTATGAAAAAATATATCAAACGAATCTTCATCAGTATAGTTCTTCTGGCAGTAGTGATCATCACCGGTTTAACAATCATTGCAAAACCTGCGCCGGATCATATATTCTTTTCTCAATTTGATTCTGGGCAATATCCCTTAGTGATCGCGCATGCTGGCTCAAAGCTATATCCGACAGATACACTTTATGCGCTCGAACAATATGCAAATATGGGCGTGGATATATTAGAAATGGACCTCCATCTCACCCAGGACGGGCATATCATATTGATCCACGATGACACGGTTGATCGAACCACCAATGGCAGTGGGGATGTTCGAGAAATGACCCTTGCAGATGTTCAGAGGCTAGATGCAGGATACACCTGGACAGAGGATGATGGAGAATCATTTCCCTTCCGTGGAATAGGTATCACGATTCCCACTTTGGCGGATGTTTTTAATACCTTTCCTGGATATCCAATGATCGTGGAGATCAAGCAAGAAAGCCCATCTATGGGGATTGAGTTATGTGCATTACTACGTCAATATAATATGCAGGAAAAAGTGATGGTGCCATCCTTCAGCGATGTGGCGATGGAAGAGTTTCGCGAAGCCTGCCCAGAAACAGCAACGGCGGCGAGCACCAATGAGGTCAAGGATTTTGTCTATCGGAATTTTGCTATTCTTGCAGGCACGATCAGTCCAAAATATCAAGCCTTACAAGTCCCCGAATCGCGTGATGGGATTCCCATTGTCACCAAAATTCTTCTCTGGGCTGCCCGACTTCAAAATGTAGAAGTGCATATTTGGACGATCAATGATCCTGAGGATATGCAGCGTTTTATTGATATGGGGGTGGATGGGATCATGACTGATCGCACGGATTTGCTATTAGAGGTTTTGGGAAGAAACTAGTGAATTTTAGGGTGCTGCTATTAGCAGGATCCCATTTCGAGAAGGATCTCTTAATAACAATCCGTCTCCTCTTTCCTCAATTGTGATGTTCGCTTGATCAGCACGGCTAACTATTTTTTGTATTTCCAATGAGCTGGGTAAAATTACCGAAAAATGATCTAAGCCAATAGATTTAGGGGGCGGGGGCGATGCACCAACCCCATTCCAGGTATTGATCCCTAAATGATGATGATAGCCCCCAGAAGATAAAAATGCAGCTGTTTGTCCCCATTCCATCATCAGGTCCAATCCAATAATATCTTTATAAAAATCAATCCCCTCGGGAATTTGTCTTACATGTAAGTGCATATGCCCAAGGACTGATCCATCGGATAATTTTTCCCATTGCTCGCCTTCTTTCAGCTCGGCCATTATTCCATCAATATCGAGGGGTAAATTTGCCATGCGGATATCTCCGTTCGGCTCATATTGCCACTGATCTTCTGGTTTATCTCGATATACTTCTATACCATTGCCATCTGGATCAGGTAAATAAATCGCTTCGCTCACGATATGATCCACCATGCCCTGCACTTGAGTTTGGGTATCGACCAAGTTTTGGATAAATTGACCAAGGGCTAATCGGGTGGGTAAAAGCAGGGCAAAATGATATAAACCCGTATTTCTATGGGGGACAGCAGCATCCGAGATTTCTGTTAGCACTAGGAAATCCTTCCCACCAGCACCGAGATAGGCTGTTTTCCCCTCCTGTCGATTAACTTGTAATCCCAAGGATTGTTGATAGAAATCTAAGGATTTTGACAGATTTGAAATATTTAAATGAACTTCACCTAATCGTGTGTTTTTGGGTAAGGGATTTGAGCTTGGGTTTGCGGTTTTCATATTAATTGGATGAAAATGGAGGAGGATAACTTACATATAAATGGAAAAAATTTAATCTCTTTCTATAATGATCGTCACTGGACCATCATTATGAATCTCGACCATCATGTTTGCTCCAAATTCCCCGATTTGGGTTTTCACGCCATGATAGCGAAGCATTTCCGCAAATCTTTTGACCAATGGTTCAGCTAGCTCTGGCGGTGCGGCATTAATGAAGGATGGACGCCGACCCTTTCGAGTATCGGCATAGAGGGTGAATTGAGATACCACGATTGCTTCTCCCCCCACATCCAATACAGAGAGATTGGTCTTGCCATTTTCATCCGCAAATATCCGCAAATTGGCGATTTTCTCTGCTAAATATTTCGCTTGGGGTTCTGCATCTTCAGGGCCAATGCCCACAAGAATTACAATACCGTGCCCAATCTCGGCCACGGTATTTTCATCCACGATCACTTTCCCATGTTGCACACGTTGAATAACCACCCGCATCTAAGAGTCCCCTTTTTCCTTTTTCTTATTATATTTTTCGGCCTTACGGCGAATGCGATTCATCACACCTGTTAAGCCCATCGCTTTTTTCATTGCGTATAATGTCGTTTTCGTCTCTTCCCTCGCTTTGAGGGTCCCTTGAACTAATATATCCTCAACCCGTCCGGCGATATCATAGATCTCCCGACGCTCCCTCATTGGGTCAAGCAAATTATTAATTGCGATGGTCAATTTTTCTTTTACTTCAACATCTCCTACTTTTCCGGCTCGATATCGAGTTTTTAGATCTTCCACTTCTTCTTTATTGGGATTAAAGGCATCATGGTATTCAAAAACCGGGTTGCCCTCCACGGTGCCAGGCACATCAGCACTCACCCGGTTGGGATCGGTATACATCCCTCTGATTTTTTTAGTCACTTCTTCAGCGGTATCACTGAGATAAATTGCATTATTCAGACTCTTGCTCATTTTGGCATTTTTATCCGTACCGACAAGGGTAGGCACTTCGCCAACCATGCCCTCAGGTACAGATAAGGTTTCCCCGTAAAGATGATTAAAACGGCGAGCAATTTCTCTGGTGACTTCCACATGAGCAATGTTGTCTTTGCCTACAGGTACTAAGTCGCCACGGACGCAAAGAATATCTGCTGCTTGAAGTACGGGGTACCCCAACAGGGCCAAAGGCATTTCGATATTGGCATCCCTTGCCATATCTTTCAAGCTGGGTACCCGCTCTAAACGGGAAACACTGACCAGACTTTGGAATAGTGTGTACATTTCATTAATCTCTGGGATCCCCGATTGCAAATAGAAGGTGACGATTTCAGGATCAATCCCAGCCGCCAATTGATCTAAAACCATATCATGGGCGTTCTTGTCCACGAGAGCAATATGCTCAGGTTTATTTTTAGTAGTGAGCATATGCAAATCAGCTACCAATAAATAGGTTTCATATTGATGCTGAAGACGGACGCGATTATTCAGGGAGCCAACTAAATGGCCAAGGTGCAATTTCCCAGTGGGCCGATCCCCAGTTAGTAATCTTTTCTTTTCTGTCATTTGACCTCTGAAACATATTTTCTTAATTCCGCGATAACTTCACCCTCTTCTGCATGACGACTCAATTGTTTCTTTGAAAAGATCAGGTCTCCATTCACGCTGAACTCAAATCTGCCGCCATCAGAAGGGATTAACTTAAAACTTTCAATTTTTATTTCTAAGTTTTTATCAGCTAGGATCTCTTTCATCGTGCCAACGGCACGGTCGGTATAGTTTCAAGCTGCGCAATATACTAATTCAATGTTAAAAAGCATTTCTCAGACTCCAATATGGAATTTTATCCATTTATTATAGAAGAGTTCTATAGACAATGCTAGGGAGGAAATAATATTTACAAAATTATGTAAACACAATCTTTAGGACATCCTAAAAATTATATGAATACTTATATAAATCTACAAAAACCTCTCTGTGAATTTGTATACTATCGAATTATACTTTCCTCGTTATGGCGAAAAAAGTAGCAAAACAAAAACATGTTGTTGTAATAGGAGGAGGTATCACTGGGTTGAGTGCATGCTGGTATTTGCAAACTCAGTCAACTGCTCCTCTTAAGATCACTTTGATCGAAGGCTCAAATAAACTTGGTGGCAAAATGCTCACCAAGAAAATAGACATTGACGAGGGAGCATTCATTATAGATGCAGGTCCAGAATCCTTTGTTACCCGGAAGCGTGAAGCCTGGGATTTAGCAAATGAACTTGGACTTAAGAATCAGATTATCAATCCGGGTGGTGAAACCAGGAATATGTATGTGCTGGACGGGGGGAAACCAAAAAAAATCCCCTTATCACCACTGGCATTTATAAAGTCTGATTTAATTAGTTTTCGCGGAAAATTACGGCTGATGATGGAGCCATTTGTCCGGGCAAAACGGGATGATGAGGATGAATCTCTGGCAGCTTTTGTCACCCGACGACTTGGCAAAGAAGCCCTTGATAAAATGATCGGCCCGGTGCTAGCTGGGATCTACAATACAAATCCAGAAACACAAAGCATCTTGGTTACTTCCCCAATAATGCGGGAAATGGAGAAAGAACATGGGGGGCTCGTCCGGGGGGCAATCGCAAGAATGCGATCTCGCAAAAAACTCTCCTCAGATACTCCTAAACCCCCTCAATTCATGACATTCATTGACGGTGCACAGGTAATGGTAGATGCACTTGTAGATCAAATATCTGCTTCGGTATTATTGGAAACTTCTGTCAAATCAATCAATGAAAACGAGGGTATTTATTCAATCGCAATTAATGGAGAGGATCCAATATTGGCAGATGCTCTAGTAATAACGACTCCAGGAAACCAAACGAGCAATATGATTTCTAAGGTTGACCCAGAATCATCAACCCTGATCGGAAAAATTGCTCATGAAAACATAGGAACCGCCACATTAATATTCAGGAGTGATCAGATTGAAATCCCCTATTCTATAAATGGGTTGATGATCCCTAGACGAGAAAACCGAAGAATAGATGCAGTTACTTGGACAAGCAATAAGCCTATGGACCGCGCTCCCGAAAATTTCGAGATGATCAGAATTTTCTTTGGTGGTGGTGATCCCTCCTTAGTACTGATGGAAGAGGATAATATCGTTGAAATAATATTATCTGAATTAAATGACATTTTAGGAATTAATGCTAAACCCATTTATTCGACTGTTTTTTGTTGGCCGCAATCCTTCCCACAAGCCCAAGTAGGGCATCTAGATCTTATAGATAATATTGAAAAAAGCTTGACAGGAGGTTTATTTGTTGCAGGTAGTTCCTATCGCGGTATTGGTATTCCTGATTGCATTCGACAAGGGCGCGATGCCGCAATAAGCACGTTGAAATACATTGAATTTTCATAGAAAATACTAGGAGAAATAAAATGAAAAAAGCAGGAACAGTATTTAATAATATCCGGTTGGCATTATTCCCGATCGGTTATGGCATGGTCGGCGCTTTAGTTGGCGGCACATTAAACAGGGTGTTCATTGCAGATATAGGTATGGCCGCCTCATTGGTTGGTTTTGTGTTTTCAATCCAATATCTTGTATCCCCCATTCGTGTTTGGCTCGGTTATCGTTCTGATGGCTTCCCTCTTCTTGGAAAACGTCGTGAATCCTATATGATCTTAGGTACCCTTGTTTTTGGTATCGGCATCAGTATTGCCGCAAAAGTAGCTGTATCGGGCACATCGAACCAATTATTGTTGGTGATTGGGATGATCTTGGCATTTATCATTTATGGTATTGGCCGAAACCTCGCACATAACTCTTACCAAGCCCTTCTTACAGATGTGTTTACCGCAGAAAAACGACAGCGTGCGATCACATTATATGAAGTGGCAACGTTGGTTGGTTCTGTGGCTGGAGCAGGTGCTCTTGGAAGCGCTTTAAAAGTTTATGATCCCTCTAAATTGATCACCGTCACAATATTTGCTTCTTTAGCAGCATTTCTATTCGCTTTAATTGGTGCGATCCGACAAGAACCTGAATTGGCTGTTGAAGCAACTGAAAAAGCTCGTTCTCAAAACTTTATCAAAACTGTGAAAGAATTGGTCCTTCCTGATAAGCAAGTTCGATTATTCTTTCTGATCGTGATGCTTACCTTCATTGGTACACTAGCTCAAGATGATTTCTTAGAACCCTATGGGGCTTTAGTATTGAACATGTCAGTCGGGGAAACCACAAGATTAACGGCGTTTTGGGGAATTGGCGTTTTGATTTCCATGCTCCTCTCTGGCCTAATTCTTATCAAACGGGTTGGGTATATGCGGCTCATGCGAATTGGCATGATTTCCAGCGCATTAGTGTTTGTTGGTGTCATTTTGGTTGGCTTAGCAGGAAATCCTGGTGTCTTCCGCACCATAGTATTCGTGATGGGATTAGCCACAGGATTGGCAGGAGCAGGAATGCTTTCAGGGGTCATCTCATTTACCACCACTATTAGAGCTGGTTTATTGATGGGCGTTTGGGGAATGGGAAATTTGATCGGCAAGGCAATTGGCAGCCTGATGGGTGGTATTGTGATTGATCTGATGCGTCTTGCTTTCAATGATGCCTTTTTGGCATACGCAGCATTATTTTCTATTGAGGTGATATTGCTAGTGGTAGCCTTCATATTAACCACTAAACTAGATATAAAAGGGTCAAAAGCACAACAAGAAATGGCTTAGTTAAAAATTTATAATAAGTGATCAAATAGAGTGGGAGATATCTCTCACTCTATTATTTAAGATGGTCTTTGATGATCTGCGTCAATGCACTTATATGTGCTTGACTATCGTTTAGAGCAGGGATGTAATGAAAATTTTCTCCACCTGCCTCCAAAAACATTTTTTTGTATTCGATAGAAATTTCTTCCAAGGTTTCCAGGCAGTCTGCAGAAAACCCTGGGCAAATAATATGTACATTATTCACGCCATTGGTACCAAGTGTCTGCAATACCTTATCGGTATAGGGCATTAACCACGGTTCAGGACCGAACCTTGATTGATAAGAAACAATATAATCTGTTTCGCTAAGCCCTAAAACCTTGGCGGTTAATTCAGCTGTTTTATTACATTGTGCTTGGTATTTTTCACCTTTTCTTGTAATTAATCGCTTGGGTACTCCATGGAAGGAAAATAAGAGCTTTTCTGGCTTCCCCATTTTTGCAAAGGTTTCCTTTATAGATCCTGCCAATGCTTCAATATAGGCTGGGTGATTAAAATAAGGCTCAATTGTTTTAACTGAATCAAATTCAAACTTTTTGTCAATTAACTCGGCAGTTTTCTTCAAAGCAGTTAGGGTGGTGGTTGAGCTATATTGAGGAAAGAGAGGGTAAATACTTAAATCGGTTACCCCATTATCCTGCATTTCCCGTAAGGCCTTTTCAATAGAAGGTTTTCCATACCGCATGCCAACTGCAATATAGTGGTTCGGGAATTTATCCCCCATTTTTATTGCAATTGATTTAGTAATCCAAAGAAGAGGTGAGCCATTTTCTCCCCAAATTTTTTCATATAACTTGGCTGATTTCTTTGGACGAGTTTTTAATATTATATTATCTAAAATTGGGTTCCATAACCACCGCGGATAATCTACTACAAGGGGATCACTCAAAAATTCAAAAAGAAATTTGCTTACATCTTCTGGAGTTGGTGAATCTGGGGTCCCTATATTGATTAAAAGAATTCCGGTTTTATTCGTCAACTATTTATCCTTTTCACCTCTAAAGATTTTAATGCTTAGTTTACTTTTAGTATTTTCCAAAAAAATTATACCCCAAAGAAATAACGGAATTCGCCTCGTTAGATCTTCGCTGTTTTTCATTTCGCTTATAATCAAGAGCATGCCCACCCCCTTTTATCATCTCAGTTTAGCGCAAGAAATCTTGGCCCACCCTGATCTCCCATCTATTATACGAAAACGATTAGAAAATAATCGGTGTGAGTTTTTATTGGGCAAAACAGCTCCAGATGTGCAATCAATCTCTGGGCAGGACCGGGCCAGCACCCATTTTTTCAAATTACCCTTAGGAGATCAGCCTCCAGCTTGGGAAACTTTTATTAAAGAACAGCCTCATTTTTCTGACCCAAAATTATTGTCTCCGGGACATGCAGCTTTTATCGCTGGATATCTCTGCCATCTGCAAGCAGATGTATTTTGGATAAAGAAAATATTTTGGCCCAATATTGCCCAACCTTCCCCTAAATGGGAATCTCTAAAAAAGAGACTTTATCTGCATAATATTTTGAGAGCATATTTGGATGAAAAGATTCTTAAAGATTTGCCAACTGATATAAACAAATGGTTGGATCAGGTTGAGATTAAAAATTGGCTGCCGTTCGTTAATGATAAATATCTGATCGAGTGGCGAGACTTGTTATCCAAACAATTGCATCCCAATGGGAAAAGTCAAACTGCGGAAGTCTTTGCCAAAAGGATGGGGGTGTCCAAGGAGGGGATTGAAGAAATTATTCATTCTGAAGAACAAATGGAAAAAAGGATTTTCAGCCATATTAAAATGAAAGATTTGATAAAATATCGAGAGCTAATCATTTCCGAAAACATTCAAGTTCTAAACAATTACTTTCAGGACTAAATTAGGGGTAGATACAAAATATGAAGCCATTTTTATCAATCATCATCCCAGCATATAATGAAGAGACTCGTTTAAAAGCATCTCTTATTAAGATCGCAAACTATTTAAATAAACAACCCTTTGGCTATGAGGTTTTGATCATCGAAAATGGAAGTTCTGACCGTACCTTAGAGATCGCCCAAGATTTTGCTATTCAAAACCCACAATTCATCGCAATTCATGAAGAGCAAAACGGCAAAGGCCGCGCAGTTCGCCGTGGCATGTTGGAGGCGAACGGAAATTATCGATTTATGTGTGATGCGGATCTCTCAATGCCGATAGAAGAAATCTCTAGGTTTTTACCACCAGAAATTGAAGATCCTTCAATTGTGATCGCCTCCAGAGAAGCAAAGGGCGCGGTCCGATATGATGAATCAAGTTATCGACATATTGGCGGGCGGTTGATCAACCTAATTATCCAAATTTTTGCTCTACCAGGTCTTCAGGATACCCAATGTGGATTCAAACTAATCGAGGAAGAGATTGCAAAAGATCTTTTTGAGAAGCAAAGTATTATGGGGTGGTCCATGGATATTGAAATCCTTTACCTTGCTAAGAAAAGAGGATATAAAATCTTAGAATTGCCTATCCCTTGGTATTTTTCACCCGATAGCAAAGTGAATCCGGTCAAAGATAGTATTCAGCTATTTGTGGATATAATAAAAATTCGGGGCAATTATCGAAAAGGTCTCTATGGCCAGAAAAAGAATTGATCCTGCGCTTATTCCTAAATCCCCTAATTTGAAATTTGAAAAAAAACTTTGGAAATCTGAATTTTCCTTGATCGCTGGATTAGATGAAGCAGGTCGTGGTTGTTTGGCTGGCCCAGTGGCTGCGGGTGCAGTGATCTTGGAACCGACTAACAATAACCTAAAATTATTCAAGGGTGTTCGAGATTCAAAAGAAATGAATGTCAAAAATCGTGAATATTTTTCCAATGAAATAAAAAACCTTGCCCTCACCTGTGCAGTGGGCTTTGCTTCGGCAAAAGAAATCGATAATATTGGCATTGTGCCTGCGACCCAAATGGCAATGAAACGAGCCTTAAACAATCTTTCTAAATCTCCCCAACATCTATTGATCGATTATATTTCCTTACCAAAGGTTGATCTGCCCGCCACATCTTTGATCAAAGGGGATGCGCGATCATTGAGTATTGCCTGTGCTTCAGTCATCGCAAAAGTTGAGAGAGATGCATATATGGTGACGATGAACGCCAAATATCCTGATTACCAATTTAGCAATAATAAAGGGTATGGCACTGCCAGCCACAGAAAGGCTCTAGAAGAACTTGGGCCTACTCCTATACATCGGCATAGTTTTGCACCTCTCAGATTGTTCGAGGAACAAGATAGGCTCTTTTCAGATACTTAAAATTATCGAGTTCACAAAATAAAACTGGGGGGAATTGAACAAGGTTAAACCTTCACTTTTTGTAAAGAGGCTGTCAATCCAGCAGCAATTAGAGCAATTACAGCCGTAAATGCGAACATGGTGGGAAAACCCCACAGATCGGCGAAATAACCGCTTAGCAAGGCTCCTAATGCCCCACTGGCAAACATAAACCCAAGTATCAAACCTGAAGCGAAGGCCATGCCACTAGGAATTATTCTTTGGGCTAAGACGATGATAATACTATGGGTGGACCCTGTTAATACTCCTGCCAAGGGGATCAAAAAATAAAGCCAGTTAGACCAACCAATAGCTGCAATTAGGGAGATAGGAACTACTGCAAGGGTCAGGGCAATTCCCGCCACTTTGCGTTTTCCAAATCGATCTGCGGCAATCCCTCCTAAAATATTTCCCACCGCGGAACCCCCCATGAACAGGGAAGTTAAGAGACCATATTGTGCCGGAGTTTTCCCCATGTCACTCAAATATTTAGGCAAAAAAGTAACCATATTTGCCTGAGTCCACGATTGAAAAAATGCCAATAAAGTAAACATCACTAGTACACTGGTTACTTGCTTTATAACTTTCGTTGTTTTCTCTTCTTTTGCTTCTCCCAGGGAATCAGCATCATTAGCTGAGGGCTTTAAAACCTTTCCATTCATTATTGCGACAGGGATAATAAATACAACCAAATATAATAAGCCTTGTGCCCCTTGCTGGTTTAAGAGAAACCCCGCTGCTAGGGGACCAATGAAATGTCCAATTTGACCAAATAGGAAAAAAATGGATGTGGACATTGTTTCCCGCCCAGTAAATAATTTTCGTCCAATTAAAGTTGCCTGCATGGTTCCCGCTGGATGAAATGCCCCAGAGCCAATACTCGCAATAATCAAAAATATTAATCCAGGAAATCCAGGGGTCATTAATCCTATGGAAAAAAATACAGCCATCCATAACAAACCCCCAACAATGGAAGCTCGAGATCCGTATTTATCTGTAAAATATCCAAAAACCGGTTGCATTAAGGAAGTTGTAAATATATATGCGGTATTGAATAATCCCAATTCTGTATTGGTTAATTGCAATGGCACACTCAAATAGGTAAATAAAACAGAACGCGTGCCATTTAGAATATCCACACTAAAATGCCCTAATAACGATGCAATAAAAACTAATACCATATGCTTACCTAGAAATATTTTAATTTCAATAATTTCTTATTGAGGTTTATATAGCCCCCACTCTTGAACTACATTCAAAACCGGTTCTGGTAAATAATAACGATAGGGTCTCCCTTCCAATGCTCTTTTTCTAATCTGCCTTGAAGAGATTTCTAGTAAAGGTGCGTCCATAAATTGAACCTTATCGATCAACCCGGAAATGTTCTCGCCAATTTGATCTAAATTGACCTCATCCTGTGGCCGTCGCATTACCCCGATGAAATCGCATTCCGTAACAAATTCGTCAGGATGATGCCAATCAATAGGAAGGTCTTTAAGGGAATCTCCTCCCATGAGATAAACCAATTCATCTTGAGGATATTCTTTTCTTAGCAAACGAACTGTATCCACAGCATAATGAGGACTGGGACGGTCTACCTCTACCCTGGAGAGGGAAAATAAGGGGTCCTCTTTAATCATTGCTTGAACCATAGCTAACCGAGCTTCTATGTTGGAGATCTGCTGTTCTTTCTTGTGGGGAGGGTCCGGGGTGAGCACAAATAAAACTTTATCCAATGATAATTGGTGTCCAGCTTCTGCTGCCAAGATCAAATGACCTAGATGGGGAGGATCAAAGGTGCCGCCAAAAATACCGATGCGCATTTTCTAATCTTCCCATTCCAATTCAAATTCACCGATATTGATCATATGCCCTGGTTTAACCCCAGCTTCTCGTAAGGCTTTATCGATCCCGATCGTTTCCATAATTCGTTGAAACCTACGTACAGATTGGTCATGTTCCCAATAGGTCATCGCTGCCGCTCGTTCGATCGATTTGCCGACCACAAGCCAATCCCCTGTTTCTGTCCGCTCGATTCTGAATTCATTTGGATCCGTTTCGGATCGATAAACTGGCAAATCTGCAACGGCAGGGATTTCTGGAGCTTCTGCTAATAATTTTACTGCCCGATATAGCAATTCACGAACATTGGTTCCGGCAACTGCTGAAATGATATGGGGTTCGTAGCCATGTTTTTTTAGTTCGGCTTCCAAGATCGGCCATCGTTCGACAACATCAGGGAGATCCATCTTATTTACAGCAACTACTTGTAATTTTTCACCCAAATGCTCATCAAACAAAGATAATTCACTATTTATTTGAAATAGGTCAGCGATGGGGTCCTCGGCTGTGCCATCTAATAAATGGATCAGGACACGAGTTCGTTGAATATGACGTAAAAAGTCATGGCCTAATCCCACCCCTAAATGAGCCCCTTCAATCAATCCAGGTATATCCGCCAATATAAGTGAATTATATTCATCTAATTCGGCAACACCCAAATTTGGTTGAATAGTTGTAAACGGATAAGAAGCAATCTTAGGTTTTGCGTTCGTTATAGCTGCCAGAAAAGTTGACTTCCCAGCATTGGGGACGCCCACAATTCCAACATCTGCGATAAGCTTAAGTTCTAGGCGAAGCGCTCTTTCTTCTCCTGGCTCCCCTTTTTCAGCTGTTCTTGGCGTTTTATTTCTAGAATTGGCAAAATGGATGTTTCCACGGCCAGCACGGCCTCCATTGGCAACGATAAGCTTTTGACCAAGTTCAATAAGATCACCTACCACCTCACTGGTTTCATCATCATATACAATTGTTCCAGCGGGCACTTCAATAAGAAGATCGTTTGCAGAACGACCGGTTTTTTTACTTGTTCCCCCTTTACCACCATCTTCTGCTCGATAAATTCGTTGGTTTCTAAAAGCAAAAAGGGTATTGACGTGCGGATTAACCACAAATACCACATCACCACCTTTTCCACCATCACCACCGTCTGGCCCTCCCCTGGGGACAAATTTTTCCCTGCGGAAATGGACAATCCCATTTCCGCCATTTCCAGATTGAACAGTAACTTTTGCTTCATCAATAAACATAATTAACCTAATTTTCTCAATATTTTTACCTTAAATGCGCCCAATTATATCACCAAGAGTTATTTAATAAGGGGAGTTATGGTTCTGACTAAACCCTTATTTATCCTCCTATTTGTATCCTTATTGTACGGGATTGCACAATTATTCGAATTATGGTAAAGTGAAACTTATACCAGTATAAAAAATCAAAGAGGAAAACACAAAATGAAAAAACCCATCCCAGACATTGTGATTGGTCGTTTACCCATTTATCTAAGGGCATTGCAACATATGATGGATGCAGGGCGTTCGGTAACCTCATCTCAGGAATTGGGGGAAAGATTAGGGATTTCTGCTGCACAGATCCGGAAAGATCTATCTCAGTTTGGCGAATTCGGTAAACAGGGAACAGGTTATACGATTGAATTTTTAGCCCAACAAATTCAAGGTATATTAAAAATAGAAAAGGTTTGGGAAATTGCATTGATCGGTGCAGGGGATATGGGTAATGCACTTGCCAGCTACCAAGGGTTTAACGAACGCGGATTTCATATATCAAAAATCTTTGATAGCGATCCGAACAAGATCGGAACACAAATTGGGAAATATAAAGTTCTCAATATCGATACGATGGAATCCGAGATCAAGAAATCGAAAATTAAGATGGCCATGTTGGCAGTTCCCGCCTCAGTTGCACAAGAAGTCACCGATAAACTAGTGGAAGCCGGTATAAAAGCGATCTTGAACTATGCCCCAGTGAGCATCAATGTGCCACAAGGCGTGAGAAAGCAATATATTGATCCTGCTGTCCATCTTCAAAGAATGAGTTATTACCTCAAATAAACATAAGGTAAGTAAATTTTAAATATAAAAAAAGAGCTGATCAGATCAGCTCTTTTTAATTTTGATTTGTGATTTTATTGCTTCTAAAATTAGTATCGAGGCAAATTTCGTTGTAATGCGGGGAAAATTTCTAATGCTTTTACAGCACCCTCAACTACACAAGTAATAGGATTGTCTACCAAGTATGTTGGAATCCCTAACTTTTGAGTAGTTAATTTATCTAATCCTCGTAATAGGGCACCACCCCCGCATAAGGCAATTCCTCGATCAATAATATCCGAGGCCAATTCAGGGGGTGTTCTTTCTAAAACTAATCTAATTGATTCAAAGATTTTATCTAAGGGTTCTTCGAGGGCTTCAACCACTTCACTAGTAGTTAATGTAAATGGTTTTGGCAATCCACTTACCTGGTCTTGACCTTGAAGTTCCATGCTCATTTCTTCGTCTTGAGGAACTGCAGCACCAATTTGGATCTTAATTTGTTCCGCTGTTGGGGCACCAATGATCAGGCCATATTTTTTTCGCACATAGCTTACGATCGATTCATCTAAATTTAATCCGCCCTCACGTAAGGTTTCCCCAGAGACAATATCATACATAGCTAATACAGCGGATTGGGTACATCCTCCCCCCATGATAACGACCATATTGCCAGCAGGTGTGCCGATTGGTAAATCTATTCCTAATGCCGCAGAAATAGGTTGGGGAACCATATGAGCGGAAGAATTTCTCCCTAATGCCACCAAAGTCGCTTCGTGAACCGCTCGGCTTTCCACGCTCGTAATGCCATAAGGATGAGTGACCATTACCTGAGGTTTGAAGAACCTCAATTTTCCAGTCACTTGTTCGATCATTAATCGCAGAAAACTATGGGTATATTCGTAATATGCTACTACCCCATTTCTTAAGGGGCGGGCGATTTCCATTGTTTCAGAAACGCGACCAAGCATATTTAGTGCTGACTGACCCACTTCAACGATCTTTTGTTCTTCGATGTCTACGGCAACCACAGTGGGTTCTTGAAGCAAGACCTGGTCTCCTTCAGCAATCCGCGTAAACATAGTGCCGATATCAATCCCAAGTTCTTTTGATAGTAAAGCCATTTTTTATTTTGGGTCCTGGCGATCCATTTGTCGGAGTTGTGCTCGTCCTGAACGGTACTTGCGCACAGCTTCTAACCGAAGATTAGAACGCCTTAAAGCAGATTCCAGTGCCAAATATTGATCGAGATCACCCTCAGGTCTGTCACCATCAAGTCTCTCTTCCGCGCGATTTTTAGCCGCTTCTGCCCTGGCTAGGTCAATCTCTTCAACGCTTTCTGCTGCATCTGCTAATATTGTGACGATATCTGGCTGGACTTCTACTACGCCACCCGTAACCGTAAATACTTCTTCGTTTTCGTCTTTACGTACTCGAATCACACCCATGTTAAGTGTAGACAACAAAGGAGCGTGTTTTTCTAAGATACCCATTTCTCCATCTGTACCAGGGAGAACGACGATATCTACATCACCTTCAAATACCAGGCGGTCTTGTGAAACAATCTCACACCGAATGGTCATGGGATACCTCTCTTAAGCCTTTGCCAATTGTTCGGCTTTGGCGATCACTTCTGCAATACTACCAACGAACATAAAGGCGGGTTCTGGTAAATCATCATGCTTGCCATCTAAAATCTCTCGGAATCCGCTCACTGTATCTTTCAAAGCAACATAAGCACCTGGGGTTCCGGTAAATTGTTCAGCAACCACGAAGGGTTGGGAGAAGAAACGTTCGATCTTTCGTGCTCGAGAAACGAGCAATTTATCATCTTCACTTAATTCATCAATACCCAAAATGGCGATGATGTCTTGTAAGTCATTATAGCGCTGCAATATCTGCTGAACTTCTCGGGCTGTTGTGTAATGTTCTTCCCCAACAATATTGGGGTCAAGAATTCGAGAAGTTGAGGCAAGGGGATCTACAGCTGGATATATACCCTTATCTGAGATGCTTCGTTCAAGAGCAATGGTTGCATCGAGATGTGTAAAGGTAGCCACAGGAGCAGGATCAGAATAGTCATCTGCGGGCACATACACGGCCTGCATAGATGTGATAGAACCTGTTCGTGTGGAGGTAATTCGTTCTTGTAATTGTCCCATTTCAGTACCGAGGGTGGGTTGATACCCTACAGCTGATGGCATTCGTCCCAAAAGTGCGGACACTTCAGAACCACTCATCGAGAAACGGAAAATGTTGTCAATGAACAGGAGCACATCACGGCCCTTGTCTCGGAAATATTCAGCCATGGTCAATGCAGAAAGAGCCACTCGCAAACGCACGCCTGCAGGCTCATTCATCTGACCATAAACCAATGCCGTATCTTTCAACACGCCAGATTCCATCATTTCACGATACATCGCCGTTCCTTCACGGGTACGTTCGCCGACACCTGCAAATACTGAGTTGCCTTGGTGAACGGAAGCGATCGAGTTGATCAATTCTTGAATAATGATCGTTTTTCCTACACCCGCACCACCGAAGATTCCTGTTTTACCACCTTTAGTAAATGGGGCGATCAGGTCAATTACTTTAATGCCTGTTTCAAAGACCTCTACGCTGGTAGCTTGTTCTTCAAAGGGGGGAGCAAGACGGTGAATAGGATAATATTCTTCTGCAATGACAGGTTCACCACCATCAATGGGTTCTCCAAGTACGTTGAAAACTCTACCCAGGGAAGCTTCACCGACAGGCACCTTGATCGCAGAGCCTGTATTGATCACACCCATGCCCCGTCGCAAACCATCGGTGGTATCCATGGACACAGTACGCACCCATCCATTGCCTAGGTGATTCTGAACTTCTAATACTAGTTTTTCCTGGTCATCCAGGACAACTTCGATCGCATGATAAACTGCTGGCAATATATTGTCTCCAAAATCTACGTCAACAACACCACCAGTAACTTGTACAATTCGGCCTGTAGCTTCTGCCATTCTTGCCTCCAAAATCTTTATTATTTCGCTTTAGCAAGCGCTTCTGCGCCGCCGACTATATCTAACATGTCGCTTGTAATCCCTAATTGGCGTGCTTTGTTGTATTCCAACTGCAGCAATCCTGCCAATTCGGTAGCATTATCTGTCGCATTCTGCATCGCAACCATTCGGGAAGCGTGCTCACTTGCCAAAGATTCAAGCGTGGCCTGATAGACCTGTAATGCAGTAAAACGGGGAACGATCTCGTCCAAAATTTCGGTTTGACCAGGCTCATACACATACGCTGCTGATGGACCAGAATTTGTTGCGAAATCTTCTTGGACCAAACCTTTTGCACTTTCAATTTCAAGGGGAAGTAATTTTTTATTTATGGGATCCTGACGTACCATGTTCACAAAATCCGTGTACATTAGGTAAACCGAATCTGCCTTGCCTTCTAAAAATTCGTCAACCGCCAGTCTACCAATCGCTGATACATCCGAATATGAAGGTTCTGGGGGAAGATCGGTAAACTCAGCCATGATATCCATGCCGCGTCGGTATAGAAGCTCGGTTCCTTTTCGCCCTACTGAGATGAAACGGACGGGGATCGGGTATTTTGCAAATGCATCCAATGTTGCCTTGAGGATGTTCGTATTATATGCACCAGCAAGACCACGATCTCCACTGATCATGATGACAATGATGCCATTTTCTTCTTTTCGTTCGGTTAAGAGTGGGTGCAGGCTTTGACGTCCAGGTTGTTTTGCAACATGGGTGAGCACCTGCCAGGCTTTATTTGCATAGGGACGCGTGTTATACATACGTTCCATTGCTTTTCTTACCCGGCTGGCACTAACTGCCTGCAACGCCCGGGTAACTTGGGCAATATTTTTAACACTTTTAATCCTGAGTTGTACTTCTCTTGCGTTAGCCATAGTCTAGTCGCCTAGAAGAGTTTTAGGACCAAGTAGAATTGAATGCGTCAAGAGCTGTATTCAATTTACTAGTCAATTCTTTTGATAGTTTATTGCCTGTAGCAATTTCACTTACGATGTTTGGATGAGAAGTGTCCATGTATCGAACCAAATCAGCTTCCCATTCTTTCATTCGTTCAAGTTCAACATTATCTGCAAAACCATTGGTTCCTGCATAAATTGCAATAACCATTTCAGCTAAGGTTGTTGGTTGATATTGGGCTTGTTTTAGAATTTCCTGCATACGTTGCCCATTATTCAATTGGTTCTGTGTTGCCTGATCGAGACTTGAACCAAATTGTGCAAATGCAGCCAGTTCACGGAAAGCCGCCATTACCAAGCGCATACCACCGGCTACCTGTTTCATAGCTGGGGTTTGAGCGTCACCACCCACACGGGAAACCGATAAACCAGCATTTACTGCCGGTCGAATACCTGCATTGAAAAGGTTACCTTCCAAATAAATCTGGCCATCCGTAATCGAAATCACGTTGGTAGGCACGTAAGCTGATACGTCACCCAAAAGGGTTTCAATGATCGGCAATGCAGTAAGAGAACCACCAGAACCGGCAAGTTTAACAAGTTTGCCATCACCGCCCAATGCTTTCAAGGCTTCAGTAGCATAATGTTCTGCGACAGGGCCAGTATAGGCATTCCCATCAACGGAATCATCCACTGTTGCGGTTTCCCCTGAATAGTCTTTCTTGGTAATTACATAATTATCTGCCAATCGGGCAGCTCTTTCTAATAATCGGGAATGGAGATAGAAGACATCTCCGGGATATGCTTCACGTCCTGGAGGGCGACGCAATAGCAGGGATACTTGACGATAGGCCCAAGCATGCTTTGAAAGATCATCATAAATGATCAGTGCATCTCGACCTGTCTCCATGAATTCTTCACCCATGGCACAACCCGCATACGGAGCAATATATTGCAGCGCTGCAGGTTCATCGGCAGCGGCGATAACGATGATCGTATTATCCATCGCTCCGGCTTCTTCTAAAATGGCCATTGTACGTGCAATGGCTGCTTTCTTTTGACCAATTGCCACATAGATACAAATCAATCCTTTATCTTTTTGATTGATGATCGTATCAATTGCTAAGGCTGTTTTACCCGTTTGACGGTCACCGATGATCAACTCACGTTGTCCGCGACCGACAGGTGTCAAAGCATCAATCGCTTTAATCCCAGTCTGTACGGGGGTGTCCACATCTTTACGTTGAATAACACCAGGAGCAATTCGCTCAATGGGGCGATATCCAGTTGATACGATAGGGCCTTTTCCATCGACTGGTTCACCGAGAGCGTTTACTACACGACCGAGCAAGCCATCCCCCACGGGAACCGAAGCGATTCGGCCTGTGGAGCGAACTGTCATGCCTTCTTCAATTGCGGAAAACTCACCCATAATGATGATACCGACATTATCGGCTTCAAGGTTGAAGGCAATTCCCATCACACCATTCTCGAATTGAACCAATTCTTGGGCTTGAACTTCTTCCAGGCCAGAAGCTAATGCAATACCGTCACCTGCTTGAATAACGGTGCCGACATCGCGCAGCTCCAACTCTGAAGAGAAGTCTTCAATTTGTTTTTGCAGACTTGCAGAAATATCTTTGATCAGATCAGACATTTGGTTTCTCCGTACAAGGTATTTTGCTCTGAAAAAAACTTTTTTAAGTTTTTCAGACAACTTAGGTCTAAGTTTCAGGAAATTTTTAGGCCCAAGTGAGTGTTTACAGCAACAACCAATTCCACCGAAAACAATTTAAACTTTTCGGTGAATGTTGGCATTTTTATATCATATTTTGACGTATGAGCCTTTGCAGACACATGCGCACAAATCATACCTGAAAGGGGATTATTTGTCTAGCTTTTCACAATTTCAAGGTCTCGCAGAGGATTTCTTGGCCTCAAAAATCAATCAGGAATCTTTCGGTTTGTAATCAAATTTATCGGTGCGATCAGAGGTCAATTCTTTCCCACTCCACTCCTCAATATCGATCTTAAACACCCCGGTTCGAATAAGGTCCTCGGTTTGAATGGGCGAATAATCTTTTCCAGATTCATACATATAGAAGAATTTATCCATCAATGCTTCTAATCCAAATATTATTTCATCTTTCTGTGTTAATTCAGTGGCTTTCCCAAAAATCGTTACGGATTGATACTCCAAACCAAATTCAACAGCTTTTTCATCTGGCACCAATTGCCCCAAAATAAACACATTCACACTCACCTTCGGGTTCAGGTCCATATTTGCTCTCAACCTCCCGACCTTGGCACCATGAAAATATAGGGCGTTTTTTTCTTCCACATAGGCAAAACTGATCGGCGTTACAAATGCCTGATCTTCATGCACACTCGCAATCGTGGCGATGGGTGCTTTTAATAATATTTTCTTGATCCAGGCATCATTATGGATCGCAGCTTTTTTCCTGCGTATCTCTGATCGACCTTTTTTTGTGTATTTTTCTGTATTTTTATTCATTGTTTTTCCAATCAGACAAATTCCCTAATCACTATTTACCATAAATGATGAACCGATCCATATAAATTTTTTTATTTCCTAATTGATAAGATTTTATAATTCTTTAAAAAATCCTCATTTCCCTCAATTAACCAGCCATCATATATTAATTTGAAATCACACCATTTTCCCATAATCCAGGCACGGGCAATCAGAAACTCATTTGTGGATTCAACCAATTGGATGCCATCCGATGACAACCTAGAACTTGTCCATATATCTCTATCATTAGTAAAAGCATATAAATTTGTAAAATCACAGGCAATTACCAAATCTTGTTCAGGCACTTTAATTGCATCAACAAGGCAATCACATTTTGTCTTAAAAAATAATTGCCTTGAATTTATATTAATTAAATAGCCTTGCCCTTGGAAAATAATTAGGAGGAACGATTTTTCTTCAAAAAGAATAATTTTGGTAAAGTCTGTAATTTCCCCGCCTGAAAAAACTCCGAGCCAATCCTCATAATTTGAATCTTCAAACAGAATATAATTCCCTACACCAAAATTATCAAACCATGTCTCTGGATACCAATCAAGATCAGGACGAATATTTAATATTTTTGCTTTCATAATTTAACCCTCTTTGAGATCAAAAACATTATTGGATTTTTTTACGACATAAACAATTTTATTTTACTATTAAAGCCTTTTCCATTCTTTCTAGAGCTTCTTTTAATTGACTCCGGGGACAACCAAAATTCAACCGCAAGAATCCTTCTCCACCATTTCCGTACATTTTCCCATCATTGAGTTCCACTTTTGCATGTTGATGAAAAAAGTCATTGGGATTACCCGCAAATTCAGCCTCTTTACAATCTAACCATGCCAAATACGTTCCCTGAGGTTTTGCCATCCTAATCCCTGGGAGTCTGTTATTTACAAACTCATAGGTAAAATCTCGGTTTTCCTCTAAATAAGAAAGCAGTTCCTTTAACCAAGGTTCTCCCATTTGATAAGCAGCAAGCAATGCCGTATACCCAAAGGAATTTACCCAACTAACCAAGCCAGGTGTTGAATTTTCAATTTTTTTACTTAATTCTTCATCTTGGATGATCATCGCAGCAGCTTTCAGTCCAGCTAAATTAAATGTTTTGCTTACGCCCATAACGGTGACTGTTATTTTTGAAACCTCCTCACTTATTGAAGAGATCGGAATATGAGAATTGCCTGGATAGACCAAGTCACTATGCACTTCATCTGAGCAGATGTAAATTTCATTTTTTAAACAAATTTCAGCCAATGATTCTAATTCAACCTTCGTAAAAACTCGCCCGGTTGGATTATGCGGGTTACAAAGCATGAAAATTTTGGTGTTCGGTTGGATCGCAGCTTCAAATGCTTCTAGATCAAATGAATATTGACCGTCTTCCTTTTGAACAAATTCCACTTCTTGCTGTTCCAATCCGCCATTATTGGCAATTTCTAAAAATGGCTCATAGACTGGGGTTATCAATAAGATCCCGTCTCCGGGCTTGGTCACTGCCTGGGCCACTAAATTAAATCCATTGACCACGGAGGGGATCAAATTGATTTGCTCAGGGGAAACCTGCCAGTGATGAAATTTGTCGACCCAATTTGAAACGGCGAGTTGACCCTCATCATTGTTGCTCCGGTACCCAAATATCCCATGATCCGCAAGCTTTGCAAGCGCTTCCCGAACAGCGGGGGGAGATTGAAAGTCCATATCCGCAACCCACATCGGTAAAACATCTTCTGGAAATCTATCCCATTTTTCCGAGTTGTACCCCCTCCGTTTAAATACTGTATCAAAATCAAAATTCATTTGGGATTCTCCCATTATTCGCTCGATGGAGCAGATGATTTCCCTTTTCCTAATGAAACAGATTTTTCATATGCCGCCCAAACCGCTCTTGAGATCGCCGTGCGAAAACCGGCTTTCTCCAAGAAATAAATGGCTTCTGCGGAGGTTCCCCCAGGAGATGTGACTTGGTTGCGAAGACGGGCCAGATGACGGTGTTCGTCATGTAGATCATAATAATTTACCGAACCACGGATGGTTTGGATCACTAATTTTTCTGCGATTCTTCGAGAAAAGCCCAAATGCACCCCTGCATCGACCATTGCTTCCATGAACAAATAAACATACGCCGGACCGGTACCAGAGAGAGCAGTGGCCTTATCTAAATATTCTTCCTCTTCCACATAAATTTCATCCCCCAACCCAGAGAGCATTTGACCAGCAAGGTCACGTTCCTTATCCGAGACCGTAACGGAAGAGGTCCAAACCGTAATGCCTTCTCCAATTCGAGCGGGCGTATTGGGCATCGCCCTAACAATATTTTCATGTCCTAATATCTCTTTGAACTTCTGAATCGGTCCACCAGCTACGATTGATATGACCAGCGCATCCTTCTTGATCGCTCTCTTGATGCTATCTAGAGCTTTATCTAGCCTTTGGGGTTTGACCGAAATCACAACTATATCTGCCTGCTCTGCTGCCAGGTGATTGTCCGTGAAGGGAAGAACCCCATATCGCTCTTGTAATTCCAATCCGCGCTCTTCTCGGGGACCCGAAGCCATTAGATCCTCTGCTTTAACAAGGTCTTTTTTGAGCATCCCAGCAATAATTGCCTGAGCCATCATTCCTGATCCTATGAAGGCGATTTTATTATTCAACAGCATGATCTCTCTCCTTGACTTTCTTTCACCAAAACCAAAAAATTTCTTTTTTTCCTTAAAATATATTCTTGCTATTATAAAGGAATTCAATATCTACACCAAATAATTGAGGGTCTGGAGAATTTATTTTAGATGGACTTTTTCAGTGCAAGAAATCTGTGAACCTATAAAATGCGATATAATTGTTGCTTGATATGTGAGCGCCAATGACGAGCAAAAAACGACAAAAAAAATCAAATAACAAGAATAAATTCCTAATTGCGGATGATGAATTAACCAGGTTGCGAATTAGGCTGAATAAAAAACAGGAGTATATTGCAATCCTGGAACTTGAACTGTTTAACACTCGAGCAGCTCTTTACGAATACCAAATTCTATATAACGATCGCATCTTGCCCATTGAAGAAATTCTCCAAAAGCTTCGCCGTTTCCTTTATGAAGCCCTTAATGCAAAACAAAGTAATGGCTCAGCAGAGGAAAAACCCGGTTTTTCTGAAGAGGAAAAGGATGAATTTTATTACCAAGACAAAGCCCAGGAGGAATGGCGAAAAGTTGGTAAAGAAAGTATCGCAAAAGATCCTCATACCGAAGAAAAAATTCGCAAACTCTTTCACGAATTAGCGAAACGCTTTCATCCTGATCTAACCATTGACCCAGACGAGAAAAAATATCGACAAGAGGTGATGACCAAGGTAAATCAGGCTTACTCAAAGCGGGATCTTAAAGCACTTCAAGCTTTGGCTGAACAACCAGACCGCCCCGCACCATCTTCAATCCAATCAAGAGAAGATGAAATTGACACACTCAAAACAGAGTTGTTTAGATTAGACGGCGTAATTGCTGAGCTAAAGGCAAGCATCCACCATTTAGAAGAATCCCCGGCAATGAAATTGGTATTAGAAGCCCGGGTTCAGCGCAGAAATGGTAAAGATTTACTTACCGAAATGGAAAATAAATTGAATGAGCAAGTGGCAGATCTTCAAGAACATCTAATTGTTCTGGGTGTAGATTTCGAATCCGTTAGTGAAGTAGAACAGGAATCGGCAGGGGATTAATCAACTCAACTGTAGTCAATAATATTGATCAATTTCGGCAGTAAACAGGTTATAGATATCTAAAATTAATCAAACTGGGCTTGCTGAAAATTAAGCAAGCCCAGTTTTACAAAGGAGGGATATTCATTTTTATCAATTTAATTCAACAACTACCTGCTCTACACCTTTGTCCTTGCCAAAAAGCCAAAGATATCCAATCGTTGCTAATATTCCCAAAATTCCACTAATATACCAAACCCAATTAGGATCATAGTTATCCATGATCAATCCCATCAGATAAGGTACAAACATGTTGGGGATCGCGTAACTAAAACCAAACACTGCCAGATAGCGCCCACGCATATCTTCTGGAGCATATTTTGCAGCCAAAGTTTGCCCAACCGGCGCAATAATCATTTCTCCCACTGTGATAAGGATCATCACGAATGCAAATAGAAAAATTCCAGAAATAAAACCAATTGCAGCAAATCCGATGGTGTAGAAAAATGCACCCAGGGCGGCCATCACTAATTTTGGATATTTGCTTAAGCGACGAGTTAGCCATAACTGAAAAATGACAACAATTGCCGCATTCATGCTTAATAAGCCACCATACACTTTTGGATCAAATCCATGACTATCACGTAAAAATACTGGCAGGGTTGAATTCATTTGCATGTACACGCTAGACAACAAAATCGATACCAAAATAAACAGCATGAATGCGGAATTTTTAAATACTTTCGAATAACCGCCCACAGTTTCAGCTATCGTCTCTTCGGGTTGGTCCTCGGCTTTTTTAGGTTTTGTTTCTGTTAAATAGATCAAAACGATCACTGCTGTAATTGCACTTAAAACGGCATCCCCTATAAATAGAAGGTCAAATGAGCGAACTGCCATGATTCCGCCGATCACTGGACCGATGGTGGCAGAGATATTAAAAGCAACCCGGAAAATACTATATCCTTCCCCATGTTTTTCTTCAGGAAGAAGATCGGCAATCATTGCTTGCCTGGCTGGACCTCCGATATTTCCTAGTAGACCCACAAATCCGGCGACCCCATAAAACAAGTTTAGGTCATCAACCAAAATAATGGATATGCTCGTCAAACCACTGACAAAAATACCAAAGAGGACCATTGATTTTCGGCCAACCTTATCAGCTAATGCCCCGCCTAAGATACTGCCAAATATTCCAGTGACGGTGAACACTGCAAAAAGTAGTCCAACTTCTGTCATCCCAACCCCAAAATGATCGGTCATATAGAGGGCAAAAAATGGAAAGACCATGAACTGGCCTGTTTGGTCGATTATCGTTGCACCGATCAAGACCCAAAATGGTTTTGGGAATTCTTCAAAGGTTTTTTTCATGTTGTTGATCATTGGCTATCCTTAATACTGTAAAATTCTTTTATACAATATTCTTAACGTATGTTAAATAAAATTAATTTCCAAAGCCGAATATAGATGAAATTATACACGAAATATTGATTTCGTCAATCTAATTATTAATATTATTGAGTTTTATGTTAATTTTATTGAGATATTTTAAAATAAACTAATAAATTATCAATGGTTCAATTCATTTAACGCTCTTTCTTCCTTTCTTGACTATTAACTTCAATTCCCCAAAAACTATCATCGCTTGTAATTTAGTATTTTAACTTGAGAAATAACTCAACGCGATTCGAATTCTTTCCTCCACACTTTCTGGACCATCTTTTGGAATAAATTGAATCGCGGCTTGTGATTCAACAATGCTATACCCTAAAGAGGTTAGCGCAGCCAAAACTTCTGTATCTACTTCTTCCATCCTCCCCATTGGTTCTAATCCTTCCACATCTTTGATCTTGTCTTGCAGATGAAGCAGGATTTTTTGAGCCATTTTTTTACCGATTCCAGGAACTTGGCTAAGAACCTCTGCTTGTTCATTAAATATAGCCCGACGGATCGCGTTTGGATTAAGTGTGGATAAGGTCGCAAGCCCTAGCCGAGGACCAATCCCGCTTACACCGATCATTAAGTCAAAATATTCGCGGTCTTCCTTTGTGGCAAAACCATATAAAGATAATTCAGTTTCACGGACAACTAAATGGGTGTACAAATTGATTATTTCGCCCGCAACAGATTCTCCGATCAATGAGAGCGGGGCAAAGACTTGAACGCCGATACCTCCGACTTCAACGATCAAACTATCTTCTTCAATATCTGCAATTCGTCCTGTTAAACTTGCAATCATTTATACTTCTGCCTTTTATTCTTAGATCATAGAAATGGCGATAATACTGGCAAACAAAACCAACACTGCCCCAGGAATAATCGCCTTTTTTAAATTTTTAGATCCACTTATTAATACGATCGATGCCTTTACAAGCGTATTTGCTAAAGTTGCAAAAATCAAGCCTTGACCTGCAAGCGTGATGTCAATGCCACCACTACTGCTGAGCTGCGCCAAAGATAGGGTGATCGCAGTCATGTTCACCGATCCAGATAGCACACTGGAGATCAACACACCGGTATCCCCCCAATAAAATTGGGCGGCATTTGAGATCAATAAAACTATGGCATATACTAAACCAAATTTCAACGCTGTAGACAAACTAAAGGGGTTGCCAAATTTCACATCCGCAAAATCTTCCGTCCGGTCAGATACATATAGATATGCACTATAGATTACCCCCACACTTGCAATGAGCAATATTGGCGCCCAAACAAGTTTTAGTAAAGCCAGGTTTAAGACACCTACTTCTATCAGCACTCTCGCAAACATTACCATCCAAGCCAACATCACAGCTTGGCCGATGCGTTTAGACTGTTGGGGATTTTGTTTACTTCGTCCTGAAAAACTCATTGTCACGGCTGTGCTAGATACGATACCCCCCAGCAATCCGGTGAGGCCGATACCTCGGCTTGATCCCACTGCTTTGATAAGCACATAACCCAAAAAGCTAATCGCTGAAATGAAGACCACCATTAACCAAATACTGAACGGATTCAAAATGTCAAAGGGTGGTGGTAAAAAACTTTGATTGGGTAAAATGGGCAAGACAATTACACTGATCACGGCCAATTGCAGTGCAGCAGCAATATCGGCATTGGTAATCGCTTCCACAAACCGATCGGTCTGTATTTTGAGGGAAAGCATCACCGTGGTGGCGATTCCAATCGCGGCCGCCAAGGTGAGGTAATTTAAGTAGGAAAGCGCGCCAATCAAGGTAGCAATCACAATCGCAATTTCAGTTGTGATCCCCGATCGTTCACTTTGGGAAACCTTAGCAAAATGGCCTGCGGTGATCAGCATACCAATGATGAACAAAACAATTACCAAGATCAATGGGGAATCCATTTGATCTGCTAACATTGTCGCTAAAAATCCACCTAAGGCAATCAATGAGAAGGTTCTTTCCCCAGCGATAATATTTCGACCTTCACCGCCATATGCATGTTCACGCTGCAATCCGATTAAAAACCCGATTGCCATTGATACTCCTAAACGTATAAATAGATCAAATTGTTCTGGCATTTAGACCTCTTCTTCATAGAGCGCTTGATAGCGGGCACTATGTATATGGCAAATCGCAACTGCTAATCCATCGGCAGCATCATCAGGTTTTGGGATTTCTTCTAAGTTTAATAGCATGCGCACCATTTCTTGAACCTGACGTTTATCCGCAGCCCCATAACCTACAACTGCTTGTTTGATCTCTACCGGCGCATACTCTGCGATGGGTATCTTGGCTTGGGCTAAGGAGAGTAATACAACCCCGCGACCTTGGCCAACCGAAATCCCGGTTTTGACATTTTTTGCGAAAAATAATTTCTCCACCGCACTAGAATCAGGGCGATGGAGCTTAATAACCTCGTTTAATTCTTTATAGATCATTACTAATCGATCTGGCATATCCATTTTTGAGGATGTGGTAATCGCGCCATGGTCAATTGCCAAAAGGCTTCCGTCTGGAGCTTCCTTTACCAGCCCATAACCAGTGATTGCTGTACCTGGATCAATCCCTAGAACAAGCATAGATCAGACAGCAAACTTTTCTAAAGCTTCGTCTGTGATCGCCAGGTTTGAATCCACTCTTTGAACGTCATCCAAATCTTCTAATTCTTCGATCACTTTTAAAACGATCACAGTTTGATCGACAGGAAGTTCCATTTCCTGATTTGGGATCATTCGTAATGCTGCTTCTTCTGTTTTGATATTGGCGGCACGTAGTTGATCACCGATTAATTTGAATGCGTTAGCTTCGCCAAATATTTCAATTTCTTCACTGTCAAATACCACATCATCCGCACCTGCATCCACGGCTAATTCAAATATTTTGTCAGGATCATGTTTCTCCGCGGGAAATGCAAAATAGGATTTCATCGTAAATTGCCAGGCCACTGATCCATTTTCACCCAGACTGCCACCGTATTTAGTTAAAGCATGCCGAAGGGCACCTACGGTGCGGTTTCGATTATCAGTAACTGTTTCAATGACCAAAGCGATGCCATGGGGGGCATAGCCTTCATATACAATTTTTTCGAGGACTGCGCCATCTTTATCTTCGCCAGTTCCTCTTTTAATTGCCCGCTCAATATTATCTTTTGGCATATTTGCGGAGCGTGCTTTTTCGATCGAGAGTCTTAATGTGAAATTGACATCTGGATCACCGCCACCCTCACGGGCAGCCATGGTAATAGCTCTTGATAATTGTGTGAAAATCTTGCCACGTTTTGCGTCCGCAGCACCTTTTTTATGTTTTATTGTCGACCATTTACTATGTCCAGACATTCAAAATCTCCTTAAACACTTCCTATTCTTCAAGAAGTGGGGTTTAAAAATTATACCATTTTCGCACTAAAGCTCATAAATATTTGTAAAAGAACAATGATGGGTTTGAAAGCAACAGAAGTGTTTTTATAGTATCAATCCGTTAATAATATCCTTTATAAATTGAATTTGTTGTGTATTGGTTCAATTTCCTCTCTGTTGACCGCATAATTTGATCAATTGTAACTATTCCAATAAGCTTGCTATAATACTTGAAGGTCTTTCTATATTCATAGACCTAGGAGATTGAATTGATGAACAAATCCCGAATATTTATACTGACAGCAATCTTATTACTTGTATTATCAGCTTGTGGCTCTTCTGGTACGAACAATGAGAATGCCCCTGCGAGCACACCGACAAATACATCCGACTCAATTATTCAAAATGCTACAGCTACATTAGACTCTCAGCATACAGCAATTGACACGCCGATCCCAACTGCAGAACCGGTGGGTCCTCCGATTATTATCTACCCCCCTCCCCTACCCGAGACTGTTGCCTATGATTTTGTTGAACAAATATGTGCTGCCCAATGGAGCAATAGTATTAGTTTCTTCACATGCCCAGGAATTTCTGGTGCAGAAAACAGCATTAGTCGTGTTGATAACCCGGAATTAGCCAATGGATCAATGGTAAATCTACCCGCTTTACTTGCTGTTCCGATGAAAAATAATGCCGTGTTTGGTCGCTACCCCGCCATCACCATCTATCCTGGGGATGAGATTCGGGCTTTATTGGCGTGCAAGGAACCCAGCTCGAAATGCACAGTTGAATTTTCAATTGAATATTATAAGGATGGAAAATTCTTCGGACGTCCAAATGCTGTATTTCAACAAGGAATCTCCATCGGTGCCAATGGTTATCACGAATTAGTCGTTCCCCTAAACAATTTATCGGGGGATACTGTAGAGTTTTTACTGTCGTTACGGGAAATGGAAGGTGAAAAAGACCAGCAGGCTTTATGGATATCGCCTTATATTTATCGAAACACCGATACGATCGTTGTTGGCAGGGTGCCAACCAACCCTCCATCCGAAAACAATCCATCACCCACAGCAACACCTGAGGAGGAAAAGGACACTACCCCCGGTGTGATATCAGGATGGGTTGATTTCTCCTCCTCCCCTGGAAATGTAACAAATGGGCAAGCTGTTACAGTGATGTTCTTCAATCAGGAAGATTTCACATGGTGGTGGGTGGGTACTGCATTTGGTAATTCTAATTTTCAAATGACAATGCCACCTGGCCCATATGTGGTCACCGCATATACATCCGTGAGCGGCAGTTCTACCTCTGTTGGATACACGGGAGGCGGGCAAACCTGTGGTTCAGGGCTTGCATTGGTCAATTTAGAACCCAATGGACGGGTGGAAAATCTGGTGATTACAGATTGGTGTAATCCAGGAAGCTGGCCCACAAGACCTGGCGGCGTTCCACTACCCTAAATAATTCTCATTGAATATAAAAAAGCAGGACTCAGTATTGAGTCCTGCTTTTTTTTCAACAATAAATTATCTAATTTGCCCCTCTACTTCCCCTTCTACCTTATCCGCCCAAGGCCAGAGTTCTGTTCCTGCAGCGGCTTCACGCACCGCGGGGTCTTCAGAATAATGTCCGCGGCTTTCGGGGGGTAATAAAACTGCGATCTGGCGCATGATCTCATGTCCGATCTCGTCTAATTCCTCCCGCCTTCCCTTTCCTGTCTTCGTTACCTCGAAAGGTCCAAAGACCTCGCCAATGCGGATGGTTAATTTTGCCCGGCGCAATCTAGCCAAAGATGGGAATATTTTTGTCGCCCCTACGATTCCAACTGGCAAGATCTTCGCTTTGGTTCGATTCGCTAAAAAAGCAGCTCCTGGTCTTGCAGGACGTAAAACTTCTGCCCAATTTCCTCCTTCAGGAAAAATGGCAATAATACCTCCGTCATTGATTATCTTTTCAGCTTGTTTCAAAGCAAAGGTCGAACCTGTGCCGCGCTTCAAGGGTAAATATCCCCATAACATTGGGATGATCTTCAAAATTCCTGGAGCATGAGGGAATTGATCTCCACCGACAAAGTCTATCAACCAGGGGGAAACCCTTACCAAAGTAGTGGGGTCAACAAAACTAAAATGATTTGCCACGATGATCAGGGGGCCACTTTCAGGTAAATTCTCTTCCCCCTCAATCGTGAGATCGGTCAAAAGCTTAAAGGCCGGAAATGCCAGCCAATTCAAAAATTTACGAATTGGTCCGCGCTTTTGAAATTCATTAGAAGAATTTTGAGAATTTTTCGTCATCCTTAATCCCCAGAACTAAGAGCACTATTAGGAAGGCTAAGTTTACGCCCTTCTTCTTCATTAACTCGCAGCAATAAAATCAGACCTATAACCAGGAAAACCACAATCGAAATGATTGCTTGTTTGTGGCCCAAAATTTCTGCCTCAGCCAATAACATTCCCTGATTGGCATATAAATCAACCAATTTATCTGCTAAATACCCAAAAACAAATGGACCAATGAAAGAGGATGAACGACCGACCATGCCGAAGAAGCCGAAAAATTCCGCACTTTGACCAGGAGGTGCAAACGCCCCGATCATTGTCCGGCTTAGTGACTGCACACCAGTTAGGGCAAATCCAGCGACTGCACCAATGAAAAAGAAACCGGTCAAACCAGAATTAAAATATATTCCGACAACTGCGGCGATCATTAATAATAGAGATTGGATCAGCCCACGTTTGAAACCAAGTCGATCACCGATCAATGCATAAATATATGCACCGAGAACGCTAAAGACCTGCACAATAATCATAAAAATGATCAACTGCTGTTGTTCCATACCAAATAAAACTGCTCCTAATATCGCTGCAAAATTCATCGCGGCAAGAATACCGTCGTTGTAGATGAGGTAAGCAAGCATGAAGCGCAAAAATTGTTTGTAATCTTTTACAGATTTAAATGTTTTCTTCAATCGTCTGAAGGCTAATCCGAGATAGCCTTCACCTTCTACTAAGCGTTTAGGTTCTGCTTTTTCTTTGATCCAAAAAATTAATGGAATTGTAGATAACGCATAGAATACAGCAGTGATCACAAATGATAAACGGATAATAAACGTGCCTTCAAAAGAAAGGATCAAGCCCAGGACGATCAGCAAACAAATGATGCCACCCGCTGACCCTATCGCCCACCCCTTGCCAGAAACTGAGGCTATTTCTTTTTGAGTAGCAATCTCTGGCAATAAGGAATTATAAAAAACCTGCCCGCCACGATACCCTATTTCTGCCAGGATAAAGAAGAGCATACCGGTGAAAACACTGCCCTTCTCAACAAAAAACAATGATGCAGTAAAAATAATTGAAAGGGAGGTCATTGCTAATAATAATGGTTTCTTTTTGCCGGCATGGTCCGCGATGGTTCCTAATATTGGCGAGATTATTCCAGCAGTCAACATCGCAATACCTATTGCAATCCCCCACAAACGCGTGCCATCCGAACCTCCAACAACTTCCCCCTGGAAATATGCAGAATAAATGGCAAGTAAAACAACTGCTGCATAGGCCGAGTTTCCAAAATCATAAAAATACCAAGCCCACTGTTCCCGGTTACTCTTATGTTTCTCCAATTTCATAGTTGCCTCCAATGCATAGGTAGGGTTAAAACCAATCTCTCTCTACTTAGTTTAAACACTTTATTTTGTTGAGGATGCGAAATTTATAACGGATTTATAGATTATTTAGTAGGCAAAAATGGCATTTCGGGTCCGGCAATTTCTAACAGTTCAGATAATCCTGCCCGCATGGCTATACGATCATCCCAGGGGTATTCAGTTTCGATAAAGCACATAGATTGCTCATGACCTTTTCCTAGGGCAAGGACTATGTCCCCCGGTTGAGCTTGAGCCAATGCAAAACGAATGGCTTCCCTTCGGTCTGGAATTCTAAAGAAAGTTTCTCCTTCTATACCCCCCTTGCTTGCTGCTCCACCCGCCATTTCATCTAGTATCTCTAATAAGGATTCAGTCCGTGGGTCTTCCGCGGTTAGGATGGTGAGGTCAGCATACTCGCTTGAAATTTCTGCCATCATGCGACGCTTTTCCTTATCGCGCAACCCCGCAGATCCAAACAGCGCGATTACCCGACCTACAGCCAAACCTTGCCCTGTTTTCAGGGCAGCTTCAAGCGCAAAAGGGGTATGCGCAAAATCAACCAAAACCAAGAAATCTTGCCCCGATGAGATTCGTTCCATCCTGCCCGGTACACCCTTTAGCGATTTTACTCCTGCCTGAACCTTTTCAGGCTCAATCCCCAGTCCAATGATGGTGGCACTGATTGCGGCAAGGCAATTTGCGACATTGTAATTACCGATCAGGGAGGTTTCTATCGGAATTTCAAATCCTGGTCCATGAGCAATAAACTTTAAGGAATCAGGTGTATTGATAATTTCGGAAGCCCAAAGATCGGCTTTTGAATCTAAACCATAACTGAATTGAGATACGCTAGCCCGTTTGGATAACTCTGGATAGGATCGGTCCTCAAAATTCAACACTGCTAATGGTTTGATTGACCCCTTTGTTTTAGTTGTGGAAAGTCCCTCGAACAGTTTAGCCTTTGCATTAAAATATCCTTGATAAGAGCCATGAAAATCTAGATGTTCATGGGTGATATTGGTGACTACCGCAATATCAAAAATATCTCCTAAAACTCTTTTAGCGGCTAAGCCATGGGAGGTAGTTTCTAAAACCGCATGGGTCAAGCCTGCATCGACCATTTGTCTTAAATATTTTTGTAAGTCAAACACCTCGGGGGTGGTGACATGCAAGCCAGTATCTAATTCTTGATCCCCGATGACGGCATTGACCGTGGAGATCATTCCAGCTTTAAGTCCGGATTCTTTTAATATCTGATATATAAAATTAACAGTAGTAGTTTTTCCGTCAGTTCCAGTGACCCCTATCAAGACAATTTGATCGGCTGGATGATCGTAAAATTCAGCCGAAATATGGGCCATTGCATCTCTTGTATCTTCCACCCGCACATAAGGAACATCTAGACCTTCCATATCCTTGGCTCCCAACACAGCAGCGGCCCCCTTTTCGATAGCCATAGGAATATATTCATGTCCATCAAAGCGGTCATTGGTTGCTACAAAAATATCGCCGGGCTGAACTTCGCGGGAATCAACGGCAATGCCGTTCACTTGTCCCG
>SWCD01023814.1_pt1 | contig 42839 bp, 34 predicted proteins | sample 4693011 | NCBI WGS metagenome assembly SWCD01 (sample SAMN10267278, study PRJNA491770) | bioreactor metagenome | isolation source: DHS bioreactor inoculated with marine | place: Japan: Omine Ridge, Nankai Trough
AAAAAAAACATGCCTACCCAACCGGATCAATTTTTTTCTAATGTATTTTCAGCGCTGTAATACATAAAAACTTTTTATTATGGTGCTGACAGAGTAACCGCTTCACCTGCCTGCTCGGTCGCCAGCTTCGACAACATTGCATATAACTCTTCGTTATCGCCGCTGTCACATATCCATCGTTCGGCAGTCTCATCATAATCAAAATGAAAACCACCTGATTTTGCCGCCATCCACAACTGGTTCATCGCACCCTGTTTACTGAAGATGATCTTGCTGCCGTTTTCAAAATCCAGCGTCAACACACCACCGATATCATCGTAGTCGATATCCGCGCCGCTGTTATCGACCGCATCCTGGAGGTCTTCGATGGTCTGCTCAGCGATTTCCTGAAATTCTGATTCGTTCATATACTAACTCTAATAATTTTTGCCGCGAATAACGCTAGGAACGCGAAAAAATCGAAAAAATAAACTTTTATGTTTTTAAATATTTGCGTCTTTCGCGTTATTCGCGGCAAATGCTTTTTAGCCTTTCATCTTGCTACGAATGAGTTCATTCACCTGCGCCGGATTGGCTTTGCCTCTGGACATTTTCATTACCTGGCCAACAAAGAACCCCATCATCTTGTCCTTGCCGCCTTTCAGTTCTTCGAACTGCGAGGGGTTGTTGGCGATAACTTCATCGACAAAGGCTTCAATGGCGCCGGTATCAGTAATCTGTTTCAGGCCTTTGCTTTCGATGACCTCGTCCGCACTGCCTTCGCCGTTCCACATAGCATCCAGCACATCTTTGGCGATCTTTCCTGAGATGGTATTGTCCTTGATACGCACTAATAATAACGCGAATGCTTCGGCGCCTACGCTGATATTGTCTATCTCGATCTCTTCACGATTCAAACGTGCAGACAATTCGCCGGTGATCCAGTTGGCAGATAATTTTGTATCGCCGGTTGTTTCTGCGACAGTTTCGAAATAACTCGCCAACGCCACTGAGGCAGTAATCACACCGGCATCATAAGCCGACAGGCCCAGCTCATCCATGAAACGCCGTTGTTTCTGCTCCGGCAGTTCGGGCAATTCCGCTTTCACCTGCTGACGATATTCTTCTGTAACCATCACCGGTAACAAATCGGGGTCAGGGAAGTAACGGTAATCGTTGGCTTCTTCCTTGCTACGCATGGAACGGGTTTCATTCTTGACCGAATCGTAGAGACGGGTTTCCTGCACCACTTTACCACCGTCTTCGATCAGATCGATCTGCCGTTCGACTTCGATGTTGATGGCGCGTTCGACAAAACGGAACGAGTTGATGTTTTTCAGCTCGGCGCGCGTGCCATATTCTTCCTGACCTTTTGGCCGCACCGATACATTGGCGTCGCAGCGGAAAGAACCTTCCTGCATGTTGCCATCACAGATGCCGATGTATTGCACCAGGGTGTGAATCTTTTTCATGTAGGCGACAGCCTCGGAGGCACTGCGCATGTCCGGTTCGGAAACGATCTCTAACAACGGCGTACCGGCGCGGTTCAGATCGATGCCGGTCATACCGGCGTAATCTTCGTGCAGTGATTTACCGGCATCTTCTTCGAGATGAGCGCGGGTAACACCGATGGTTTTGGTCTCACCGTTTTCCAGTTCGATATCGATTGTACCCATACCAACGATGGGCAAATCGAACTGTGAGATCTGATAACCCTTGGGCAGATCCGGGTAGAAATAGTTTTTACGCGCAAACACCGAGCGATCCGCTACTTCAGCATTGATCGCCATGCCAAATTTTACTGCCATGTGTACCGCTTCTTTGTTCAGCACCGGCAACACACCCGGCAACGCGATATCGACCACGCTGGTCTGCGTGTTTGGCTCAGCGCCGTAAGCCGTGCTTGCGCCGGAGAAAATTTTTGATTTGGTGGCGAGTTGCGCGTGTATCTCCAGGCCGATGACGACTTCCCAGTTGCCCCACTCATTATTACTGACGTTAGACATTATTTGAACTCCTCTGGTAAGCGAGTATGCCAGTCAGTCTGTTGCTGGTACTGATGCGCGACGTTCAGCAGTTTAGCCTCTTCAAAATAGTTACCCATGATCTGCATGCCTATCGGCATGTTTTCACCCGAAGACGATTTACTAAAACCGACCGGAATCGACATCGCTGGAATACCAGCAAGGTTGACCGCGATGGTGTAGATGTCGGACAGATACATCGAGATCGGATCATCGGTTTTTTCACCGATGTTAAACGCAGTCTCCGGTGTCGCCGGAGCCATGATCACATCAACTTTCTCATAAGCTTTTTTGAAATCATCACTGATCAGGTGACGTAGCTGCTGTGCCTTTAAATAATAGGCATCATAATAACCCGATGACAACGCATAAGTGCCGACCATGATACGGCGTTGCACCTCGGTACCAAACGCTTCACCGCGTGAGCGCGTGTACATGTCATTTAAGTCTTTCGGGTCTTCACAGCGGTAACCGTAACGTACGCCATCGAAACGCGACAGGTTGGCCGAACATTCAGCCGGCGCGACCACGTAATACACCGGTACCGAGATGCCGCTGTTCGGCAGTTCGATCTCGATCAGCTCTGCGCCCATGGCTTTGTACTGATCGAGCGCGGTTTTGATAGCGGCTTCGACGTCGGCATGCATGCCACCTTCACTGTCTGCAAAATATTCTTTTGGCAGGCCGATGCGTAAACCATCTAACGGTTTATCCAGATCAGCAGAATAATCCGGCACCTCTTTTTCGATGCTGGTGGAATCTTTTTCATCAAACCCGGCCATCGCGTTTAACAGCAGTGCACAGTCGCTGGCGCTCTGTGCCATCGGCCCCGCCTGATCCAGGCTGGAAGCAAATGCGATCATACCGAAACGAGAAACCCGGCCATAGGTCGGTTTCAAACCGGTGATGCCGCAGAACGCGGCTGGCTGGCGGATGGAACCGCCAGTATCGGTGCCGGTGGATGCTGGCGCTAAACGCGCGCCGACCGCCGCCGCTGAACCACCCGATGAACCACCCGGCACGGCTTTTAAATTCCACGGATTTTTCACCGGACCATAAAAACTGGTCTCGTTGGAGGAGCCCATAGCGAACTCGTCCATGTTGGTTTTACCCAGCATCACCGCGCCCGCGTTGCGCATGTTGGTCACCACGGTAGCGTCGTAAGGCGAGATGAAATTATCCAGCATCTTCGAGCCACAACTGGTCTTCACACCATCGGTGCAGAAAATATCTTTGTGTGCGATGGGCACGCCGGTCAGTGCCGGGGCGTTGCCGGCTTTTAATTTCTCATCCGATTCTTTTGCCTGCGCCAGCGCTTCTTCTTCACACAGGGTGATGAAGCTGTTTAATTTGTCATCGTTGTTTTTAATGCGATCCAGGAAATACTGCGTTAACGCAACGCTGCTGACTTCACCGGCCTGTAACATGGCGGATAATTCAGTGACGGATTTTGTATGGTAGTTGCTCATCTGTTTACTTGCTCTTGAAATGTGGCTGAGTTTTTTTGCTGCCGATCACTCGATAACCTTGGGAACGAGGTACAGGCCATCTTCGGTCTTCGGTGCGATCGCCTGAAAATCTTCGCGGCGATCAAAATCGGTAACTACATCTTCACGCAGGCGTTGAATCACATCGAACGGATGCGACATCGGTGTGACACCGGTGGTATCAACGGCATCCATCTGCGCGACCAGGTCGAGAATATTTGACAGATTGGTGGCGTAAGCCTGCACGTCAGCCTCATCAACATTCAGACATGCTAATTTGGCGATTTTTTTAACTTCATCAACCTCGATGGCCATGGAAAACTCCTAAGATTTTATAAACAGCTATCTGTTGCAAACAGCCCCTTTAAAACGGCTTGAGACTAAGCTGAAAGTGAGGCGGAAAAATACCACATTCCGAGCATTTGCTCTACTCGAACACCCCGGAAATGAAACGATTATCAGTATTTCGTTCATTTATCCGCGCATCTGCTGAAAAATCCTTGCTCAATAGCAACCTGATTGCTACAGTACGCGCAATTTGATGCGAGGGATTCCCTGAATTCATGGCAATTCCAGCAAAAAACTCTATCATTTAGAGAATAATTACAACAATACACCAACAATACACAAGGGCTCTCAAAAATTTTAGATATTCCGGTAAGCTTTCACTGACCAGATTCATCTCGTTAATATAAATTTTGGCACGCTCCTTAAGAACAAAATAGGTCTGCACACACATGTTTTTGAATCGTTTCCGGGGAATGTTTTCCAACGATTTATCAATCGATCTTGGTACTGCCAATACGTTGATATACGCTCGTGGTCGAGGCATCGTCCTCAACGAACCCTCGGTTGTTGCCATCCGTCAGGATCGCGGTCCCGGCGGCCCCAAGACCATCGAAGCTTACGGTAAAGACGCCAAAGGCATGCTCGGCCGCACCCCGCAGAACATCACCGCCATCCGCCCGATGCGTGACGGCGTGATCGCCGACTTCAACATTACCGAAAAAATGCTGCAGCATTTCATCCGCCAGGTGCATGAAAGCAAAGTTTTACGCCCCAGCCCGCGCGTGTTGATATGTGTTCCCTGTGGTGCCACCCAGGTAGAACGCCGCGCCATCCGTGAATCTGCTGCTGGCGCAGGGGCACGAAAAGTTTACCTGATCGACGAGCCGATGGCTGCTGCTATCGGTGCTGGCATGCCGGTCGACGAACCCAAAGGTTCGATGGTGCTGGACATCGGCGGTGGCACCTCTGAAGTGGCCGTTATCTCGTTGAACGGTATCGTCTATTCGGCATCGGTTCGCGTCGGTGGCGACAAGTTCGATGAAGCCATCACTAATTATGTACGCCGTAATTACGGCATCCTGATCGGTGAAGCCACCGCAGAAAAAATCAAACATGAGATCGGCACCGCCTACCCCGGCAAAGACCTGTTAGAGATCGAAGTCAAAGGTCGTAACCTGTCCGAAGGTATCCCGCGCAGCTTCTCGCTCAACAGCAATGAAATTCTCGAAGCCCTGCAGGAACCACTGCACGGCATCGTCAGTGCAGTGAAAACCGCTTTAGAGCAAACCCCGCCTGAACTGGGCGCTGATGTTGCCGAGCGCGGCATCGTGCTGACCGGCGGTGGTTCATTATTACGTGACCTCGATCGCCTCATCATGGAAGAAACCGGCCTGCCCGTGGTCATGGCCGAAGACCCTCTCACCTGTGTTGCCCGTGGCGGTGGCCGTGTGCTTGAGCTTATCGATCAGCACGGAGGCGATTTCCTCGCTGTCGAGTAATGTCGAAGTGCAGCTCGATATGCAGCAACTCGTCGTCAGCTGACGATTAATTCAAGGCTGGCAAATGCAAACATTATTTATCAGAGGCCCATCTGCAACCGTCCGTATGGCGGTGCTTGTGATTGCTTCTATCACATTAATGACCGTCGATCATCGCTGGCACTCAGTCGACCTGGTGCGCAGCGCACTTTCCAGCATCATCTACCCGCTGCAATATACCATCGACCTGCCCATTCAACTTTATTACTGGGTCGACGAATCATTAAGCTCCCGGCAGGCCCTGCTCAAAAAAAATCGTGAGTTCGAAGCACGCCATCTGGAAAATCGCGTGCAGTTACAAAAACTGGACATCATCGAAAAAGAAAACGACCGCCTGCGTAAACTACTCGGCGCCATCCCAAAAACGACCGAACGTCTACTGGTCGCTGAGATCATCAACGTCGATGTTGACCCTTACCGGCAACTGATCCTGCTCAACAAAGGCAGCAACAATGATGTCTATCAGGGACAACCCATCATCGATGCGCTAGGCATCATGGGACAGGTAGTTCACGTCGGCCCCATGTCCTCGACCGCGATGCTGATCACCGACGCCAGCCACGCTATCCCGGTGCAGGTCAATCGCACCGGATTACGCGCTATTGCTTTTGGCAGTGGGAAAACGGATCAACTCAATCTGTTACACCTGCCACACAGCGTCGATATAAAAGTTGGTGACCTGCTCATCACCTCCGGTCTGGGCGGCACTTTCCCACCTAATTTTCCGGTAGCCATCATCAGCAAAGTCGAACACCCTGCCGGCGAGCCATTTTCACTCATCGAAGCAAAACCGCACGCACAACTGGACAAGAGCCGTGAAGTATTATTGGTGTGGCGAAACAAACCCGAACCAGCCGATGGCGCGTCTGACAAAAAGGATGCAGAGAACAGTGAAAATAAAGATGAGGATAGTGGCAGCGATCTGACCGCAGAAAAAGAAAAGAAATCAACACAACGCAGAGGCCATCGTGAATAAAACCCTGCGCATCGGTCTGATCACCATCATCGGCGCATTCATGCTCGCCATCATGCCGCTGCCGCACTGGGCGGTAGAATTCCGGCCGGACTGGGTAACACTGGTTTTGATCTACTGGGCGATGGCGGTGCCAACACGGATCGGCGTCACCGTAGCATGGTTTACCGGATTATTGCTTGACGTCAGCTACGGCACCTTGATGGGGCAGCACGCCGTCGGCATGGTGCTGGTCATCTATATCATCCACATCCAGCATCAACGCCTGCGCGTGGCGTCACTACTGCAACAGGCTATCGTGATCTTTGTCCTGCTGCTGGTAAAACAACTACTGACATTATGGGTAGACGGTATGCTGGGGCGCGCACCGGATAGCTGGTTATATTTCATGCCGACCATCACCAGCACACTTCTGTGGCCATGGACGTATCTGATCTTGAGAGACCTGCGCAGAAAATTCAGTATTGAAAAACATTTTCAATACTGAAAATTTGCTTAAGCACTCGGCAACACATAAAAATACACCGAAACAAAATGGCAGGCACTGCCGATTAAAACGAACACGTGAAAGATGGCGTGATTAAATCTTACTTTTTTGATGCTGTATAAAACCGCACCCAACGTATAGGACACACCGCCTGTGACCAGCCAGAACAGGCCGTCAGAAGACAGGTTATGGATCAGCGGTTCGATCGCGAAGACGATGATCCAGCCCATGAACACATACATCAGGGTCGAGATCAGATCGTGTTTTCCGGTAAAAAATATCTTCAGAATGATGCCGACTAAAGCCATGCCCCAGGAAACACCGAAGATCGTCCAGCCCGCAAAACCACCGAGAGTAACCAGTGTAAAAGGCGTATAGGTACCTGCGATAAGGATATAGATGGTGGCATGATCGACGACCCTTAACCGGCTTCTTAACACCGGGTTTTTAGCGCTGTGATAGATGGTCGATGCAGCGTACAAGGTCACCAGGCTGGCACCAAAAATACTGAAACTTACGATGTGCCAGGCATTGCCATGCCGGCTGGCGTGCACCACCAGAAGCACCAGCGCGACCACGCTCAAAACAAAACCAAGTGCATGCGAAGCAATATTGATTCTTTCTTCTGCCGGCGAGTAGTGTTCTGAGTTTCCCATTAGACAAAAAAATCAGGACAGATAATCTTCGATGTTCACATCATCGATCTGCGATGATGAAAGAAATTTTTTCGCGTATTCGAGATAGACACCGCTGCTCAAAAACAGATCGAACAGATCCGGATCGATATGCTTGTCATTACGCATGAAACTTAATATGCGCAGCGATTCACTTAATGTTTTCGCTTTTTTATACGGTCGGTCAGAGGCGGTCAATGCTTCGAAGATATCGGCGATCACCATCATGCGCGCGGTTTCCGGCTGCTCGCCCATGTGCAACCGTTTCGGGTAACCTTTGCCATCCATGGTCTCGTGATGACTGCCAGCGATCAACGGCACGTTGCGCAGGCTTTTTGGATACGGCAGATTATTCAGCATGATGATAGTCTGGATCATGTGGCCATTGATCATGTAACGCTCTTCCTCACTCAAGGTGCCTTTTTTTACGCAGAGGTTATACAGTTCGCCGCGGTTGTATTTGTATTCCGGCGTATCAACCTTGAAACCCCACTGATTATCTTTTGGTATCTTATCGTTTTCGTGGCGTGCGATCAGGTGTTCGGGTTTGTCTGCCAGTAGCTGCTCTTCCACCGGCAGCGAATTATTTTTATTCTGTTTACGATTTAGCTCTTCCCGCGATAGACCCAAATTATCATCCAGCGTTCGTTGCCAGGTTTTGTTTGCGATCGCCTGCAACCTTTCGATTTTTTCATCCGCCATAAACTCGCCACCGGCGTTGCATTCTGCGATGAAAGCAAAATCATCATCCAGTGTTTTTTTCTGTTTCTCCAGCGTTGCCAGCAATGCCAGTTTATCACCACCGTCGGCAATCTGCTGCCAGCATTCGATCTCGGCATCACGCTTCAGCACTTCGAAACGCATCCGCACTTCGTGGATGCGATCATAAATCGTTTCCAGCTTGGTCGCTTTGTCGACCACATATTCCGGTGTGGTGACCTTGCCGCAGTCATGCAGCCAGCCCGCGATACTCAGTTCTTTCCACTGTTTTTCGTCCAGATAAAAATCTTTATATTTACCCTCACGGCTGTCGCAGGCAGCCTTCGCCAGCATCAGCGTGATCTCAGGCACACGCATGCAGTGGCCGCCGGTGTACGGCGACTTGGCATCGATCGCCCCAGCGATGAGTTTGATGAAAGAATCCAGTAACTCTTCCTGCATCTTCAGCGACTGCCTGCTTTCCAGCGTGACCGCCGCGAAACCGGAGAGTGCTTCGACAAATTCGATGTTGCTCAACAGCTTCACATTTTCACTCTGCCGGTAGAGCAGGCACAACATGCCGATAGTCTCATCATTTCGGTTCTGCAGCGGCAGCACGATGCACGACAGGCTCTCTTCATCTAAAGAATCGAGCAGCGGCGACAAACTGTTCGCGCTTCCCCGGTTCAACTCGACAACACAGCTCCGGCTGTTATCTTCCTGCTGAAAAAGTTTTTTCACATCATTGAGTGTCAGTTGCGAAAGCCCCTGTGTTTTGATTTCGCCGTTATCACTGGTCACACAGTAATCTGCTTTTAACAGGTCGTCCTGCTCATCGATCAGGTAGATCAACGCCGCATCCGAATGGCTGATCCGCATGGTTTCGCGGGTGATGCTTTTTATCAGCGCGTCGAGATTCTGCTCACCAGCCAGCGAATTGATCAACCTGATGAATTTATTAATGGTCGATTTCATCAGCTCCATCGCCGAATCCAGTTCATCCACTTCTTTGATGAAAGATGGTTTCAGATGTGACTTCTCAAAATCAAAACGTGAAATAGCCTCTGCTTCTTTTGACAGCAGGTTCAACGGCCTGGCAATTTTTTTCGCGGTAAACCAGACCACCGGGATAAAAATAATCAGCACGAACAGCGCGATCTTGATCAGGTTCTGACGGATGCCGACCGCCTCTTTCAACAGCTCATCGACCGGTGTCAGCATCAGTGCATACAGATCCGCGTTGTCGCTGAGGCTACGAACACTGCCGATCCAGCGTTTTCCTTTGTATTCAAAATCCAGGCGCTGATCTATTATCTCGATGGTTTTACTGATGTGCGAGAGCACATCACTGCCGAGCTGATTCAGTTTTGCCAGATGCAAACTTTCATCATCACTCGGCGCTTCCTGCGCAATAATGATTTTCTGCTGATCTTCATAAGCGATGGTCTCGCCCAGCGAGTTGACCAGCACCACTTCAGAATTTTTTGTGTTGCGGTATTTTGCGATGGTCTTCGCCAGATCCTGCAAGGTGATATCAAAAGCGACGACCACACCATCGGCGGCTTTTTCACTCACCGTCAGCCCGACTACCCGGCTATCATAAAACACGTAAGGCTTGGTACGGATCGTGGTGCCGACTTCCCTGTTTTTCAGCTGCACATACCAGGGGCGTAAACGTGGATCGAACTGTGATGTCTCGCCGGCGTTACGTGAGATCTCTTTCAGACTGTCATCATAGAAAATGGTGTACATCTGACCGGTTTTAAAATCAGCCTCAGGCAAAGACCGGTTCAGATAACGCACCATGAACACCGCACCGGACGGCACCCGGTATTTCTTCCGCATGACTTCACTGTGCACGAACATGGCACCAAAATAATCGCCATCTTCATAAGCGATGCCGACAGCCGCAGCTGATGGTGAGGAGACCAGCATAGCCTTGAATATCGGCAGCTGGTTTTTACGCTGTGCAAAAGTTTTGGCTTTGGTGACGGGCGAAGAACGCAGATGTTTCAGCGCGCCAGTGATCGGGCCGTAGGTCGCCTTGATGTCGAGTTTGAGTTCTTCCGGGATATGCTCGTACAGGTCATACGCAGAATTGAGCATGATATCCGAGGTTTTATTAAAACTCTGCAAGATCAGAGTAAGTCCCAGTATGGTAATTATCGTGATGAATAATGTACTGATGGTGACTTGCAGTGAATATTTTTTACGCAATTTCCGATCCTTCTTCTGATGTCATTTTCTGCTGGTCTTTTCTACAGACATTTGAAATTTCGAGTATACACACACTTGAAAGCCTTAGCCTGCTCTCGAAGACGGCCCAGCCATAGATAAGCAGCCATTCGTGCAATATACCCTGTTTGGGCTTATTGCTTTCTATTTAAGAGTGGTCTAACATTGCCAAATGAGAACGATTCTCTTTAACAGTTAGTCAACAAACCCGGTACTCCGAACTTAACGACGCACATTTGTATGAGCAAGACACAAGCCACAACCAGTTTACTTAGCCTGAAAAACGGGCACAGCGGGCGCATCGCCTCCATCGATGGCGGCAAGATCATGGTGCGTCGCATGCTGTCACTTGGCCTGCGCGTTGGCACTGTGGTCAACATGCTCAACCATCGCGGCAAAAGTGTGGTCATCCAGAATGCTGGAACACGCGTCGCTTTAGGCCCCGGTATCGCTGAAAAACTTCTGGTAGAACCCCTCGAAAACTAGAATCATGGGCTGCTGCGAAAAGACAAAAGAAGCACCGGCTTCTGGTAGCGCTCTGACCATCGCGCTGGCGGGCAACCCCAACTGCGGCAAATCGGCACTGTTTAATACCTTCACTGGCATCCGCCAGAAAACCGGCAACTGGCCGGGCGTGACGGTCGACCGCAAACAGGGCTTTTTCGAGCTGGAAAATCACCTGGTTACCGCCTATGACCTGCCCGGCATTTATTCACTGGACGCCAGCTCCATCGACGAAGAAGTCACCCGCGATTATTTATTATCCCGCGATGCCGACCTGATCATAAACGTGGTCGATGCGTCTAACCTGGAACGCAATCTCTATCTCACCGCCCAGTTGCTTGAGATGGGCGTGCCCATCGTGCTGGCGTTAAACATGATGGACGTTGCCCGCAAACGCGGCATCGATATCGACTTCAAAAAACTGTCGCAGGAACTCGGCTGCCCGGTGGTGCCAGTGGTTGCCATCAGCGGTGAAGGCATCGACAAACTCAAACAGGAAATCATCGCCATCACCCACGGTCAGCACAGCGGCGGTTTTCGTCTGGCACACGATGAAGTGGTCGAACAGGCAATCGCCGACCTCATGCCCCGCCTGGAAAAATGCAGCACCGCGACAAAAGATAACCTGCACTGGCTGGCGCTCAAACTGCTGGAAAGCGACAGCAATGCGCAGGAACAATGCGGCGCGTCGGTGATGGATACTGTCGACAGATGGAAAAGCGTCATCGAAGAACGCGCCGGTGAAGAAGCTGACATCCATATCGCCGACAGCCGTTTCAGCCACGCACACGCACTGGCGCAGACGGTGATGAATGAAAAAGGCAAGATCGGCAAAACGGTTACCGACAAGATCGATAACATTGTTTTAAGCCGGATTTTCGGCGTGCCCTTTTTTCTGCTGGTGATGTATTTAATGTTCATGTTCACCATCAACTTTGGCGGTGCCTTCATCGATGTGTTTGACGGTGTCGTCGGGGCAATCTTTGTCGATGGTTTTTCCGAGGTGCTGGGCAGCATCGGCACCCCCGATTTTCTGCGCATCATCCTGGCCGACGGCATCGGCGGCGGCATCCAGATCGTCGCGACGTTTATTCCCATCATCGCCGCACTCTATCTATTTTTATCCGCCATCGAAGACAGCGGCTACATGGCGCGCGCCGCGTTTGTCATGGACCGCTTCATGCGCAGCATCGGCCTGCCCGGCAAAGCCTTCGTGCCATTGATCGTCGGTTTCGGTTGCAACGTACCGGCGGTAATGGCGACGCGCACGCTGGAAAACGAGCGCGAACGCAAGCTGACGATATTGATGAACCCGTTCATGTCCTGCGGCGCACGTCTGCCGGTATACGCTTTATTCGTCGCGGCATTTTTTCCCAGCAACGGGCAGAACCTGGTGTTCGCACTTTATATTATCGGCATCAGTGTCGCCGTGCTCACCGGCCTGTTGATGAAACGCACGATATTGTCCGGCGAAAGCAGTGGTTTCATGATGGAGCTGCCGCCCTATCACATGCCGACACTCAAAGGCATTCTGCTCCGCACCTGGGACCGGGTTCGCCTGTTCATCAAGGAAGCCGGCCAGGTCATTGTGGTGATGGTGCTGATCATCAACGTGCTCAATGCGATTGGCACCGACGGTTCTATCGGCCATGAAGGCTCCAAAGATTCCGTGCTCGCCGTGGTCAGCAAAACGGTCACACCGGTGTTCGCCCCCATGGGCATCAGCGAAGAAAACTGGCCAGCCGTGTTAGGCATTATCTCCGGTGTGCTTGCCAAAGAAGTTGTCGTCGGCACACTCGACACGCTGTACACCCAGCTGGCTCGTGAAGACGCTGGCGACACCGGCGCTGACGAAGACTTTAATTTCTGGCAGGCCATCAATGAGGCCTTTGCCACCGTGCCCGAAAACCTTTCAGGCTTAACCGAAATGTTTGGCGACCCGCTGCAGATGAACGTCGGCGATATTCATTCGCTAGAAGCCGCAGCCGCTGCACAACAGGTGAGCAACACGACCTTTGGTGCCATGACAAAACGCTTCGATGGCCAGGCCGGCGCGTTTGCTTATCTGTTATTCGTATTGCTGTATTTTCCCTGCGCCGCCACCATCGGCGTAATCCGGCGAGAAGCAGGCACACCGTGGGCGGCGTTCGTTGCGCTGTGGACCACCACCGTCGCCTACATCACGGCAAGCAGTTTCTACCAGATCAGCACCTTCTCACAACATACGCTGTTCTCCGGATTATGGCTGGCTGGCGTCGCCATGCTACTCGTCGCTATCATCTATGGCCTGCGGCGATGGGCACACAATGAAACACCAGACACAACAGATACAGCGGAGGCAAACGCATGATCCTCTCACAGGTACGTGATTATTTAAAACAGCGCGGCCAGTGCACGCTCAGTGATATCGCGCTGCATTTCGATACCGATGCCAACGCGGTTCGCGGCATGCTCGACATCTGGATCAAAAAAGGCAAAGTCGAAAAACGCTCAGCGACTGGCTCATGCGGTACCAGTTGCCAGTCATGCGACCCGGCGACAACCGAGGTTTATACCTGGCGCGAATCAAAAACCACCGACAAGCTCGCTGTGAACATCCCCGGTTATTGCGACCATAAGTAATGCCTGCCGGAAGTATTATCTTCACTAATCCTCTAAGCAGTAACTGACTCACTCAAAACATCATCTAACATTTCCAGAATATTTGACCAGCCGCCTTCGTGGTTTGCACGCGCTTCTTCATCAACAAAGCGAACGTGTCTCAGTTCCACATTGGTCGTGCGGTCATCGATCGCATTAAAGTCGATTGTCACTTTACTGTCGTCTGTTGAAAAAGGCGATACCCAGGAAAATACCAGTTTGTTAGGCCGGTCTAATTCCAGGTACTCGCCCGTATGTGGAATTTTATCTTCACCAACGTGCATAACGATCGTAAAACTTCCGCCCTGACGGGGATCATTTTTTACTTCAGGTTGCGGCATGCCGGGCATCGGCAGAATAAACTGCGCTAACAACGCCGGATCAAGCCACGCATCAAACACATCTTCGATAGAAGCGTTTATTGTTTTACTCACATTCAAGGTTAAATCATTCATAGTTTTTCTCCTTTATCCATTAGCTCATCAAGTTTATCCAGACGTAACGCCCAGATTGATTTCAGCTCACTAAACCAGTTATCAATAACCGCTACCTGTTTCAGGTCTGCCTCAATCCAATGGCTTCTGCCGATCGTTTTGCGACTGACAAGCCCCGCCTTCTCTAACACCTTTATATGTTTTGAAACAGCGTTTAAAGACATCTCATAAACATTTGCCAGATCTGTAACACGACTCGGGCCCTGCTGACAGAGTTGCGTCAATAAAGCACGCCGTGTCGAATCACTCACCGCTTTTAATAATTCCGAAAGAATTTTGTCTTTTTTATATTCAACCATGTGGTTTAGTATACTCAGGCGGAGATAACTGTCAACCAAAAAGTTGAATTATTTTATCCAGACAAAATACGAGAAGACAAAAAACGACCTACGCAGCAAATATTTTTCATATTCGAAGCACTGACACAATAATTATTCCTTATAATTGGCAGATACAAAAAGAGACCTTCACAATGAAAAATATCACCATAATCGGTTCAGGATTCGCAGGATTAACCGCAGTAAGGCAGCTGCGCAAACAGGACAAACACTGCAAAATAACTCTGATCTCACCGCGCGCCGAACTGCAGTATCTGCCCAGCCTCATCTGGGTACCAAGCGGCCTGCGCAAACGCGAAGACATCATCATCCCGCTGCATAATTTTTTTAAACGCATGAAGCTAAACTTTCATGCGGCGCGAGTTACCGGCCTGCGTGAAGGCGGCCGTATCGTTGAAACCGATCATGGTGAGATCAAAAATGATGGCCTGATCATCGCTTCCGGCGGGCGCTTCATCAAAAAACTTCCGGGCATCGAAAACGCTATCACACCCTGTGAGGGCATCGACGCGGCAGAAGCCATACGCGACCGGCTGGATAACATGAGCAGCGGCACGATTGCGTTCGGTTTTGCCGGCAATCCCAAAGAACCCTCCGCCATGCGCGGCGGGCCGATGTTTGAATTCCTGTTCGGCACCGACACGCTGTTAAGACAGCGCGGCATCCGTGACAGATTCAATCTCGTATTTTTCACACCCGCGCCAAAACCGGGCAATCGACTCGGACCAAAGGCCGTCAGTAAACTGCTCGACGAAATGAAAAAACGCGGAATACAAACACAGCTTGGCAACAAGATGAAAGCGTTTGAGAGCGATAAAGTCATCACCGAAGGTGGCGCGTTCGACGCAAACCTTATTATTTTTATGCCGGGCATGACCGGTAACAAATGGTTCGATAACTCAGAGCTGCCACGCTCCGAAGGCGGCATGGTAAAAGCCGACAAACACTGCAAGGTCGAATCGATGGACGCGGTTTATGTCGCCGGCGACTCAGGCAGTTTTCCGGGACCGGACTGGATGCCCAAACAGGCACACATGGCAGACTTGCAAGCCGAAGCCGCCGCTAAAAATTTACTTGCAGAACTAAACGGCCAGACCGCCGACGCAACGTTCAAAATCGAACTGATCTGTATCGTCGACAGCAACAACAAAGGCATGATGATTTCACGCACAGAAACCAGCAACATCATGCTGCCTCAAACAATATTATTCCACTGGACAAAACGATTCTTCGAATGGTGGTATTTACGAAAATACAAATAAAAAATAAAGCCCCATGACCCCGGAACGTTTAGCAACCATAAAAGCCAGCCTGGACAGAAGGCAGACCGATCTCACCGTGGTGATGGAGAATGTGCGCAAGCCGCATAACCTGGCCGCCGTGGCACGCAGCCTGGAAGCCGTCGGCGGACTCGAGATTCACGCCATCACCGAGCTCACTTCTATCCGTCTTACACAGATGTCAGCCGGTGGCACAAAAAAATGGATTAAGGTGAACAAACACCTGTCCACCGAACAGGGACTGAATTTTCTGAAGCAGCAGGGCTTTCAGATCATCGCCACCAGCCTCGGTGAAAACTCAAAAGATTATCGCAAGATCGATTACACCAGGCCAACCGCCATCCTGGTCGGTGAAGAACTCGAAGGTATTAGTGAACAGGCCATACAGATGGCCGATGAAAACATCAGCATCCCGATGGTGGGTATGGTGCAATCACTGAACGTCTCAGTCGCATCTGCGCTGGTGCTTTACGAAGCCTGTCATCAGCGAATGGCAGCCGGCATGTATGACAGCCGTTCACTTGATGAAGAAACCTACATGAGACTACTGTTTGAAGCTTGTCACCCAAAAATCGCCAACTGTTGCAAGCAGAAAAGCATGCCTTATCCTGCTATTGATGAGAATGCAAAAATACTGGAGCCGGTGCCTGGCAGTTATGCAAACTCGGGCAATAGTTTTGCCGAGTGGATTTTAAAAAATGATATGTAACTATTAAATTAGCCGGTTGAGTTTAAACCCCTGAAAACTAATGCTCGCCTTTCGGCTTGCGCACGCCAGCAAAACGGTTACCCTGTTTTTGCGGACCACCTTTGGGAAAAATTTCGTGCAGGTATTTACTGTTGCCTCTTTCTTTACCCCACGCTTTTTTGAAAAATTTAACCATGTCACGTACCGGTGCCTGTACGCCATGTTTCTCGTGAAAGTCGCGGATAAAACTGATTACCTGCCAATGCTCGTCAGTCAGTTCCAGACCTTCACGTTCAGCCGAGGCACGCACATAATCTTCTGACCAGGCTTCCAGGTCGAGCAGGTAACCTTCACCATCACAAAGGATTTTTTTGCCGTTCACTTCCATAGTGAAGTTCTGCATGTTGGGGTAATAAAGTTTTGCTTCCACCTGAATCTCCTGAAAAACCGATGTTCAATAAAAGCGGCTAACGATACTGTTCAATCTCAATGCTGGCAATTCCCCATGAGTAATACATATACAACGCCGTAGGGTGGGCAGGTTTTTTTGCCCACATAAAACCTGAAAGTTTGGCTATTCGCGTGGGCAAAAAAGCCTGCCCACCCTACGATTTAGCCCAGCAGGGCTTTCAGGCCGTCGAGGTGAGACTGCCCCTTGTCCTGCGTGGCTTTTTCTTTGGAGGCTTTGCCGCCCAGCCATTCAATCTCGTCTTCCGGCAGTTCATCAAGAAAACGGCTGGGTTCGCAGACGATGCGTTCGCCGTATTTTTTTCGCGAACGCGCCATGGTCATGGTCAGGCTCTTTTCGGCGCGGGTGATGCCGACGTAAGCGAGCCGGCGTTCTTCTTCGATATTATCTTCCTGGATGCTGGTAGCATGCGGGATCAGCTCTTCTTCGAAGCCGACCAGGAAGACGTGCGGAAATTCCAGGCCTTTTGCCGCGTGCAATGTCATCAGCTGCACGGCATCAAGATCACTGTCATCCTGATTGCGTTGCAGGATGTCCATCAACGACAACTGTGCCATCAATTCGGCAACGCTGGCATCAGAATCTTTTTTCTGTAGACGTGCCAGCCAGTCTTTTAACTCGATAACGTTCTGCCAGCGGCGCTCGGCGGTTTCGATATCCTTGCTCTGTTCGCGCAGCCAGTCTTCGTAATGAATGTCGTCCAGTAACTGCTGCATGATCTCGGTCGCCGGTTCGTCTTCGGCGCGGTGCGCCAGACGCAGCAGCCAGTCGGTGAAAACCGATAAATTTTTATAGGCACTCTTGGAGATTCGCGATTCCAGCCCGACTTCACCACAGGCAGTGAGCATACTGACTTCGCGTTTGGTGGCGTACTTTCCCAGTTTTTCCAGCGTTGCTGCACCGATGCTACGGCGCGGCGTGTTGATACAGCGCAGAAACGCCGCATCATCATCGGGGTTCACCAGCAGCCGCAGATAGGCCACGATGTCTTTTATCTCGGTGCGTTCAAAAAACGAGATGCCGCCACTGACCACGTAGGGGATGTGCAAACCGCGCAGATAGGTTTCAAAAACCCGCGCCTGAAAATTGCCGCGATACAGGATCGCGTAATCTTTGTATTTGGTCAAACGTTGAATCTTGTGCGACTGCAATTCCATGCAGACACGTTCGCCTTCGTCTTCTTCGCTGTTGCACTGGATCAGACGCACGGCATCACCCATGCCCAGATCGCTCCACAGTTTTTTCTGATAGACGTGCGGGTTGTTTTTTATCAGTTCGTTGGCGAGTTTTAAAATGCGGCGGCTGGAACGATAATTCTGCTCCAGTTTTATCACCTGCAAATTCGGAAAGTCTTTTGACAGCTGCACCAGGTTTTCCGGTTTCGCGCCACGCCAGGCGTAGATCGACTGGTCGTCATCACCCACCGCGGTCAGGCACTGACGTTTTTCGGCCAGCATTCTCACCAGCTCGTACTGCATGGCATTGGTGTCCTGGTACTCGTCCACCAGCAGATAATGAATCTTGTTCTGCCAGCGCTGCAAGATGTCTTCATGCGTTTTGAACAGAAACGCGGTCTGTAAAATCAGGTCATCCAGATCAAACGCATTGTAGGCGTGCAGCTGGCGCTGGTACTGAACATATAATTTTGCGATGCCGAGCTGGTGGTCATCTTCGGCCACCGAAGTCGCCTGATCTGGCATCACGCCATCATTTTTCCACTGCGAGATCTGCCAGTGCGCAGACTCTGCGACATCCAGCCCACGCTCGCCGGTCACTTTCAGCAGCTCAGATAAAACCGTGACGCAGTCGCCGGTGGCGAACACCGAGAAACCCGACTTGTAGTTAAGCGCGGCATATTCCTGCTGCAGGATATTCAGCGCCAGACGATGAAAGGTCGACACCCGCAAACCACGCGTGGCTTTTGCGCCCGCCAGTTTCTTCACCCGGCTTTTCATCTCCTGCGCCGATTTATTGGTGAAGGTGACCGCCGCGATACGTGAGGGCGAGATACCGCATTCACCAACCAGGTAGGCGATCTTTTCGGTGATCACCCGTGTCTTGCCGCTACCTGCACCCGCCAGCACCAGCATCGGGCCATCGATGGTGTGCGCGGCCTTGTGCTGCTGCGGGTTCAGTCCGTGTTTGTTTTTGGCTTGCTGCGGGGAATACGTCATAAGAAGCGGCGCATTTTACTCGATAGATTTTACGATTTGTTCATTCGCCGGAAATATATTTATGACAGATTATCCCGGAAAACTCCAATTAAATCCGATTTTGTCATTCCGAGCGCAGTCGAGGAATCTTTTACCGCTGTGCTACCAGATAGTTACGGAGCACGAGATTTTTCGACTACGCTCAAAATGACACTTAACCGGAAGTTCCCTGGCACGGAACTAACCGTGAAAAAAGACCACAAACCATAACATTCATTATTCCGGGAGACCACTCCCTTCACAGTTATTCACGGGTGCTGTAATATACAGGCCAGAATTTATGCTGGATACTAGCTGCAAAAAACCCGCCGTTTTAACCATAACCCCATAACCTATGCCAACTTCAGACCACATCATCGAGCTCTCTGTCATCGTGCCGACCTACAACGAGCACCCCAATGTTATCCCCATGATAGAAAGTCTGGATGCTGCGCTGGGCGAGCATCGATGGGAAGTGATCTTTGTCGATGATGACTCCCCGGACGGCACCGCCGGCCAGATCCGTGAAGTCGCCAAACGTGACCCGCGGGTGCGCGTGGTGCAACGTGTCGGCCGGCGCGGGCTTTCATCCGCCGCCATCGAAGGCATCCTGGCAAGTTCGGCACCTTTCTGTGCAGTCATCGACGGCGACCTGCAACACGATGAAAAGTTACTGGCGACCATGCTGAAAACCATCAAGGAAGAAGACCTCGACGTGGTTTCCGGCAGCCGTTATGTCGAAGGTGGCGGCCTCGGTGACTGGCACGAATCGCGCGCCAAAATAAGCCGGCTGGCCACCCGTCTCAGCCGCGCGGTATTACACGCCGACCTCACCGACCCGATGAGCGGTTTTTTTATGATCCGCCGCAGCGCCTTTGAAAAACGCATGCACGATCTGTCCGGCATCGGTTTCAAAATCCTGCTGGACATCTTTGCCTCATCCAAAGAACAACTACGTTACCGTGAACTGCCTTACGAGTTCCGTTCGCGCCAGGCCGGCGAAAGCAAACTCGACAGCCAGGCGGCGTGGGAATATTTCATGCTGCTGCTGGATAAACTGATCGGCCATATTATTCCTGTACGTTTTGTTGCCTTTACGCTGGTCGGCGGTGTCGGTCTGGTGGTTCACATGTTTACCGTGTGGTTCATGCTGAATTACATGGGCAAAGAATTCGCCATCGCGCAGACCACTGCCACCCTGATCGCCATGACCAGCAACTATGCGATGAACAATATCCTGACCTACCGCGACATGCGGCTCACCGGCTGGGGCTGGATAAGAGGCTGGATCTCTTTCACCCTGGCCTGTAGCGTTGGCGCGCTGGGCAACATCGGCATCGCCACCTATATTTTTGCGCAGGACACCACCTGGGTTCTGGCATCGCTGTCCGGCATCGTCGTCGGCGCGGTGTGGAACTACGCGGTGACTTCGGTCTACACCTGGAAAAAACCCAAGGCCGCCTGAACCAGGCAGCTTAAACCAGAAATATTCAGGAAATATCAGATTGCTGCAAACATTAAAACAGCTGTATTCTGAAACCCGCAGGCCGGCAATCCTGCCCGGCACCGGCAGCGCCCCTGTCGCCGGTGTAGCCCTGGCGGCCGACCTTGGCATTTCATTCAGCCTGTTCTCTGCTGGCTATTCCATCGCACTGTCTCACCTCAGCGGGTTTATCGCTGCCGGCCTCTTCCTTCTGTTGCTACGGTTTGCAGCTATCGATAAATCGACGGCCAGTATCAGCGGCGACACAAGGTTTCAAAAAAGCCTGTCGATTATTATCTACGCGCTGGTTCAACTGGCGATCCGCGCTGGCAGCATCGCCAGTCTGGTACACTTTGGCCTGCCCGATTCGCCAGCTTTAATCTTCGGCATTTTAGCCGCCACACTGATCGGCAGTTATAGCAGCAGCCTGTTGCTCAGCCGGCCGGCCGGCGCTTCCAACTGGCTGAGTTTAGGCATCGCTCTGGCGGTGTGTGTGTTAGCCCTGCGGCTGGTATTTCTCGGCGGCATGGAAGTGATACCACAGGAAGCCTACTACTGGAACTACGCGCAGCATCTCTCGCCGGGTTATCTCGACCACCCGCCACTGGTCGCGGCCACTATATATACCGGCGAAGCTTTATTCGGCCACGATGCGTTCGGCACACGTTTCGGTGCATTTGTTTACGGGCTGTTATTCCTCTTTATTTTTTACCGTTACGCCCGCCTGCAGATCGACCAGACCTGCGCCATCTTCGCCACGACCTTCGCCCTGTTGTTGCCTTACTTTTTTATGGGCACCGGTTTTTTGATGGCGCCCGATTCACCACTGACACTGGCGTGGGTGATGGCGCTGTATTTTTTCTATCGCGCGCTGGTAAATGATGAGATGCGCGCCTGGTACGGCGTGGGTCTGGCGATGGGCATCGGCATGCTTTCCAAGTACACTATTTCACTACTGGCACCGGCCGCCCTGCTGTTTATCCTCATCGATCCACAGGCACGAAAACATCTGTTACGAAAAGAACCTTACATCGCCGTCGTTATTGCCACCCTGGTTTTCTCGCCGGTGATCTACTGGAACGCGACCAATGACTGGGCCTCATTTGCCTTTCATGCCAGCGGCCGTTTCGAAAAAGTGCCGCATTTCTTCTTAGGTATGATGCTGACCAATATTCTGGCTATGGTGACACCGCTGCCACTGCTGGCACTGCCCTATCTGTTTACTAAAAAAGCGGTGTCTGATGACGCATCGATACAATCCCCGTTCACGCCGCGCGTACGATTATTCATCGGCAGTTTTCTGCTGGTGCCGATGAGTGTGTTCGCATGGAACGCGCTGAAAAATGAACCACGTTATAACTGGACCGGCCCGTTGTGGATAACGCTGTTACCGATGCTGGCATGGCTAACCGTCAATGCTGGAAAAATTCGCTGGCGCTGGATCGGCGTACTGCTCGATAAACTCACCGCGCCGTTGCTGTTTATCCTGATCGGCGTCTACGCTCTGCTGCTGCATTTCATCAGCATCGGCCTGCCCGGTGTTGCTTTTCCCGGCAGTACCGCGCGACTGTTAGGCTGGCCCGAAGTCTCGCGCAATATACTGAACATCCAGCAGCAGTTACCGGCGGGCGATGCCCGGGTGGTGATCGCCGGCATGGATAAATATTTTATCGCCAGCAAACTGTCGTATTACGGCACCGAGGAGTTTCTCGGCAAGGGCAACAGGTTATTGGTGACGGGAAATCATCTTGTCGGTGATAACAGCCTGATGTTTGACTACTGGAATCCGGCAGCTGAGTTTAAGGGCGACACCATCATCATGCTGTCACGTTCCCAATCCGACCTCAGCGATCGTCGGTTAAAACCTTATTTCGACAAACTGGCGCCAGAGACAAATACTTTCCCGGTATATAAAAATGATTTTGCTCTGCCCGATAAAATCATACTCGACTATTATTACCGCATCGGTTTTGGCTACCGGCCACCTCAACCCTGAAGTTTTTACCAACAGCTAGCCAGCTGGAACGATCTATTTCCACTGGCATTAAAACCACCTGAAAAATCTGACGGCAACAGGCGACTTTCTGCAAAAGTCGTTTGAGAACATGACGCAGACGACATACTAATAAAATTCCCCGCCGCCGACTATAATCAGCCCATGAAGATAGATATAAAGACCGGGCTGCTCGAGCAGTGTAAACAATGCCTCTCACCGAACAGGGATGCACGCCCGCAGGATATCGCCATCGATTTAATCGTGGTGCATTCCATCAGTCTGCCACCGGGCGAATACGGCGGTGAGGCGATCGAACATTTTTTTCAGAACAAACTGGATAAAGCAGCCCATCCCTACTTCGAAGAGATTCACGAGATGCAGGTCTCTTCGCACGCGCTGATCAGGCGCTCTGGCGAGATCGTGCAGTTCGTGCCGTTCCATGAACGCGCCTGGCACGCTGGCCAGTCGAACTATCAGGGACGCGAACGCTGCAATGATTTCTCCATCGGCATCGAACTGGAAGGCACCGACAGTGATGCCTTTGAAGATATTCAGTATCGGCAACTCGCACAGCTCGTCGACGTTTTGCAAACCACCTATCCCGCCATCGCAAACAACATCACCGGACATAGCGACATTTCTCCCGGCCGAAAAAAAGATCCGGGCACCGGTTTCGACTGGAACAGACTAAAAGATAATCTCAACAGCAGATGAATATGCAATTTTATCAAGAACAGGCTATAGTTACATTATTAGAATAATAACAATCACTTATAATGTTTAAGGCATGGCATTAATTTCCATTATCCTGGGTCTGTTTCTCGATCGCAGCTTTCGTCATCTGCACGATCTGCGCGACATGGCGTGGTTTGAATTTTATGCCCAGTCGATTCAGCGCTTCACCGGAAAACGCATACCACCATTGCAGTTTATTCTCATTCTTATGCTGCCGGTTTTACTGCTGCTCAGCATCCAGATACTGCTGCACGATCTTTTATTTAATCTACCAGCATTTATTTTCGGCATCACGGTTTTTATCTACTGTCTGGGCCCGGCCTGTCTGAGCACCGATATCGAAGCCTACATCCATGCCCGCACTCTGGGCGATGAAGATGAAGCGCTGCACTACGCCGGCACGATTACCGATTCGGTCGCGTCTACTTCACCCGACCAGCAGATCAGCGATGTTACACGGGCGATTTTGCATGTTGCCAACGAACGCATCTTTTCGACAATTTTCTGGTTCGTCATTTTCGGCCCGTTTGGTTGCATGCTCTATCGTCTGATCTCAGAGTTAAGCAAACAGGTCGAATATAATGACCTGGCAGAATTTTCCGAGTTTATTCACGGCATTATGGCATGGATTCCTGCACGCATGCTGGCAGCGGGTTACGCACTGACCGGTAATTTTGATGGCGCCTACCATGCCTACAAAGATCGCGCATTTACTTCCGACCTGCCGCAGAGCAATAAAGAAGTGCTGGTATCAACCGGCCTTGGCGCGATGCGAAATCTGGATATGCAAACCGAGCTCGCCGGCATCTATGCGGCGCAGGCTCTGGTCATGCGGGCGGTCATCGTATGGATTGGCATACTGGCGGTGATGACACTTGGGGGAATATTTAATTGACGACTTATATCGACGTCATCAGGCATGGCGAACCCGTCGGTGGCAGACGCTACCGGGGTTACAGCATCGATGATCCACTCACGGAAAAAGGCTGGTCCCAGATGCGCGCTGCGGTTCCTGAGAAACCACCGTGGCAGCACATCGTTTCTTCACCTTTGAAACGCTGCCTCGAATTCAGCCAGGAACTGGCGAACGATCTACAGATAACATTCAGCGTCGAAGACGATCTGAAAGAGATCGGTTTTGGTGACTGGGAAGGCAAAACGCCTGAGGATATTCTTGCTGAGGACAGCAAAGCACTAAATCATTTTTATCAGGATCCGGTGAACAACCGGCCCGAAGGCGCCGAGCCGCTGCATACTTTTTCTGAGCGTGTGTGGCACGCTTATCAGGACATCATCAAAAACCACCACGGTGAACATGTGCTGGTCGTGGCACACGCCGGTGTCGCCCGCGCCATCACCGCCAATATCCTGCATATGTCACTCGATGATGTTTATAGCCGACTTAAGATCGAGTATGGCGCGATCATCCGTAGCTCGATCGATGAAGGCTCACCACCAAGACTGATCATTCAGGGGCCTGTGTAAATCACAGCAACCCGGCCTGAGTTCACATTTGACCGGTTACTGCCCAAAACTAATACCTGGTTTTTTTCAACGAATCATAACCACCGCTAAAAGCAAAAGGCACTGAACGGCCGACCAGTGACTCGATCAATTCCAGCTCTTCATCGCTATGGTTGATTACCGGCGCCTGCCGGATACCCTGACCAGCAGGTGCTTTGGCGAGGATGTACCTCGGTGAATCATGGTGTTCGGTGATGACCGTTTCTTTGCTTTGCGCATCCGCAATAGACGCCAGATCAGCCTTACCATAACAGGTACAGACATAAGTCTGCTCGGGTTCGGATTCGAGATAGACGCCGGTGCCACGGATGCCGATAGTGGCAACAGCGGTGCTCACGCCCAGACCTTGTTTCGGTTTGCGTTTGCCGAAAACAGATAACAGCTTTCCGGTTACCAGCCGCAGGCCGGTTAAAATTATATCGTTGCCCTGCATCTCCAGCCTGCCGTGGCTCCTCAAGATGAAGGCGTCTTTGCCTACCGCAAACACGATGTTACCGTCGGCACCGGTTTCGATGATCGACCGATAAGTGATCGGTGTTTCCAGAGTGGCATTGCGACCATCAATCCTGACCTTGCCGCTGAGTCGATAGATAGACCGGCCGGGCGGCAACGGTTCGGGAATCTTACCCATGGCCCACGCCGGGAGACTTAAACCAGCCGTGCCGGTTGCGAACAGGCCATAACTCAGTGCCTTGATCAGAAAATTCCGACGCCGCTCATCAAACTCGTCCATACCGACTCCCTCGTGAAATCAGATTTTCTCAAAGTATTGCCAGTCGCTTTTGTTTGTCTCACAATACAGACAAACTATGAATAAGGAAACTGAAATGAAAAAATATTTCAGCATATTGTTACTGTTTTTATTTTCGTGTGCAACATTTGCCGCCTCGCCCATACAGACCGATATATCAGCCGGTTACACCTATGATGATAACGTCACGCGTGCGGAACAGGACAGAGACATCGAGAAGGATAGCATCCTCAATCTGGACGCGAGCGCCAGCTACAATATCCCATTTAATGAGAAAAGTTATTTTTCACTGAAAGGTAAACTCGAGATCAATCGCTACCTCGATTTCGACAAGCTGAGTAATACCCGACTGGGTATCCATGGCAGTTACAATTTCCGCCCCTTCGATGGTTATACCGCCACACGCTTTTTTGCCCTGGCCACCTATGAGAGACGTTTTTACGGCAGCGACCAACGTGATGGCAACGCTACCACACTACAACTTGGTCTGAGCAAACGCCTCACCGATATTGTGACGGTATATGCCGGTTATATAAAAGAAAAAGTCGACGCAAATCACATCGTGTTCGAGGCGGATAATGATCGCCTGTATCTTGACCTGGACTACCGTACGAGCCCGAGAAACACCTTGTATACGACGTTTGGCTATCTCGATGGCGACCTCGTCACGACAGCCCGCAGCGGTCTCGGCATCGTCTATAATTATTGGGTCATCGATGATGCATTCACCGATCTTACGCCGACCAGATGGGCATACAGACAGACGGGTACGGCGACGACTATCCGGTTAGGAAACAACTTTGCGTTCAACTCAAGTCAGGCAATCGACGTCTCTGTACTTTATTATAAATCGGAGTCTGATAGCGGCGGCACTTATTCCGGTCTGATAACCAACCTGAGCTACTTCTATCGATTTTGATTTAGCGACTACTTGCCCTCCCGGTTTTTCCAGGCTTCATCCATAAGCCGCAATCGCTCTGTGGTATCTTCAGTCGCACCCGGACCGGGGATCAAGGTCAGATCACGCGCTTTGAGTTCTCTTCCATCCTGCGAACGAATACAGACATCGGAAATTTCTTTACCACTACTGCGTTCGATAAAGACCACCGGCGCACCGTCTGACTCGTGCAACCAGCGATCACCCCACTGTGTCAGCGCGATCAATATCGGATGCAAATCACGCCCCATCGATGTCAGTTTATATTCATGCCGTTTGGCACCTTCTTTTACCGGCACACGTTCCAGGATACCGCTGTCACATAATTTATTGAGCCTCGCCGTCAGAATATTTCGAGCGATGCCGAGATGCTGCTGAAACTCTTCGAAACGGCAACTGCCAAAAAAAGCTTCCCGCAATATCAGGATGGTCCACCACTCACCGATCAGGTTGAGAGTATCCGCAATGGAGCAGTTCAAAGAATCTATATTATTACGTGCCATGATTAGACTATAAATTTAAAAGTTGCATTTTGCAACTAAATATGATGAAGTTGCAAACTGCAACAGTTTCAATATGCAACTTATTTAAAAAACCAGTGACTAAGTATCATGGAGACGCGTTACAAAATGCCGAATAACACCTGTGAATCTGTCAATGACCATGATGCGCAGGCGCTCGCTCTATCGATAAAAACCAGACAGTCATATCCAGAACCAATAATGTTAAAGCTCTTTCAAATCGCCTTCAGGATCGGCGGCCGCCTGTCACCCAAACTGGCCAGCCATTTTGCCTATCGATTATGGCTCACCTCGCCCCGCTTCAAAACACCGGCATCTGAACGCAGCGCACTTGAATCGGCCATCATGGAATTTCACCCGATCAAACACCATAAGATAGCGACCTACATCTGGGGGCGATCCATGCCAACCGCCAGGCCGACCATACTACTTGTACACGGCTGGAGTGGTCGCGGCACACAACTGGGTGCTTTTGTCGAACCACTGCTCGATGCCGGCTACCGGGTACTCAGTTTTGACGCACCCGCGCACGGCAAAAGCTCAGGCAAACAAACCACGATCTATGAGATAGCCGATGTAATACTCGCCCTGCAGGATCATTATGGCGAATTCGAATCCGTGATCACACATTCCTTCGGCGGCCCCTGCACTGCTCTGGCCATACAGAAAGGGCTGAAGGTAAAACAATTCGTCGCGATATGTCCACCGGCAACCATCATCGGCCTGGTGACAAAATTTATCAGTACCCTGCACATCACCGATAAGACCAGTGCACGGCTGATCCAGCGCATCGAAAAGGATTATGGCAAAAACATCTGGCAGGAACTTTCGATGACGACGATAGTTGAGGATATAGATACCCCCGGTTTTGTCATCCACGATACGCACGATATCGACATCCCCTGGGAGGAAGGTCAGGCGGTTGCCTGTGCATGGAACAAGGCACCCTTGAAGATAACCAACGGCTTAGGTCATCGCAGAATCTTGCGCGACAGTGATGTCATCACCTCGGCGATCGACTTTATAACGGGTATAAAACTTACAGCGTAGAAATTCTTTCCAGCACAGGCAAGGTCAGATCACGCTGTTTTGCCAGCATCAACGCCCTCTGCAACCGCACAGCAGCACTGCGCCCCATGCACATGTGTTCGCGATCACCGTCGAACGCATGCACCATGCTCGCTATCAATGCCGGATGATCCAGTGCTTTCCCGGTCAATACTTCCTGCAAACGGATCACATCGGTCACTACCGATTCGGCGACGGCTATATGTTCATGCCACAACTGACCGACGTTGCCACCGACTTCCAGGCCGGCGATATTGGTGGTCAGGATATACACGTTTTTTAATACCAGTTCATGCAACAGCGCGGCTTCATCGGCAAGCACGGTGGTGGCGATGTCGATCGACGCCAGTGCATCGGCGACCTGCTGCGCATGTTTGCCATACACCGGGGACGGAATGATGACTTTGGAATCCTGACCTTTCTTTTTTTCAAACCAGACAGAGATCACCGTCGGCTCAAGGTCATACTGCTGCCAGTCTCCGGGCAATAGTTCATTCTGCAACAACACCAGCCTGTCCCGCCAGGCAGACGGAATCCTCGCCAGCTGTTCACGTAGATCTGCTTCGCCAACAGCGATGAGTACCAGTTCTGGCTGCGGCACTTCATCAGCGACAGCCTGCATTTCCACGCCACGGATAACAGGGTGAACCGTATAACCCGTTCTTAAAAAACCACGAGCGAAGACACTGCCCATCTCACCAAGGCCAACGACAACAACCGATTTATTCATAGTATTAATTCCGTGACATACATAGGTTAGAATGTGTGCATTATAACAACAACTTTGGGAAAACTAAGTGGATCGTCTCACTCAACTCAAACAGTGGCTGGAAAAGCTGTCTGAAAACACCTACACTGATTTACAGGCTGCATCGGCCGATGCCAGCTTCCGACAATATTTTCGTGTGACCAGTAACAAAGACAATAAAACCTATATCGTCATGGATGCACCACCGGAAAATGAAGATTGCCGGCCCTTTCTGCAGGTTACCGAACTGATCCGAAACATCGGAGTAAATGCACCAGCGATTATATCGATGGATATTCAACAGGGATTTTTATTACTCGATGATCTGGGCAACAGACCTTATCTGGATGAGTTAGATGAAAACAATGCGGACGATTTATATATCGATGCCATCGATGCACTAATAAAAATGCAGACCATCGATAGTATATTACCTGTTTACGATGCGCTGTTATTACAGAGTGAAATGGATTTATTTGAAACATGGTATCTAAATCGTCACCTGGACATACAGCTAAACAAGACCCAAAAGGCGATGCTCAACAGTGTTTTTACCAGCCTGATTACAAGCGCCGCCGAACAGCCTCAGGTCTTCGTCCACCGAGATTATCACTCACGAAACCTGATGCTAACGGAAAAAAATAATCCCGGTGTGATCGATTATCAGGACGCGGTTATCGGGCCGATCACTTACGACCTGGTTTCACTGTTCAAAGATTGTTATATCGAATGGCCACGCGAAAAAGTCGAGCTGTGGCTAGAATTATATCTTGCACGTATCACACCCGCCCGCCTCATCGACAAACAAACCCTGGTTCGATGGTTTGACCTGATGGGCGTGCAGCGCCACCTGAAAGTTTTAGGCATCTTTGCACGGCTGAACTACCGTGACAACAAACCACAGTACCTGAACGACCTGCCATTAACCTTAAAATACATACTCGATACCTGCCAGTTATACGAAGAACTGCACCCGCTAAAACTACTGCTTGAAAAAACAGGCGTTGCTCGCGCCGAGGCCAGTGCATGAAAGCGATGATACTCGCCGCTGGCAGAGGCGAACGTTTACGGCCATTGACCGATGGACTACCCAAACCGCTGATCAAAGTCGCGGGCAAATCGCTGATCGAATACCATATCGAAAATCTCGCTAGCGCAGGTTTTAAGGAAATCATAATCAACACTGCCTGGCTGGCGGAAAAAATCCACCAGCAACTTGGTGACGGTTCAGAATACGGCGTCAGCATCACTTATTCCGATGAAGGTGAAGCACTGGAAACTGCCGGCGGCATCATTAATGCATTACCATTGCTGGGTGACGAACCGTTTCTTATCGTGAATGGCGACATCTGGTGTGACTTTGACTTTTCGACGCTGCCAGAATTGGCTACTGAAATGCAGGCACACCTCGTTCTCGTTAAAAATCCACCGCATAATCTGAAAGGTGACTTTGCATTACAGGACAATAAAATTAACAATATCGGCGAAGCCATGTACACATACAGTGGTATCGCTGTTTTTAGTGCTGCGTTTTTTTCAGAGCAGAAAAAAGGTATCACACCACTGGCGCCGATCATCAGAAAAAAATGTGAGAATGATTTAGTCAGCGGACAATATCACGCAGGACAGTGGACCGATGTTGGTACCATAGAAAGATTACAACAGCTGGAAGAGCAGCTAACCAGATATTAAAATGGCCATTATAAGATAGCGACTAAGCATGGTTGTATAACCGCTGAAAAAAATGACCTCGTACCAACCTGCCATAGACCAGCTCAAACAGGATCGAAACACATATCAACGATGCAAATACTGCGATAGCCCTGGCATTACTCGAATAAGTATGAAAGAGCAAAGTAGCTAATGCCGCACCACTCGCCAGACAGGCCATTAAAACAATCATCCTGTTCGCATTTATTTCACCGCCTAATTTAAACGCGCTAACATTTACCAGAAAAAAAATCAGCAAAAAACTGGCGCTGCCAATAATAGCTATCTCTGTCAGGTCGATCGAATTCGCTATGATCAAACTGAGAACTGCCGTAACAACAACACCCATCTCCGGGATATTCCTTCTTTCCTGATCAAGTATGACCGGAAGCTCACCTTCTTTTGCGATGATAAACCCCAGACGCGCATTGCCGTAGATCGTCGCATTAATAGCGGAGAAAGTTGCTAACAAGGCCGCCACAGAAACGATAGTAAAACCGAATTGTCCAAGCGCCGGTTTTGCCGCCACCGCCAGGGCATAGTCCTTCGCCATCAACAGCTGACTCTCCGCTACAGTACCGACAGTGATCAGCGCGATGAGCACGTAAAGGATGATGACGATAATCACCGATGCATAAAATGCTCTTGGTAAATTAGTCACCGGGTCTTTAATATCTTCCGCTGCATTGGCTATTAATTCGAATCCCTCATAGGCGACAAAAATAATCATGCCGGCGACGATGATAGAAAAAGAGCTACCCCACTTCGCCGGTGACAATCTTTCCACATCAACAAAAAAAACTCCGGAGACAATAATCAGAATCAGCAGTGTGACCTTGATCATCACGATGACTGTTTCAGAACGACTGACAAACGAGGCGCTTAGCAAATTAATAACCAGTGGCAGTATGATAGCAGTGCTAATCAGTGCATGTTTTACCCAGGGCGCCGTATCACCATGAAAAAAAGTTTGTGCGTAGGAAGCGAACGCGACAGCATAAAGAGAGATAGTGACCAGATAACTCAGCCACAATATAAAATTGATACTGCCCGACAGCAGATTATGACCAAACGCTGTATCGACGAAGACCACCGTCCCACCACGACTCTGACACTTCACAGAAAGCTTCGCATAGGAATACGAGGTTAATATTGCGACCAGGCCTGCAAACAGAAAAGCGATTGCCGTCGCACCATGCGCGAGCGACACCGCCTCACCCAACACTGCGAAGATGCCGCCACCAACCATGCCACCGATACCGATTGAAATAGCGCCAAGCAAGCCAACAGTTCTATCATTTTTATTCATACATAATACCTACTTACCCATGATGCATTAAAATTCGTATCGCTAACACGAGATAACATCATATCGTTACCGTCTTTATCGTTCATAGCACTGCCCTGGTCTTTTTACGACATCATCTAAAACGTTCATTTTTTATACACCTAACATCGGTAGATGTTTAATATTATGATACGTGAGAGATAAGGAAATACAGTGTTTTAATTCACTGACTGGTATTTTTTCATCTTTATCAAATACGATAGCACGGTCGCCATCAAACTTGAACTTGTCTTTATAAAGTTCTTTGAAAGTATCAACAAGCTTTGTTCTACAGTGAAAATATATTGCATACTGGTCTGGTTTTGATTTCTTCCAATCCATCCGAATGGTACTGCCAGACTTTGTCATATAACTTGGCTCGCCCCACTTCAATGTTTCTTCAATGCTTTTGACGTCACCAATTTCGACTGCTGCTTCCAAGATCAACTGACGCAGGAAAATCATTTTATCGCGAATATTATCCGGGTATGCATTAAATACTTTTTCAACTTCCAGGCTATTAATTATTTCTATTTCAGTTGATTCGTCTTCACACATAGATACGGCGACCTTATTTTATATCAATCATAAATCCTTTTTACATCTTACCAACAAAGTTAACAAACACACCCTGGCTGTTAAAACTCAGATCCGTCAGATCATCAGAGAAGTCGGTGAAGTTATAGCCGACACCAATTTTCAGGTTCTCGCCGACGTGACGGTAGAGACCTAACAGTGTGCCTGCTCTTTTATCCTGCGCATCAGGTAAGTCCAGTAAACGGCCTTCGATCAGCGCATCCCAACGATGGGTAAAATGCCAGTCGGCACGTAATACGTAGAGGCTGGCTCTGCTGTCGAAGAATTCCGGATTTAATCTGTCCTGCGCCACCTGCCCCAAACGATAGGCATACTTACCGCCGACGCTCCAGCGTTGGGTCAGGTCATAGATGGCGTCGAACGACATGATATGACTTTTCTGAATGAAGTCGATAGGCCGGCTCGAACCGACCACCTGCCCGGTCACCGGATCAGTTGTCAGCAGGTCGCCGAACGGCACGTTATAGAAATAGGTGTATTTCATCAAGGTGTTGAGACGATCATTTTCGACCGGGCGATAAGCATAACCCAGAACGACTTCGGTGAAGTTACCGCTGAACTGGTTGCCCAGGGTACTGGTACTCTCCGAGAAGTTAGCTTTACCGAGGAAACGCCAGTCGGAATCGACCTGGTATGTCAGATTATTTTTCATCAACCAGGTGGTACGTTCAGAAGTGGTTGTACCGGGTCGTTCGCTAGCATCGATGCGATATTCGACGGCAGCAGCGTAAACGATGGCACCAAAGTTATAACCCGCTGTTAACCCTAAAGCTTTGCGATCAGTCACGGCGCCGCTTCGTTTATCTTCCAGCACGCCCATCTCGATATTGCCGCCATAATTCCAGTGTTCATCCGGCGTATAATCAACACCGAAGGCGTGCGTCAGGCCGGTCGGCACATCACCATGCGTGTAGCGCTCTTCGACATAAACGCTGGTGGTGTCGGTATAGCGCGAACGCATACCGTTGTTCCAGTTACCTCGACGCGCGCTCACGCCATTGTCGGTGCGTTCATTTTCAAACGTGTAAGCACTGTAAACATTGGTCCGATCAGAGACCAGATAATCGACACCGGCTTTGGCACCGACACCTCTGTTACCGGTCGACAGCTCGCCGTTAAGATTCAAACGATCTGATGCACGCACACTACCACCGGCACCGACACGGTTATTTTCCTGACGGTTGCCGCTCTTTGCTGCGGTTCCCTGGGTGAAGCCGTAAGCGGTCCAGTCCGATTTCGAATCGTAATGAGCTTCCGCGGCCAGATCGAGTCTGTCGCCCTGCCTCTGTGTGGTCGGCACGTTGAGTGAATTATCGGTCCGGGTATCGGCGCGTGCACCGCCACTCAAACGCCAGCGTTCACTCACCTGATAAGAAGAGGATACATCCAGTGCCTGGGTTTTAAGACCACGCGCGAGTTCGCGCGAATCGATTTTTACATCGAGGTCAGATCGTTTGCTCAGTGGTGTCGTGTAACGGCCACCAAACAATGTTAGATCAGTCGCGGTCAATTGCCCCGGCGCGGAGAAGCCACCTTCGCTCTGCTGCGCATAAAATGTTGCACTGCCCTGACCGCCAGAGATGATGTCATCGATGATCGCACTACCTTCGATACGGAAAGCATTGCTTCTTGCACCGGGATCATTACCGTTGTTCTGTGAGTTAAAACTGAAACCACCATCGATCGAACTTAAGGAATCGGCACCGCGGCCTTTACTGCTGGCGCCTTCCAGACGCAACCACGTACCCGTGCTCTTACGCAAGGTCAGATCGACACCGTTCAGGCCACTGCTGCTGCCACCCTCTTGCTGAGAACTCGCGGTCACACCCAGCTTCACATTATCGTTGAACCAGTAATGGGTACGACCACCCGAGGCCAGGGTATCGATCTGCTCGAGGCCGGGTGAAAATTCGTAACGCGATACCAGATAAACCGGGTTGCCGCCCAGTGAAGTATCTGCCACCAGCAGGCCGTCATCGGCGGTCGACGCTAATGGCTGGCTCAACAGGATACGGCCCTGGATATAATCGAGATCATAGTCGATCACCGGTACCAGGTTTTTCACACCGATGACATCACCGGAATCTTTGTCACGCACTTCGATACGCAGACGATCCGAGCCGATGAGGATGTCCTGATTACGCAGGAAGTAAAGTGAACCACCGGTGCCACGGAATTCATCACGACCGGCAACGGTGCCCGGCTCGGCAGCGAAACCTTCGACCACCAGTTTCTGTTCACCGAAAGACGTGTACTCTTCACTCTCGTAATGGCCGGTCACACCATAGAGGCCGCGATCGATCTGCGCCAGTGTGGTATCGAGATAACCGATGGTGAAGTTACCCAAGATGCCGTAGTTATTATGTTTCTGTAACCGGATATAAAACTTGCCGGATGTCGGCGCACGTTCTTCCAGCGTCGAATCATCACCGAAGGTCGGATAATAAAGGTCCGGATCCAGACGTCTTAATAATGCGCGCGGATTTTTTTTCAGGAAGTTGCTGAATATCTCATTGATCGGCCCTTCCTGAGTATCGGCGCTACTGGTCAGCATCCACTCATCACCAAAGGTGCCTTCGGTGTAATAGGCGAAACGCCCGTAGACATTTATCTCATTATTAAACTGGTCTTCGTCTTTGGTGACCAGCCGCGCCGGGCCGGTGGTGCGATCTTTCGCCACGGTGACATCACCTAAGGCAACATAGAACCAGTCATTTTTTGCGAGCTCCATATCACGCAGGAATAATTCACCGTTGCCCTCATCATCCAGCACCGCGACTTCGATGGTATGCAAACCACGCGGGAACAGTTCTTCACTGATGAACTCGCCCCTGCCGTTGACCGGTACTCTTTTACCCGCCAGCCAGACACTGTGGCCGGGCGGAATGTTACCGCCGTTAATGGTGACGGCACCGCCTTTTATCTCGATATGCTGCACGTTGAGATGGTTTTCACCGTAACCGCCGAGCAGCTGGATATCTTTTTCACTGCTTTCCTCGAGCACAAGCTTCGTGCTGTCTTCGGCATTTTCGTCCAGCTCATTCACCACCCATAATGGCAGCGCGATGGTCTCATCGAAATCATCTTCTTCACCATACACGCGCAGGATATACACCAGACGTCGGGTGGCAGCGCCAACATTTTCAAAATCAGCACTCCAGCTCGTGCGACCATTTTCATCCAACGGCATAATCGCCAGCGGTTCGGATTGCGGTGACTGTTTCAGATTAAACAGTCGCACTTCGGCGCGCCTGATAAAGTTTCCATAGTTACTGTACATTTTGAAATATACTTTGTTTTCTTCGACGCTGGTCTCCGGTTTGTCCTGCGAGCGAATGGTGTTCGGCCACGCAGTGATATTCAACCGTGGTTTTTTCTTCAGGTTATTGAATGTGAACTGCACATCGGCTGCGTCCAGCGCGACATCGGTACAACGCTGGATATCTTCAGAATGTTTGTACGGATCATACAGCGGCTCGCCATCGACGGTGATGCGCATCAGGTTCAGGGCATACGGATTATGTTTTTCTGCGGTGCGTGTGATACGTTCGATTTCCAGGTTGTCCTGATCATCGAGCAGCGCCAGTTCGTCATACAAGATCTTGACCTCGACACGCGAACTGTCGAACTGGATAAAACCGGTGCTGGCGACATCGTCCGAATGCACATAACCGTGGCCTTCATGTTCAACCTGTTTGTCCGTCAGCCCCATCTCCTGCTGCACCATCTCCATGGCACGGCGTGCACGCGAAGTCGACAGACCGATGTCGTCACCGTAGACCATGGCGGCGCGGCGATCCATGCGTTCGTTATTGGTGTAACCGATAAAACTTAAACGCGCGTTGGCTTTGTCTGCGACATCACTAAAGGTGCGCGCCAGACGTTCGCTGAAACCTTCGGGGATAACCGGCTTGCCGTCTTTAAAGCGAATCGCCCTGATCGGCCCGGTCGGCGGGTCATAAGTAATGGAAACCGTTTCGGAAGCCGAGGCCTCAGGGCACACCTGTGGGTCAGCGGTATATTGTTCGAACGGATCGTCGTACCAGAATTCGACTTCGACCCGGCGGTTAAACGATCGGCCTTTTTCCGTGCCGTTAGACGCCACCGGATATTTCAGGCCTTTACCGCTGCTGCTTACCGCCGAGTTTGGCAGCAACAGTTTGTCCTGCACTTCCAGCATCACGTAACGTGCGCGCGCTTTGGATAGATTAATGTGGTCGCCATAGATACGTTTTTCTGCATCAGCCAACGGCAGGTCATCGGTGTGCCCGACAAAACGGATGACGACATTTTTCTTGTCGCTCAAATTTTGCAGGGTCTCACGGATCTGCCGGATAAATTCGGTCGGAACACCGGCCTGGCCGACTTCGGTATGCAGCGGTTTGACCAGGTGCTGCAGACGCGCTCGGCGTGCGTTGCCTTCTTTATAACTTAATTTACAGACAGTTTCCTTGCGGCAGACTTTCAGTCGATTAAGTTTTTTTGCTGGTACCACAATTTCTTTTTCTACTGCAGTCTCGGTGATCTCGTCATACCAGACCTGCACTTCCACGCGACGGTTTTTGGCTTTGCCGGCGGCAGTATTGTTACTGGCGATGGGCTGGCTGTCACCGGCACCGTCGAACGAGACCGCGTCCGGTGGTAGATCTAGCTCACGCTGGAAGTATTCGGCGGTTTCCTGCGCACGGTATTTTGAAAGCCCGACGTTGTTTATATATTTTGCTCTTAATGCCCCGCTCAATTTATCCGAGTCACTGTGGCCGATAAAATGAATGCGCACGTTACTGCGGTTCTTCATGGTGGCTAACACGTCGCGTAATTTTTCCACCGCACTATCAGGAATACTTACTTTACCCGATTGAAAACCGATCGCCGGCACCGCATTTTCCAGCTTGAAGGTTTCGGTTTCTTTTTCTAAAACTTTTTTAATTTCAACCCGGTCTTCTTCTTTCGGTTTGAATAAAGTTTCATCCTGCGTCCACAGGGTAAACGTCATGTTCGGTGGATAATGTTTTTCGGTATTTTTACCCAGCGGATATTTTTCCAGCTGCATCGGCGGCTGCGAGGTTTTGCCTTCTGGATCTTCCGCGATGCTGTACCATTCTTCGGCGTAAACAGATTTACCGGCGCACAGCAGCAATACAAACATCAGCGAGCGTGATATTTTTCTGCTGGAAACATCCTTATTCAACTTGCTGCTCAGGAAGTTCATCATTCAAACTCCCTGCCTGCGTCCGGACTACCTTTACGCCAGAACACTTTTTTCTCGATCACCAGCTTGTAACAACAATCCAGCTCTTGCCAGCGATCGCTGACCAGATCTTCGATGGCATCGAGCCGGTCGTCGACTTCGTCTTCGTTCTCATTCTCCGCCAGGTATGACAGGCGCAGGATAGAACCTTCTTTCTGTAACTCGGTGATCAGCAGATCGATCCGTGAACGCCACTGCGGCCGCAACGTGGTCGCACCTTCCTCGAACACACCGTCAGCCAGATCGAGACGCACCACACGATGGATGGCGGTGCCGAAATTAAACTTCAGCATCTTACCGCGGGTGGCGCGTTGCACCCGCGGGTTTTCCGTGGTCACACGATAACCCGATGGCAATGAACGTTCATCCAGTTTCAGGATGAAATTCGAACCGCGCACTTCGTTCGCCACGATGGCACAGGTGATGTGGAAACGACCATGCGCATCGGTAGTGACACGCAGGCCCCTGGCGGTCGCTACCTGCACACCCGGAATACCACGTTCACCTTCATCCTGATAGGTATTCAGATTGCTGTCATCGAACACCTTGCCGATGACATCACTGCAGTCAAACGTCGGATCAGGGATGACACGTACGGTCGCGCTCGCCACCCCGGAGACATCCTGGTTGGTGAAGCTGTCGATGGCGCGCGCGGTATTAACATATTCACCTTCACCGACACCGGAACCGACGATGAGCAATAATTTGATGACGCGGCTCTCATTGATGTCGACACGCAGGTTCGACCAGGTCAGCAAACGGCCATTGATCTGCGGCTCGATGGCGACACCATCGATGCGCGCTGAGTCGGTGACATATTTGAAACCCGCCGGGAAGTTATCGATGATGCTGACATCGAACAGCGGCACACCCAGCGTGTTGTTGAAGGTGATGGTGTACGGCACCAGATCACTGCGCGTGACATTTAACTTGCCCGCCACTTTCGAGATAGCAACCGCGGCTTCCAGGATACCGTCGACCGGGATGTGGTTGTTAAATATCTGGTCGGTAAACTGCGCACCGTTAAACTGGAACTTGAGATAATAATCGGTGCCCGGTGTGCGCGGCGCGATGCTGGCAGGCGGTGGCAGATCACTGTCGCTGTTTTCACAATGCAACGCGGTCGCAGGAATCTTGTCGGCGGCAGTGCCCGGACAGTTTGGTACATCCTGCGCAACACCCGTGACCGACTCAAACGGCGGGATGATCACCGAGGTGGTGCCGGTGAAATCAGCCGCTGGTGGCAGCACCTGAATCTCATACTCGTCACCCGGCGCACAACGCGCCAGATCACTGAAGTTGAGATCAAATTTATAATAACCGTTTGCCTGCGTGACCTGGCTGGCATGGACCGGATCAGCAAAACAACTGGCCGGTACCGGCTGGTTGCTGCGCGTCTGGTTGATCATGGTCAGGCGAACGCCGGCGACCGGCACCCGCAGCACCGAATCATAGACCACACCGTTGGGCTGTCTCGGCAGGTTCAGGTTTTGTACGTTGGTGCCCGAGGCTGCAAGTATATTGGTGATACGCTGCGCACCGTCGGTGAAAGCCGAGTTTGCATCACCCAGCGAGGCGGTGGTCGCGCTTGCACCCGGTGCCAGATAACGCAGTTCATAAGGGTCGCCCGCTGGCAGATTAGGCGGCAGGCCAGTGAAGAAGAACACACCGTTGCCATCGGTGACGGTGGTCGCCAGCAGGGTATTATTGCGATAAAGCTCGACACGATAATCAGCCAGCAAGGCTTCACCGACACCGACATCATTGCTGAAGTCGGCATCATGCCAGACCTGACCATTGAGGTTAGCCGAACCCGGCGTACCACCGATGTCAATCGAGACACTGGCAGAGATCGTCTGTGGTGGCACATCCCAGGTGACATCCGCAGTATTGACGATGCTATCGCCGATGTTCAACGCCGCATCGAGCAGTACCCGGAAGCGTAATTCAGTGACCGCTGCGGCTGCCAGATTGCCAACGCTTGCGGTTAATATTGAGCCGGCAAAACTGACACCGGCAGGCAAACCATCCAGCAGACCGCTGCCCGCTACATAGGTTTTCTGGCCGGCGACAGGCAGAGCCATATCATCGGTAATGCTCACACCGGTTGCCGTGATGCCACCAATGTTGGTGACACGCACCACGTATTCCAGCTGTTTGCCAGGCTCAGCCGCACCACCACCGATGACAAACACCTGTTTGGTGATGGCCAGTTGCTGCACGTTGCCCACCACGACCACGGTAGGCTGATTACCGTTTGCGTCATTACCGTCAGCGTCAGTCGGTTCGGTCGGCAGCTCATTGCTGGCGATGAAACCCTGGTTGCTGATGATGGTGCCCGGCGCGGTGCCCAGATTAACCACCACGTCAAAAGTCACGATCGCAGAATTCGCCGGTGACAACACGCCGTTACCGGCGCTCGGCAACGGCGGTGTCAGGTCAGAAGAACTCATGGCGATGCCCGCGATCAATGGTGACACACCACCATCGGGCTGGCCCACCGGCAAGGTATTTAAGGTCACCGAATCGGCAACATAGGTGGTATTGACCGGCACCGCATCGCTCAGCACCACATTGGTCGCCGGCAGTACACCGATATTCGTGGTGGTGATGGTGTAACGCAGAGTATCACCCGGATCAACGATGCCGTTACTGTTGACATCATTCTGTATCACCACCGTTTTCAGCGCGTCAACTACCGGCACGTTACCCACCACATCGACGGTCGGGTCATCGACCAGCGCGGTGTCCGGATCATCCGATGGTTGCTGCGGGAACACACCGCTGCCCGCGCCGGAGCCACTGAAGAAACCCTGGTTGGAGATCAGCGTGCCATTGACCGCACTGAGGCTGACCACCACATCAAACGTGACCGTCGCCACATTGTTGGCGGCCGGATTGGTGTCGGCGCGCAGATAACCTGCGGTGGTATTTTCCGGTGCATTGATCAACATGCCGGCAGCCAGTGGCGAAATGCCCGTCGCCGGATCAGCCACCACGACGGCATTCAACCTTGTACTGTTAGCAACATAAGTAGTGTTCGCTGGAATCTGGTCACGCAGCAGGCTATTGATGCCATCTTCCTGGCCGATATTTTTCACCGTCAGGGTATAACGCAGCATATCACCCGCCAGTAATACCAGTGGGTCGCCGCTGATATCCAGAGAGGTTTTCTGTACCAGGAACGCCGGCGCAGAGGTGATCAGCGTCGGGGTCGGATCGGCGGTGCCGCCAACATTCGGATCATCGCTGGGCAGCGCGCCGGTCGATGGTGAATTTACAAAGGCCTGATTTAATATCACGGTGCCGCTGGTGATCGCCGGATTGAGCAGCACATCAAAGGTCACCGTGGCCGACTGGCCGACAGTGATAACGCCGTTGCCGACACCCGGCAGTGGCGGTGTCAGATCAGAAGAACTGATATCGATGCCGCTGGCCAGCGGTGACACACCGCCATCGGGCTGGCCGACCGGCATGCCGTTCAAGGTCACGCTGTCAGCGACATAGCTGGCATTAAGCGGTATCGCATCACTGAGCGTCACCGCGTTGGCATCGACCAGTCCGCTGTTAGTGACGACGATGGTGTAACGTAAAATATCACCCGGCGTGGCATCGTTACCCGGAGTCTGCCCGCTGGTCTGGTTGACCACGGTCTTCGACACATCCAGCACCGGCGCTTCGACGATGACGGTGAAAGCATCCTGAAAATCGATAGTACCCGGCGTGCCATCGGTGATGGTCCTGGTGTATTCCCTGATCTCACCGGTGGCACCGGCGCCGGCGGTGTCCAGACTGAACCATTGCGTGGCACCGGCAATATTCGTTAATACCGCACCGCTCTGGGTACCGACATCGAGCGTGGTCTCATAAGAAACGATCAGTTTTTCGCTGGCTTCGATGCGGGCATTATCAGTCAATGCGGTGATCACCAGCTGACAGGTCGGTGCCGCGGTATGGGTCGCGGTATAATCGGTTCCCAGGGCCAGCGCGCGGACCACGGTGGCTTCATCGGCCGCCGTGGTGATGCGGGCATTAAAGTTTATCGGCGTGGTATCACAGGTGCCACCAGTCAGCGGCGCGTTATCCGGCACGGCTGGCAACTGGTCGACGATACTGGTATCAAACGCCGGACCGGTGCCGATATTTTCCACCACCACGGTGAACGGGATCAGCGCGAGGAAATTCACCGTGCCTGCCGGGCCGCGTTTATCCAGCGTCAGGTCCGGCTCGACGATGGTCATCACCGGCGTGGTATTGCCCAGGCCGACCGAAGCCGTCGCGTTATCACCATTGACCTGATTAAAGGTGTAACTCGCTGCGTTGGTAAAGGTCAGGCCCGCCACATTTGGTGGCGAACTGTCTCGCAATACCACGGTGATATCGATGACCACCTGCTCGTTGGCAGGGATATCGATGCCATTGCTGACATCGGCGATGATGAGGTTGTCGGTGACCGTGCCAATATTGACCGGCGTCCACGGCTGGCTGCCGCTGGCGCGGGTGGCGCTGGCGTACATCAGATCGGCGGCCGATGCCGTCAGGTTATCCAGGATCTGTACATCATATAATGCCGTGGCCTGCGGTATGTCCGGGATGGTGATGCGGTAACTAAAGCTCTCGCCGATGGAAATACTGGTATCCGCCGGATTGATTTTTAACAGCGCGTTTGGCTGCACCGTGTTTAATGTCACCTGCGCGATATTGCTCGGCCCGTAGATCTCGCGCACACCATTGATGCCACCCGCAGTCGGCACCGCATCGTTATCAAAAGAATAATAGAACTGCACCTGTGCATTGTTGGTCAGCGCCAGACCGGCGCCGAGTCCGGCATCGGCCTGCACCTGGTAGACGATCTGCAGGGTGTCGCCAGCGGGGATGTTGTACTGGTCTGCCACGCCGGTATCAAAATTCCAGTTCGCGGTGCCGGTAGCCGGGGTATAGACCGGCGGCAACGGTATGGCCGGCAATGGCGTGCCCGAGAGCAGACTCATGCTGATCATAGTGATCGCCGGACTACGCAGACCGAACGGAATAGTGTCGAGCAATTCGGTATCGTAAGCGGGAGAAGTGCCGTTATTGGTAATTTCTACGGTGTAGGTAATGACATCATTGGCGCCGATAATACTGCCGCCGACTGGCACAGAAGTTTTCACCACTGATAGATCAGGCTGCTGCAAGTCGATCAGCTGGTTGCTGGTTTTT
>SWCD01023188.1_pt1 | contig 42739 bp, 46 predicted proteins | sample 4693011 | NCBI WGS metagenome assembly SWCD01 (sample SAMN10267278, study PRJNA491770) | bioreactor metagenome | isolation source: DHS bioreactor inoculated with marine | place: Japan: Omine Ridge, Nankai Trough
GGCGGGGTGGTGGGCTGCTCAACCGTATCGCCGATATGACCGGCCCGCGCGAGCATGAACCCGTGCCCACCGATCTGGCCGCCTTTCTCGACGATCTGGACACGTTGGCGCGTTCGGCCCTGCCCACCGGAATCATGTTGCGAATTGTCTGCGACGGCCTGACGGATCGCTATCTGCTCGATCCCGGCATGTTGCAGGATTCGCTTCTTAATCTTGTTCTGAACGCGCGCGACGCCTGCGCGGGCAGCGGCACGGTCACCCTGACCGCTCAGCCAGTGCAGGATACCTGGCTCGAGATTGCCGTCGATGACACCGGCCCGGGCTTTAGCCCCGAGGCGCTCAAACACGCGCTTGATCCGTTTTTCACCACCAAGGGCGGAGAGGGATCGGGGCTTGGCCTACCGATGGTCTATGACATGACCAAGCTGGCGGGCGGCCGAATCCTCATCGGCAATACCGACACGGGCGGGCGCGTGGCACTGCGGCTGCCGCTGCGGCGTGCAGCAGCAGCACGACCTCCGGGCCTTGTCCTATTGGTCGAAGACAGCCCCGACCTTCGCTCGACCCTGCGCGACATGCTGCGTGGTGCCGGGCATAGCGTGATCGAGGCCGCCAGCGTGGATGAAGCCGCCGGCCTGATCGCCGATCTGCCGGAAATCTCCGCCGTGTTATCGGATATTGTGCTGGAAGGCACACGAACCGGCATTGATCTGGCGCGACTCCCCCGGCGTGGCGGTTGCGCGCTGGTACTGATGACTTCGCTGCCACCTGATGATCCGCTGCACCGGCAAGCAGCAGAGCTTGCCCCAGTGCTGCGCAAACCTTTTACCGCCGCGCAGCTTGACGCGGCCCTTAACACCGGAGCGCAACCATGACGGCGCCGCTTGTGGCCATTCTCGACGATGAACCGGCGATCCGCTCGATGCTGGCGCAGGCCCTGACCGAGGCGGGATTTCGCACCATGGCCTAAGGCCGCGCCACGGAATTCGAGGCTGCCTTGCGCAGCACCACGCCCGATGTCTGCCTAGTCGATCTGTCGCTGCCAGATCGGGACGGGCTTAGCCTTGTGCATCGCCTGGCCCTCGAACAGGGGGCGACGGTGATCATCATTTCGGGGCGCGCGCAGGTGCAGGACCGGGTGACGGGGCTGGAGCTCGGGGCGGATGATTACATCATCAAACCGTTTGATCCCGCTGAGGTGGTGGCCCGCGTGCGCGCCCGGCTGCGTCGGGGCACACCCAACACTCAAACCGGCGAGGTGGCGCGGTTCAACGGCTGGGTCGCCCATTTCGACCGCTACATGCTCGAGGATGAGACTGGAACGGAAACACCCTTTTCCCATGCAGAGGGTGAGGTGCTGCGCCTCTTTCTCGAACGGCCCAAACGGTTGATTTCCCGCCAGACAATGCAAGAGACGCTTGGTGGGGCGGCGGGCGAAAGCTTTGACCGCGCCATGGACGTGCGCATCTCGCGCCTGCGGACCAAGCTGCGCGAAGACCCAAAAAACCCGCGCCTGATCAAGACGATCTATGGCGCAGGGTATATCTTTCTGGGGGACGTAAACTGGGGCTGAAGGCACCTTACGGGTGCCGTCCCTCCATGATTTGATTGGCAAATCCGTGGTTGGTGTCGCGGTGGTGGGCCTCATCGGCACGCACCGCAATAACCACATCGCGCAACCGCGCCTCTGAAGGCAGCGCCCAATAGTCGATGGCGATTTGCGGCGCGGGCACGTTGTCTTGCCGACCTGCGTCAATCTCGGCCAGATATTGCGTGTAGCTGACCACGGCCTCCTCCTCGAGATAGCCCACGATGCGATGCGCCGTGCGAGGGGCCAAGAGATAGGTGAAGAAGAACACATTATAGAAAATCGCCTGCGCAATCATGATCAGCCAGCGTTCACCGCGCGAGGGCTGCGCGATGTGGACGAAGGTCATCAGATGCATCCGCTCATTTTCAGCCTCGTCCAGCAACTCGCGGATCCAGCCCTGATCCTCGCGGATGTGGCGCACAGATTTGAGATGCTGCAAGAGCCCCCCCACCATACCCGGCACGGCGGCCACGGTTTCCAAGACAACCGCGCGATGTCCGTAACGCTTGGAAAAGAACGCATCGGCAAAGACCCGCATGAATTTCACGATACGCAGCGCGATCCGATCATGAATATCGCGCGGACTATGGTGCGTCTCCAGCGTCGCTGTGTCGTCGCTCTGAAATTGCCTCTCGGGTCTCATCTTTCACTCCATGGCTTGATGAGTGTCAGATGGGGATGAAAGATGACTCTTGAATGCGACAAATCGTGCCGCCAGCCCCGGATCAGAGCATCAAACAGCGCGTTGCTCTGGCAGATCGACCTTTTGCAGGCGTTCCAGTCCGAGCCGGGTTTCCCGCGTCAATTCGATGGCACCGCGGGTGCAGACATCCGCACAAAGCCCGCATCGCCCGCAGACCTCCAGCGTGGTCACGACCGGCAAACGCTCGTCATCAAGGACGACGATCGCTTTGGGACAGACTTCGACGCAATCCCCGCATCCGGTACACAAATCGGCAAGACGCCATTCCCGTACTGCTCCGGGTGGACGCGGCATGACAGTGCGGGCGTCGGAACTTGGCAGGGAACGATCCCGCAATTCATACCACATTTTCTCAAGCCTCCTCTGTGCTGACCGCCACACCCCTGATCTTCTTTAAAATGAAAACATGACGACCGACTCGCCAATGATGCAGATCAATTCATCCTGCGGAAAATACTTGATCTGTCACGCGGCGGCGCAGCATGCACTCATCCTTCTAGCCGCGCAACGGCCCCGGCAAGCACCTCAAGGCCTGTGACCAGATCCCGCTCATCCGTATCCTCGGCGAAGGCATGGCTGATTCCGTTGATCGAGGGAACAAAGAGCATCGCCGCAGGCATCAGCCGCGAGGCATTGGTCGCATCATGGAGCGCACCGGACTGCATTTCGCGCCAGCGGCCGGGCGCCACGGCCGCAGCACTCGCACAGAGCGCCGCGCGCAGGTGGTCATCCATCGGCACCGGCTCCAGCCCCAGCATCTCACCATAGCTGAGGTCGAGCCCCGCTTCGCGTGCAACTTCCTCGGCGGTATCGCGGATAATCGTCTCCATCCGGTGCAACCGGTCCGCCATGCCATCCCGCCATTGCATCGAGAAGACCACCCGCCCCGGCACGATGGAATGTGCATCGGGATGCAAGGCGACATGACCGATGGTCCAAACCGTTGAGGGAGTCACCACGTTACGGAACCGCTCATTGATCAGCAGGTTGAACCGCGCCAGCCCCTGAAACGCATCGCGGCGGCGGTGCATGGGGGTGGTGCCCGCATGGTTCTGTTCGCCCTCGAAGGTGATCCGCATGTCGCGAATGCCAACGATATCCGTAACCACCCCTACCGCCTCGCCCGCCTCGAAGAGCCATGGCCCCTGCTCGATGTGCATTTCGAGAAACCCGACAAAGCGGGACGGGTCGACGAAATCCCCTGCCATTGGCGCCACGACGCGCCGCGCTTCGGCAAAGCTGATGCCGCCGCGGTCGGTCAGACGATCCGCCGCGTCCAGCGCCAAATTTCCCGCCCAGATGGCGCTGCCCGTGGTCACGCCAAACCGCCCCTCTTCATCCTGAAAGGACACGACCGACACGGGCGGGCCACCGGCCTCGCGCCCTGCGCGGGCAATCTCGAGCCCGGCGATCACACCAAGCGCACCATCAAGCCAACCGCCCTCGGGCTGGCTGTCGCTGTGGCTACCGACCAAAAGCGATGGCCCCTCGGCCAGACCAAAGAGATTGCCAACAGGATCGAAATGCGGCCTTAGGCCCGCAGCCTCGATCTGAGCCGCCAACCATTGCCGCGCCTCGATATCAGAGGGGCTGAAGGCCGGGCGCACCACGCCCTTGCCTACGCCCGCCGCACCGAAGCTGCGCAAATGGTGCAGATCCTTGAGAAACCGCTCGGGATTGACCCTGATCATCGCCATCTCCTCGCCTTATGCGCACAGCCTAGCGGTCCGACGCGGGCCCGCAATGGTCTTGTTATAGGGTTGGACGTGCGAAGGGGAGGACTGGTGCTGCTGGGGAGGATTGAACTCCCGACCTCGTCATTACCAATGACGCGCTCTACCACTGAGCTACAGCAGCACGTGTGGCGCGCTGATTAGACGCTAATCGCAGATGGCGCAAGGGGTAACTGGACGGTTTTTCGCACCTCCTGTAAGAGAGGGCCCATGAGCAAAAAACAAACACCGGACAAAGCCGCGAAACAGGGCCAAAGCCGCGAGGACAGGCTGAAATCGGCGTTGAAGGCCAATCTCGCACGTCGTAAGGCGCAGATGCGCGCCAAGTCGGACGGTCGGTCCGCGCCAAAGCCGGCCGGTACAAAGGATAAAGGGTAGAGCAGATGGATTCGATCGTCGTCACGGGCAACGGCCCGCTTCAGGGGCAAATTCCGATCGCGGGGGCCAAGAATGCCTGTCTGACGCTGATGCCCGCCACATTGCTGAGCGATGAGCCGCTGACCCTGACCAACGCGCCCCGCCTGTCGGACATCAAGACAATGACAACGCTCCTGCAATCGCTGGGGGCCGAGGTGGTTCAGATGCAGGGCGGCCAGGTGCTGGCACTGTCGTCTCACAATCTCAACAACCACGTCGCGGACTATGACATTGTGCGCAAGATGCGGGCCTCGATCCTCGTTCTGGGGCCGATGCTGGCGCGCGACGGGCATGCGGTGGTTTCGCTGCCGGGCGGCTGTGCGATTGGTGCGCGGCCCGTTGATCTGCATTTGCGAGCGTTGGAGGCCATGGGGGCCGAACTCGACCTGCGCGATGGCTATGTGCATGCCAAGGCCCACGGCGGCCTCAAAGGGGGCACCTTCGAATTTCCGATCGTGTCGGTCGGGGCAACGGAAAATGCGCTGATGGCGGCGACGCTGGCCAAGGGCACGACCGTGCTCAAGAATGCCGCGCGCGAACCTGAGATCGTCGATCTGGCCCAGTGTTTGCGTCGCATGGGTGCGCAGATCGAAGGTGAAGGCACCAGCACGATCACCATTCAAGGCGTGGATCGGTTGGGCGGGGCCACCCATCCCGTGGTGGTCGACCGGATCGAGCTTGGGACCTATATGCTGGCCCCGGCCATCTGCGGCGGCGAGGTGGAATGTCTTGGCGGGCGGCGCGATCTCGTTGGGGCCTTCTGCGACAAGCTGGAAGAGGCGGGCGTGAGCGTGACCGACACGGACGCAGGCCTCAAGGTCAGCCGCAAGAATGGGCAGGTACGCGCCGTCGATGTGGTGACAGAGCCCTTCCCCGGCTTCCCGACCGATCTACAAGCGCAGATGATGGCGTTGATGTGCACTGCCGAGGGCACCGCGGTGCTGGAAGAGCGTATCTTTGAAAACCGCTTCATGCACGCACCGGAACTGATGCGGATGGGAGCCAAGATTGATGTGCACGGCGGCACCGCCACCGTAACCGGCGTCGACCACCTCAAGGGTGCGCCGGTCATGGCCACCGATCTGCGGGCTTCGGTCTCGCTCATCCTTGCGGGACTGGCGGCAGAGGGGGAAACCATCGTCAACCGGGTTTATCACCTTGATCGCGGCTATGAGCGGGTCGAGGAAAAGCTGGGCAATGTCGGGGCCAGGATCGAAAGGATCAGCGGCAAATGACCGAAGACGCCAAATTCGAAGACGGGCGGGAAGCACCGCTCAACCTCGGCGCGATGGAAGAGGAGGATCTAAGGGTCATTTCCTCTCTGGCGCAGGATGCTGTGTTTCCAATCACCGAAATGACCTGGCAACCGGCCAAGCGCCGATTTGGCCTGCTGCTCAACCGCTTTCGCTGGGAGGATCAGGGCCGCGAACGGCATGGGCCGGAACGGGTGCAATCGCTCTTGGTGGTCGACAACGTGCTGCGCGTGGCCAGCCAAGGCATCGACCGGAGCGACCAGGACACGATCCTGTCGCTACTTGCGATCACCTTCGAGCCGGGGACAGAGGGGGCGGGACATGTGCTCTTGACGCTGGCGGGCGACGGCGCGCTGCGGCTGGAGGTCGAGGCAATCGACGTGACGCTCAAGGATGTGACACGACCTTACCGCGCGCCTTCGGGCAAGGTGCCACATCACGAGGGCTGAGCGCCCCGGAGCGGCGCAGATTATGAGTATTTGGACCAAGAAGAAGACCGGGGCTTGAGACAGGGGCCACTGGCCGCTATGTGCCCCGGCGAAAGGAACACCAATGCCGATCACGCTTGACGCCACCGCGCCCGATTTCGAGACCCGCTTTACCGCATTGCTGAGCGCCAAGCGCGAGGACAGCCCTGATGTGGACGATATCGTCGCGGGGATCATCGCCGATGTGCGGCAGCGGGGCGACGCGGCGGTGATCGCCCTGACCGAGCGGTTTGACCGTGTCGCGCTGACGCCAGAAACGCTACGGTTTTCGCCGCAAGAGATCGCCTCGCTGATCGCCGAGGTATCCCCGGCGGAGCGTGCAGCCCTCGAGCTGGCGGCCGAACGCATTCGCGCCTATCACGCGCGCCAAATGCCTGAAGATTTAAGCTGGACCGAAGAGAGCGGCGCGATGCTTGGCTGGCGTTGGACGCCGGTTTCGGCGGCGGGGCTCTATGTGCCCGGAGGTCTTGCCTCTTACCCCTCCTCCGTGCTGATGAATGCCATTCCCGCCAAGGTGGCTGGGGTGGACCGTTTGGCCATCGTCGTGCCCACGCCGGATGGCAAGGCCAATCCGCTGGTGCTGTTGGCGGCGCAGATCGCGGGTGTGGACGAAATCTATCGCATCGGCGGCGCGCAGGCGATTGCAGCACTTGCCTATGGCACCGAAAGCATCGCCCCGGTGGACAAGATCACCGGCCCCGGCAATGCCTTTGTCGCTGCCGCCAAGCGCCGGGTGTTCGGCAAGGTCGGCATCGACATGATCGCTGGCCCCTCGGAAATCCTCGTGATTGCCGACAAGGGGCAGAACCCCGACTGGATCGCGCTCGACATGCTGAGCCAGGCGGAACACGACGAAAGCGCGCAGGCCATCCTGATCACGGACGATGCCGATTTGGCCGATGCGGTCAGCGCCGCTATCGACCGCCATCTGCAAACGCTCGAGCGCCGCGCCATCGCCGGCGCGAGCTGGCGCGATTTTGGCGCGATCATCCTTGTGCCCGACATGGGCACGGCGGCTGCGCTCTCGAACCGTATCGCGCCTGAACATCTGGAGTTGTGCGTGGATGACCCGGACGCCCTGTCCGCGCAGATCACCCATGCCGGGGCGATCTTTCTCGGGGCCTGGACGCCGGAGGCGATTGGCGATTATGTCGGCGGGCCGAACCACGTCCTGCCCACAGCGCGCTCTGCCCGGTTTTCATCCGGCCTGTCGGTGATGGATTTCCTGAAGCGCACCACTTTGGCCCGGATGACACCGGAAGCCCTGCGCGCCATTGGCCCCGCCGCCGAAACCCTAGCCATCTACGAAAGCCTTGAGGCGCATGGCCTCTCGGTGCGGGCAAGATTGGACCATCTCAACGGCTGAAACGGCGATTTGACGCCGGTTGGGCGGAAACTGCCCCTTTCGCCCCTGCGGCACGCCCACTATAAGGACAGACGCCCCGCAGCCCCGAGTCGCGGGGCTTATCATCATATCGGGCGACAGGGCACAGGCGCATATGTCTATATTTGATAGGATTCCCAGTCTGTTTTCATCGGACATGGCGATTGACCTAGGCACGGCCAACACGCTTGTCTACGTCAAGGGGCGGGGTATCGTCCTGTCAGAGCCGTCGGTTGTGGCATACCACATCAAGGACGGCGTGCGCAAAGTTTTGGCCGTAGGCGAGGATGCCAAGCTGATGCTGGGCCGCACGCCCGGCAGCATCGAGGCAATCCGACCCATGCGAGAAGGGGTCATCGCGGATTTCGACACCGCCGAGGCGATGATCAAGCATTTCATCCGCAAGGTGCACAAGCGCTCGACCTTCTCCAAGCCCAAGATCATCGTATGCGTGCCGCATGGCGCGACCCCGGTGGAAAAGCGCGCCATCCGTCAATCGGTGCTTTCTGCGGGCGCGCGTCGGGCCGGGCTGATAGCGGAACCCATTGCAGCGGCCATTGGTGCAGGCATGCCCATCACCGATCCCACCGGCAACATGGTGGTAGATATTGGCGGCGGCACGACCGAAGTCGCTGTCCTCAGCCTTGGCGATATCGTCTACGCACGCTCAGTGCGCGTCGGTGGCGACCGCATGGACGAGGCGATCATCAACTATCTGCGCCGTCAGCAAAACTTGCTGGTGGGGGAATCCACCGCCGAACGGATCAAGACCAGCATCGGCACTGCGCGCATGCCCGACGACGGGCGCGGCACATCCATGCATGTGCGGGGGCGCGACCTTCTCAACGGCGTGCCCAAAGAAATCGAGATCAGCCAGGCACAGATCGCCGAGGCGCTCGCTGAACCGGTGCAACAGATCTGCGAGGCGGTGATGACCGCACTCGAGGCCACACCGCCCGATCTCGCAGCCGATATCGTCGACCGAGGCGTGATGCTGACCGGGGGTGGCGCACTCTTGGGCGATCTGGATCTGGCCTTGCGCGAACAGACCGGGCTGGCCGTATCCATCGCCGATGACAGTCTGAATTGCGTAGCGCTTGGCACGGGCAAGGCGCTTGAGTTCGAAAAGCAGTTGCGCCACGCGATTGACTACGACAGCTGAACCACCCACCTTTGCCTAGAAGGGGGACTCCGTGGCTAGGGACCGGGGACAAGGCGAGGATTACAGTGGCCCACTGAAGCGCCTGCTTTTGGGGGTGCTGCTTTTGTGCCTGCTGGGCATGTTCCTGATCTGGAGAATCGACAGTCCGCGCGTCGAAAGATTCCGCGCGCAGGTCGTGGATCGGGTCGTGCCAAGCTTTGACTGGGCCATGGCGCCGGTAACGGGCGCGGTCAACATCCTGCGCGATTTCCAGAGCTACCAGCGCATGTACCAGCAAAATCAGGACCTGCGCCGCGAATTGCAACAGATGAAGGCGTGGAAAGAGGCCGCCCTGCAACTCGAGCAGGAAAACGCGCGCCTTCTCGACCTCAACAATGTGCAACTCGATCCGCGTCTGACCTTCGTCACCGGCGTGGTGATGGCGGACAGCGGCTCTCCCTTTCGGCAATCGGTATTGATAAACGTGGGCGCGCGCGATGGCATCATGGATGGCTGGGCGGCAATGGACGGTCTGGGGTTGGTGGGGCGAATTTCCGGGGTGGGACGCAATACCGCACGGGTGATCCTGCTGACCGATACCTCAAGCCGTATTCCCGTCACGATTCAGCCGTCGGGTCAACGCGCATTGATCATCGGTGACAATTCCATAGCACCCGTGGTCGATTTCGTCGAAGCCCCCGACCAGGTGCGCCCAGGTGACCGGGTGCTGACCTCGGGCGATGGCGGCGTGTTTCCTGCGGGACTGTTGGTGGGGCAACTGGCCGAAGATCCGGGTGGACGGATGCGGGTGCGCATCTCGGCCGATTATGAGCGATTGGAGTTTCTGCGCGTGCTGCGCAGCTATGAAAACGAACGTCTGAGTGACCCCGGACAGTTGATCGCACCCGCAATCTTGCCCGGAGACGATACTCCCGAAACCGCACCGGATGCGGCCAAAGCTGCGGAGGCTGAAAATGGCTGACGCGTTGCTCCCCCGGGCCTGGATCATGCGGGCGCTTTATCTGGCGCTTTGCATCGCCTTGCTCTTTCTGCATCTTTTGCCGCTGGAACATACGCCTCCGAAATGGGCTGGGCCTGATCTGGTGATGGCGCTGACCTTTGCTTGGGCGGTACGCCGCCCAGACTATGTGCCGGCGCTCCTGGTTGGGCTGGTGGTCCTTGGGCTCGATCTCATGTTGCAGCGCCCGCCAGGTTTGTTGGCCGCGCTGATGGTCATTGGCACTCAAACCCTGCGCAACCGGGCAACCGCACTGCGTGATCTGACATTTGCGGCGGAATGGGCCTCGGTGGCCAGCACCATGGTTGCAATTACGGTTGTGAACCGCATCGTCCTGGCAATTCTGATGGTGGATCAAGCCCCCCTTGGCCTGAGCCTGATGCAGCTTTTATCCACATTGATCGCGTATCCCGTCATAGCCATCCTGTCGCATGCTATCTTTGGCGTGCGCAAACGGGCACCCGGCGATCTTGGTGACGCGGGGCTGAGGCCATGAGACGCCCCCCCCGCGATACCGCCGAGAGCCAGCGCCGGATCACCCGGCGTGGGCTGGTCGTGGGCGGGCTACAACTGGGTGTGATGGGCGCGCTCGCGATGCGCATGCGCTACATGCAGCTTGAACAGGCCGACCAATTCCGCCTCTTGGCTGATGAGAACCGCATCAACATTCAACTCATTCCGCCAACACGAGGCCGTATTTTCGACCGCGAGGGTCGGATCATCGCCGAGAATGTGCCAAGCTACCGGATCACCATGATCCGCGAACAGGCCCGCGACGTGGACGAGGTGATCGCCCGACTGGCGCGGCTGGTCGAGTTGGACCCCGGAGAGTTGGAAAAGGCCCGTCGCGAACTCAAGGAACTGCGCGGCGATACCCCTGTGACCGTGGCTGATCGGGTCACTTGGGAGGATATCAGCCGCGTCGCGGTCAACGCCCCTGCCCTGCCCGGTGTGCATCCCGAAGTGGGGCTGTCGCGGCGTTATCCGCTGCGGGGCGATCATGCGCATGTTGTGGGCTATGTAGGGCCGGTCAGCGACCGTGATCTGGAGCGGGTCGACGCGCCAGAGCAGCTTTTGCGCCTGCCTCGTTTTCAGATTGGCAAGATTGGGCTTGAGGCGCAGCGAGAGAACCTCTTGCGCGGCTCGGCGGGCACGCGGCGCGTCGAGGTGAACGCCGCCGGGCGCGTTATGCGCGAATTGGACCGTCAAGAGGGACAGCCCGGCGCGGATGTCCAACTGACGCTGGACAACGAATTGCAAACCTACGCAAATGCCCGGCTGGATGGCGAGAGCGCGGCAGTGGTGATGATCGACTGCGAGACAGGCGATATTCTGGTTTGCGCCTCCTCGCCCAGCTATGATCCCAACCTGTTTGTGCGGGGTATTTCGGTTGCGGACTATCGCGCACTGCTCGACGACCCCTATCGACCTCTTCCCAACAAGGCGGTGCAGGGCATCTATCCGCCGGGGTCCACCTTCAAGATGGTGACGGCGCTTGCGGCCCTTGAAGCCGGGGATGTCTCGCTTCAGGACACGGTCTATTGCCCTGGCCATCTGGAAATCAGCGGTCGCCGCTTTCACTGTTGGAAACGGGGTGGGCATGGCAACATGGATCTCCACCTGTCGCTCCGCGAAAGCTGCGACGTGTACTATTATGAACTCGCCCTGCGGACCGGCATCGAGAATATCAGCGCGATGGCCGAGAGGCTGGGGTTGGGGGTTCAGTTCGATCTGCCTATGACCAGTGTTGCCAAAGGACTAGCGCCGACCCGCGAATGGAAAGTCGCCAATCGTGGCGCACCGTGGGTCGTGGGGGACAGCGCCAATGCCTCGATCGGGCAAGGGTTTGTGCTGGCTTCGCCGCTACAACTTGCGGTGATGACAGCGCGTCTGGCCACCAGCCGCAGCGTGACGCCCCGGCTGGTAAAATCCATCGATGGGGTAGAACAGCCATCGGGCCATGGCGAACCAATGGGCCTGAATGAGAACCTGCTGCGCGAGGTACGGCGCGCGATGTATGCCGTTACCAACAGCAATCGCGGTACCGCCTATCGCAGCCGCATCATCGAGGACGCCTTTCGCATGGCAGGCAAGACAGGCACCAGCCAAGTGCGCAACATCTCGACCGGCGAGCGCGCAACCGGCGTGATCAGCAACAACAACCTGCCGCGCGAGCAGCGCGATCACGCGCTCTTTGTCAGCTTTGCGCCCTATGACGCCCCCAAATACGCTGTGGCGGTGGTGGTTGAGCATGGCGGCGGCGGATCGACCGTCGCGGCACCGATTGCTCGTGACATCACGCTGCAGGCACTCTACGGCGAGGACCCGCCGCTGGCAGCCTATCCCGAGGCCGACCGCCCCCGGATCAAGGCGCAGCAAGAGAAACTGCGCGCGGCCCGCTCTCGCCCCAAACCAGAGGACAGCGACCGCGCATGAGCTATCTGGAACAGTCCATCAAAACCGCCCCATCGGGCGCGCGCAAGATCCTCTGCCTCAACTGGCCGCTTGTGCTCTTGCTCTGCACGGTCGCGGGGGTGGGATTTCTCATGCTCTATTCGGTTGCAGGGGGAAATCTGGAGGTTTGGGCAGAGCCGCAGATGAAACGCTTTGCGCTTGGATTGGCGGTGATGCTGGTCGTGGCCATGGTGCCGATCTGGTTCTGGCGCAATATGTCCCTGCTTGCCTATCTGATTTCTCTGGCGCTGTTGATCGCCGTAGCCCTCATCGGGATTGAGGGTAAAGGCGCGCAGCGGTGGATCGACATAGGTTTCATGCGGTTGCAGCCTTCGGAATTGGTCAAGATCACGCTGGTGATGCTGCTGGCGGCCTATTACGACTGGTTGCCGATGTCGCGGGTGTCACGGCCTATCTGGGTGCTCATTCCGGTGGGCCTGGTCCTGACCCCGGTGGCCCTTGTGCTACGTCAGCCCGATCTGGGCACGTCGATCCTGCTTTTGGCGGCGGGGGGCGTGGTGATGTTCGTGGCAGGGGTGCATTGGGCCTATTTCGCCACTGTCATCCTTGCGGTCGTAGCCCTTGTCTTTGCGGTCTTCGAAAGTCGTGGGACAGACTGGCAACTGCTTGAAAATTATCAATATCGCCGGATCGACACCTTTCTCAATCCCGACAATGACCCGCTTGGAGCGGGCTATCACATCACCCAATCCAAGATCGCACTTGGCTCTGGTGGATGGACCGGGCGTGGCTTTATGCAAGGCACGCAATCGCGGCTCAACTTTTTGCCCGAGAAGCATACCGATTTCATCTTTGTGACACTGGCCGAAGAATTCGGATTCATAGGCGGCATCACCATTCTGGGGCTGTATACGCTGATCCTCGTGTTCTGTATCGCTGCCGCCTTCGGCAACAAGGATCGCTATTCCTCCTTGCTCATTCTGGGGGTGGCGATGACGTTTTTCCTGTTCTTCGCGGTCAATATGGCGATGGTCATGGGGCTGATGCCCGTGGTCGGGGTGCCATTGCCGCTGGTCAGTTATGGCGGATCGGCGATGCTCGTGCTCATGGTGGGCTTTGGCCTTGTTCAGAGCGCGCATATCCACAAACCAAGGTAGGACAAATGACGCCCAATATCCTCTTTGCTGCTCGACCCGAGCAGTGGGACATCTATGAAAAGCCTTTGAAATCCGCGCTTTCCGAAGCGGGCGTCAGCGCGAACCTTGCGCTTGAGCTGCCACCCGAGGAGGTGGATTACATGATCTATGCCCCCGACAGCGCAGTGCAGGATTTTACGCCTTTTACCCGTCTCAAGGCGGTGTTGAACCTCTGGGCCGGGGTCGAGAATATCGTTGGAAATCAAACACTAAAGGTGCCACTGGCGCGGATGGTCGATCATGGGCTGACGCAAGGAATGGTGGAATGGGTCACGGGCCATGTGCTGCGGCATCATCTGGGGATGGATGCGCATATCCTTGGGCAGGATGGGGTTTGGCGCAAGACGATCCCGCCTTTGGCCGAGGACCGCCCGGTGACGGTGCTGGGTCTTGGGGTGCTGGGACAGGCCTGCGCCAAGGCGCTTCGGGGCCTAGGATTTCCGGTCACAGGCTGGTCGCGCAGCGCGCGGGACGTGCCGGGGATCACCTGTCTCTCGGGCGATGAGGGTCTGCGCGCGGCGTTGCAAACTGCTGAAATTATTGTGCTTTTGCTGCCAAAGACCGCCGAGACAGAAAACCTGATGAATGCCGAGCGGTTGGCCATGCTGCCCAAGGGCGCGATGATCGTGAACCCCGGACGCGGGCCACTGATTGACGATGACGCGCTCTTGGCTGCGCTCGATACCGGGCATGTCGGCCACGCCACGCTGGATGTGTTTCGGGTGGAACCGTTGCCGCCTGAACATCCCTATTGGGCGCATCCGCGGGTAACGGTGACACCGCATATCGCGTCTGAAACGCGCCCCATCACAGCCGCCCGGGTGATCGTGGAGAATGTCCGCCGCGGCGAGGCGGGCGAGCCATTCTTGCATCTGGTGGATCGCGCCAAGGGCTATTGAGACGGGCTAACTATCTGAGAAGCGGCGGTTTATCCGGGTCAGAGCCGGGGGCCGCGCGAACCGTTGGCCGGGACGGTTCGGGCAGATCAAAGCGCAATCCGCACTGTGCCAGACGGGCCGCGACCGGGTCGGAGGCGGCAAGAAAGGCCACGTCGAGCGCGGCGGCCTCGAGCCCAGAAAAGATCAGCACCTCGGACACGGCGCGGGCCAAGGCCGCCTCTGCTACGGGTTTGGCACCGACAAAGCCCAGCAAATGCCCCTGCGCGCCGCTGTCATAGGTCACGCGGGCAAGATAGGCGAGGTCGGCGAGCCCCGCCATCGTGGCCAGCCGCGCATCGAGTGCCAGGAGGAGGTTTTCCGGCAACCCTTTGGGCGCGCTCAGTTTTTCCGGCCTTGCCTCGATCTCCGCAGGGGCATCGGACAGGGTTTCAGCCAGCCAATCCACCGCCTCGGGCGGGAGCAGGATCGAGGAAGGCGCAACCTCGAGATTGACGCCAAGGCCCAGCCCCTGCCCCGCCAGCATGGTCGCGATACTGCGCCCGCTGAGTGCCGCGTAGGGCACGATACGGCCGGCGAACTGCGCCAAACGATCCTCTCGGTCAAACACGAGGACGAAGGAATTATCAGACAAATCAAACACTTCCGGGTCGAGCCTATCACCCTCTGCCTCGGATCTCAGCAAGAGATATAGCTCGCTTGCCGCCAAGGTCTCGTAAAACCGCAGGCGGGCGGCGGCATCCTCGGGCGCGGCCTCCATCGCGGCATGGGTAGTGTCGAGCGGGGTCAGGTCAGTCATGGATAACCCTTTGAATTTGTGCGCGTAATTCCGGCAGAACCTCGGCCTCGAACCACGGGTGTTTTCTGAGCCAAGCGGTATTGCGCCACGAGGGATGCGGCAAGGTGAAAATCCGCGGTGCATGGTCGCGCCATGCGCGCACGGTGTCGGTAACACCGGTCTTGACGCCCAAGTGGTATTTATGGGCATAGCCGCCGACGAGCACGGTTAGTTTCACGTTTTCAAGGGCTTGCATGACGCGGGCGTGCCATGTTCTGCCACAGATACGCGGCGGCGGCAGGTCTGATCCCTTGGCATCGTAACCGGGAAAGCAAAAGGCCATCGGCACAATCGCCACGCGGGATTTATCGTAGAATTCACAAGGGGTTAACCCCAGCCAATCGCGCAACCTATCCCCGGATGGATCATCAAACGGCTTGCCTGATTGATGCACCCGCAGCCCCGGTGCCTGTCCGGCGATAAGCAGTCGCGCCGTGGGTTGAAACCAGACCACGGGGCGGGGCGCATGCCCGGTCTGGGTGGCGGCGAACCGATCCGCGCAGAGGCGGCAGGCGCGGATTTCTGAACCGAGGTCAGACATTACGAACCTTACGATTTGTAAGGTGATTTTGTAAGGTTCTGGCTCATGCGAGGATGACCCCCGCCGCCGCCATCCCCGCCTCTGCCGCCGCAAGCGATCCGTCAAGGTCAATACCGCGCGCCAGATCACGCCGGACGGTCACGCGGTAGCCAAGGTGGGCGGCATCGAGGGCCGAGTAATTGACGCAGAAATCGGTGGCGAGGCCGACCATGGTCAGCTCCGTGATGCCGCGCGTTTGCAGATAGCCATGCAGCCCGGTGGGGGTGGTGCGGTCATTCTCGAAAAACGCGGAATAGCTGTCGATGGCGGGATTGAACCCTTTACGCAGGATGAGATCGGCGCGCGCCGTGTTGAGGTGATCGTGAAACTCCGCGCCATGGCTGCCCTGAACGCAATGGTCGGGCCAGAGCACCTGGGGGCCATAGGGCATCTGCGTCATCTCGTAGGCGGATTTACCCGGATGGGAGGAGGCGAAAGAGGAATGCCCCGAGGGGTGCCAATCCTGCGTCAGGATAACCGCCGGAAACTCGGCCATGAGGGCGTTGATGCCGGGAACGATCCGGTCGCCTTCGGGCACGGCGAGGGCACCACCGGGGCAGAAATCATTTTGCAGGTCGATCACGATGAGGGCGGATGTCATGGCGGGTCTCCTTTGCCCCATAGGGGTAGGCAGAGCGGGCGGGCGCGTCAATGGCGGCGGATTGTCCTCTTGCGGGCGCAGGGGCTGCGGCGTAAACCGCGGGCCATGTACAAGATTGCCGCCCTCTATCATTTCACCCGGTTCGACGACCCTGCCGCCGTGCAGGGGCCGCTACAGGCGCTGTGCGATGCCGAAAAGATCAGCGGATCGCTCTTGCTCGCACGCGAGGGGATCAATGGCACGATCGCCGGGCCTGCGGCGGGGATCGCAAAGGTACTGGCGCATATTCGCGCCCTGCCCGGCTGCGACAGTCTGGAATGGAAGGAAAGCGAGGCGGCAACGCAACCCTTTCGCCGGATGAAGGTTCGGCTAAAGAAAGAAATCGTGACCATGGGGCAACCGGATGTCGATCCGCGCGCGCGTGTCGGTCATTATGTCGAGCCTGCTGCGTGGAATGAGCTGATCCGAAGCCCCGATGTGGCGGTGATTGATACCCGCAACGATTACGAGGTGGCGATTGGCACCTTTGAGGGCGCGGTCGATCCGCAGACGGCGACATTCCGCGATTTCCCGGCATGGTGGGAAGAGAACAGGCACCGTTTTCACAACAAGCGGATCGCGATGTTCTGCACGGGCGGCATTCGCTGTGAGAAATCCACCAATTACCTGTTGGGACAGGGGGTGGAAGAGGTCTATCACCTCAAGGGTGGTATCCTGAAGTATCTCGAAGAGGTGCCTGAGGATCAAAGCACATGGCAGGGCGAATGCTTTGTCTTTGATGGGCGGGTGTCAGTAGGGCATGGGTTGGTCGAGGGACCGCATCGGCTGTGCCATGCCTGTCGGCGGCCGATCCTGCCTGCCGATATGGACCGGCCCGAGTATGAAGAGGGTGTTTCCTGTCATCATTGCGCGGGGGAGACCAGCGACGAGGACAAGGCGCGGTTTCGCGAGCGGCAAAAGCAGATGGGTTTGGCCGAGGCGCGGGGCGAGCGGCATATCAAGATCGTTCACGAGGGGTAAGGGGGCGGTTGGTTGCCATAGCCCGCGCGGGCGCTGGGCCGGGGACTAGCGAAGCAACACCCGTGGCTGCCACTTTATGCCAGCCAAGTCCCTATGACCTCAAAGTGAGGCTCTCGTCCTCAAAATCGCTGGTCCGCGGGACGGCCCAGCGATCGCGCGGCGGCGCGTACCGCGCCTTGTTCCGCGCGGGGCTAAGGTTTCGCGCCCTACCCCTTTTGCCCGATCTTCGGCTCTGTGCCCGCCTTGATCCGTGCGATGTTTTCGCGGTGACGCCAGAAGACCAGCAGCGACAGCACGAAGGCCAGCACCATGCCCGTGCCGTATCCCAGCACCACCATCCAGCCGGTCGAGAGCGCCGCCGCCATGATCGCGGCCTTGGACGAGACCCGCGTGACCAGCGCTGTCACCAGCCATGTGGCGCAGCAGGCCAGACCCACGGGCCAAGCGAGCGCGAGGAATATCCCGAGGAATGTCGCCACCCCCTTGCCGCCGCGAAACCCGAGCCAGACCGGATAGCAATGCCCCACGAAGGATGCCAAGGCCGCCAGTTGCGCCGCATCCTCGCCTGCCATGGCGCGCGCCAAGAGCACCGCCACCGCCCCTTTGCCGCCATCGAGCAGTAGCGTGAGCGCGGCGGCGGTCTTGTTGCCGGTGCGCAGCACATTTGTGGCCCCGATATTGCCCGAACCGATTTCGCGCAGATTGCCAAGGCCCATGATCCGCGCCAGCACCATGCCAAAGGGGATGGAGCCCAGAAGATAGCCGATCACGGCCCAGAGGATCAGCAAGGTGGTGGATGTTTCGATCAAGGGCATGTGTCGGCCTCGTAAACGCGGGTGCCTGCGACATAGGTCGCGCAGACCTTACCTTGCAGGCGCGCGCCGTCAAAGGGGGTGTTCTTGGATTTCGAGCGCAGCGCGAAACGGTCGAGCACAAAGGGCTTCATCGGATCGAAGAGCACCAGATCGGCCGGTGCGCCGACGGCAAGCCGCCCCGAGGCCAGCCCCAGCCGCTTGGCGGGGTTGAGCGACATGGCGCGAAAGAGCGCGGGCAGATCGAGCGCCTCGGCATGGTAAAGCCGGAGCGCCACGGGCAGCAGGGTTTCGAGCGCGACGGCGCCGCTCGCCGCCTCTTCGAAGGGCAGGCGTTTGGATTCCTCGTCCTGCGGCGTGTGCATGGAAGAAATGATGTCGATCAGCCCCTCGCGCAGCGCCTCGATCACCGCTTGGCGGTCATCCTCGGAGCGCAGCGGCGGTTTGAGTTTGAAGAACGTGCGGTAATCCGACACGTCGAGTTCATTCAAGGTGAGGTGGTGGATGGACGTGCCTGCGGTGATGTCGAGCCCGTTCTTCTTGGCGCGGGCCAGGGCGGGCAGCGCGCGGGCGGTGGTGATCTGGTCGGCGTGATACCGCGCGCCGGTCATTTCCAAGAGGGCGATGTCACGGTCCAGCCCCATCCGCTCGGCCATGGGCGACACGGCAGGCAAGCCGCGCAACGAGGCGAATTTGCCAGAGGTGGCCGCCGCCCCGGCGCTCAGGCCGGGGTCTTGGGGATGGCCGATGACGAGCGCACCGATCGAACGGGCATAGGTCAGCGCGCGGCTGAGAACCTTGGTATCGCTGACCACATGGTCGCAATCGGTAAAGGCCACGGCACCGGCATCCATGAGAAAGCCGATTTCGGTCATCTCGCGGCCCTGCCGCCCCTTGGTCAGCGCGGCCATGACCAGCACATTGACCGGCGCGGCCTCATTGGCGCGACGGGCGACGAATTCCAGCACCTCGGGGCTGTCGATGGCGGGGGATGTATCGGGGCGCGTGACCATGGTGGTGACACCGCCCGCCGCCGCCGCAAGGCCCGCAGAGCGATAGCTTTCCTTGTGCCGCTCGCCCGGTTCGCACACCTTGACGCCGATATCGACGATACCGGGGGCAAGGCAATGGCCGCTGCAATCCATCACGACCTCAGCCTTCGGTGGGGCATCCGTGCCGCGCGCGACAATCACGCCCTTGTCGATCAGGAGCCAGCCTGGGACGTCGGTTCCTGCCTCGGGGTCGATCAGGCGGGCGTTTGTGAAAAGGGTTTGGGTCATACTGTCACGTCCTTCCCGCTGCGGATCAGATTCCGCAGCAATTCGCGCGTCTCGGCCGCGTTCTCAACTTTCATCAGTCTTACGTTCATCCAACCCGTATCGGGCCGTATCAAGACAACGTCATGCCCCCATCCACGGACATGGCTCAAATCCCCGATGGAAATATTGGGCCGGTTGTTGAAATGAATGGCGGATGCCGTGATCGCCCATTCTCGCCCAGAGTTCCATCGCACACGGCGAGAGACAATTCCCCAGCCAATCAAGCCACCCAATGCCCCGCCCCAGAACCGCCCCAAGCGCTCGGGCGCGTTTTGTGATATGTCGAGCCAAACGAGGTATAAAATCAGAAGACCGCCCACGATTTCGAGCGCTGTTCGCCAAAGCGGCGGGACATAAGAATTGCTGGCCCCGCGCAAGAGGATGTCTTGCGGGTCAAGATGCGCGTCCCACCGCGACCCCTCGCTCATCCCGCCACCCAGACCATGACCACGGTCAGGGCGGCGATTACCAGAAGGGCCAACATCGCGATCTTGCCGGACATGCGTGGGTCTTTTGGGTCCTGCATCCTGTCCTCTTATAGTCCTGCGGCGGCGCGTATCCGCGCTTCGGTGCCTGCGCGGTCGGCCTGATACTTGATCAGGTGCTTGTCGCCCGTGGCGGTGATCACCTGCACGGCGCTGCCCAAGCCCCGGACCGTTTTTATCTCTGAGAGCCGCACCACGCGGGTTTGCGGGCCAAGGAGCCGCCGGTCGGTCAGATCCCACCGTGCCTTCAATTCATCTGAGGCCACGTAAAAGCCCCGCACGGCAATCGCGGCAAGCCCACCCACAGCCCCGGTCCAGATATGTGGATTGCCGATCGCCCAGAGAATCGCCATGCCCAGCGCCATGGCCCCGGCGGCAAGCCAAGCGTGGTCACGGCGATAGGCGGCACGGTCGGGATGAAAGCTGTGGATCACGCGCTCGCCCGGATCGAGCGGCGTTGTCGGGGTCATGGAATGGATCAGCCCCTCGCTCATAGCTTCACCGCAAGGCCAATGGCGACGGCCGCGCCAATGGCCATGAGCGCCAGCACGGCAAAGGCCATGAGCCGCAACCGACCCGCACCTTGCGGGCGAGCGTTGGCACGAGGGGTGAGCAGGCCCTCGGCGCTGCCGGTGGGCAGGGGGGCGAACCGCACGGGGGCCACCTCTTCGGAAAAGCGCGCGACAAGGCGCAGGGGGGCGCGCGGTCGCATCTCCTGCGCGCGTCCTTCAAAGGCGCGCGAGGGCAGGATCAGCACGCGACCCTTGAGGCCATTGACCTGAGGCTGCATCGGGGAAAGTTCGGCGGATGCGATGCCGTGACCCTCCGCCAGATAATCGGTGAGTGTCATGCCTTGCAAATCCGCCAGATCGAAAAGTTCGATTTCCGACGTCTTGAGAGGGCCTGCGCCCAGCGCTGCAAGGATGGCGTCATCGGGGTGGGGGTTGGCGCGATCCTCGTCCACGGCAAAGAGGCGCACGACATGCGCCTCACCGGCGGGGATACGCAGAACCGTGCTCATGCCGCTGCCGCCCGGCGGGCGCGCAGGTTGCGCGCGAGCAGGTCCATCGCGGCCATGCGCACGGCCACGCCCATCTCGACCTGATCCTGAATGACCGAGCGGTTGATGTCATCGGCAATCTCGCCGTCGATCTCGACGCCCCGGTTCATCGGGCCGGGGTGCATGACGATGGCGTCGGGTTTGGCATGGGCCAGCTTTTCAGCGTCGAGTCCGTAGCGGTGGTAATATTCGCGCTCGGAGGGGATGAAACCGCCGTCCATGCGTTCCTTTTGCAGCCTCAGCATCATCACCACATCAGCGCCCTCCAGCCCGCGGCGCATGTCGTCATAAACCTCGACGCCAAAGGCGTCGATGCCAGCGGGCATGAGCGTGGGCGGGCCAATGAGGCGGACGCGGTTTTCCATCCGGCCCAGCAGCAGGATATTCGAGCGCGCCACGCGGCTATGGGCGATGTCGCCACAGATGGCCACGGTCAGCCGGTGCAGCCGCCCCTTGGCGCGGCGGATCGTCAGCGCATCCAAGAGCGCCTGAGTGGGGTGTTCATGCCGCCCGTCCCCGGCATTGAGCACGGCGCAGCGCACCTTTTGCGCAAGCAGGTCCACCGCGCCGGAATGGGGATGGCGCACCACCAGAAGGTCGGGGTGCATGGCGTTGAGGGTGAGCGCCGTGTCAATAAGGGTTTCGCCCTTTTTCAGGCTCGAGGCCTGCATCGCCATGTTCATCACATCCGCGCCCAGACGCTTGCCCGCCAGTTCGAAACTGGCCTGCGTGCGGGTGGAATTCTCGAAGAACATATTGATCTGCGTGAGCCCCGCCAGCGCATCGCCATGTTTGGTGGCGCTGCGGTTGAGGGTCACGTAATCTTCGGCCAGATCGAGGATCGCGGTGATATCCGCCGGGGATAGCGGCTCGATCCCCAGAAGATGCGCGTGTGGAAATGTCATGCCGCCCTCCAGAGCCGTTCCGCCCTGCTTTGTAAGACCGCAGGTGTCGCAGGGCAAGGCGCGGATTGCGCGCGGGCGTTTGGTGTTCATCGTTCTGCAAATACTCAAATCCGCGCTCAGACATGGGCGCGCCATCATGGCCCTTTCACCGCGCTGCGCCACGGGGTAGCGTCACGCGCATGGAATCAACGCTCAGCCCCCATGACGCCTTGGCCAGCCTGATCTGGCAGATCGAGCTTGGCGCGACCGAGGCGATTGTCGATGCGCCGGTCAACCGCTATGAATTGCCCGAGAAGGCCGCCAAGACCGCGGTCGCCCCAAAGGCCGAGCCCCCCCGCGCAGCGGTGGCCGCGCCGGCCACGTCCGCAGGCGCCGATCCGGTAGCGGCCGCGCAAGCGGCGGCGGCGGCAGCCGTAGATCTTGAGGCGCTGCGCGCGGCCCTTGCGGCCTATCCGCATTGCGAGTTGAAGCGGGGGGCGCGCAATCTGGTGTTCAGCGATGGCAATCCGGCGGCGCGGGTGATGATCATCGGCGAGGCACCGGGCCGGGACGAGGATCAGCAGGGCAAGCCCTTTGTGGGCCGGGCGGGGCAATTGCTCGACCGGATGCTGGCGGCGATTGGGCTGATGCGCGGGGCAGATGCGCCGCAAGATGCGGTCTATATCACCAATGTCCTGCCGTGGCGCCCCCCCCAGAACCGCGATCCCAATGCCGAGGAAATCGCGATGATGCGCCCCTTTGTGGCGCGGCATGTGGCCTTGGTGAACCCGGCGGCGGTCGTGCTCATGGGCAATATCAGTTGCGAGGCGGGATTGGGTCAGCGCGGCATCACCCGGCTGCGCGGGCGCTGGGCCGAAGCCTATGGCAAGCCTGCATTGCCGATGTTTCATCCTGCCTATCTCTTGCGCACGCCTGCGGCCAAGCGCGAGGCCTGGGCGGATTTATTGGCGCTCAAGGCGCGGTTGCGGGAAATGGGTGCATGATCGTCGATCCCCTGATCCTCTTGGCGTTTGTCCCGGCGGGCCTCGCGCTCAACCTCACGCCGGGGGCGGATATGATGTTCTGCCTTGGTCTGGGATTGCGCGCGGGGCCGCGCCCGGCGCTGGCCGCGAGTGCCGGGATTTCGGCCGGGGGCATGGTGCATGTCACGCTGGCGGGGCTGGGGCTGGCAGCGGCCATCGCCGCACAGCCGTTGGTTCTGGACGTGATCCGCTGGCTGGGGGTGGGGTATCTCTTGTGGTTGGCCTGGGGCGCGCTGCGGATGGGGCCGCTGCGCCCCGATGCACGGGTCATGGGGGTGGCACGCGCATTCCGCGAGGGGATGATGGTGAACCTGCTCAACCCCAAGGTCATTCTCTTTGTGCTGGCCTTTGTGCCGCAATTCGTTGATCCCGCACGCGCCATCCTGCCGCAGTTCCTGATCTTTGGCTTGATCCTCGCGGTGGGTGGGTTTGTGATCAATGGCGCGGTTGGGGTTTTTGCCGGGGGGCTGGGGCGGCGCCTGGCGACCTCGCCACGGTTCGCGCGGGGGCTGGGGATTGCCTCGGCCACGATTTTTACCGCGCTCGCCGCGCGTCTGGCGCTCATGCAGAGGAGTTGATCCCATGTCCCGTATCGACGAGAGCAAAGAGTTTATCCCGGTGCGGATCGCGGTGCTGACGGTTTCGGACAGCCGCGATATGTCCGATGATCGGTCAGGCGACACATTGGTCGCGCGGATCGAGGACGCGGGGCATATCCTTGCGGATCGCATGATCGTGCGGGACGAGCGGGATCAGGTGGCCGAGCAGTTGCGCGAGTGGATCGCCAATCCGGAGGTGGATGTGGTGATTTCCACGGGCGGCACGGGCCTGACGGGCCGCGATGTGACCGTGGAGGCGCATCGCGATGTCTATGAAAAGGAAATCGACGCCTTTGGCACGGTCTTTACCATCGTGTCGATGCAGAAGATCGGCACCTCGGCGGTGCAGAGCCGGGCGACGGGGGGCGTGGCGGGGGGCACCTATCTCTTTGCGCTGCCAGGCAGTCCGGGGGCGTGCAAGGATGCCTGGGACGAAATCCTGAAATATCAGCTCGATTATCGGCACCGGCCCTGCAATTTCGTGGAGATCATGCCGCGGCTTGACGAGCATCAACGCCGGAAGTGACGGGCGGCGGCGTATGACCTCTGCGAGCGGCTTGGCATTCTGCGGGCCGGGGTTACATTACACGGATCAGCCAGCCGACCGGGCCGGTTCAAGAGGTTGCGCGCCATGCGGTTTTTGCGTCAGGGTCTGATCGGGCTCTTTCTGCTATCCCTTACCTTGGGTCTCTTGGCCTATGCCGGGCAGACCGTGGTCAGTGCCGTGCAAGAGCGCATGGCCCGCGAGGTGCGGGTGCCCGAGCGCAAGGAGCGCGCCTTTGCCGTGCGCACGGTGCGGGCGGTCGAGGCCGATATTGCCCCCACCCTCACCGCCTTTGGCCAGATCGAGAGCCGCCGCACGCTGGAGATTCGCGCGCAGGCGACCGGGGTGATCACCGAGTTGGCACCCCAGTTCATCGAAGGTGGGCAGGTGCGCGCCGGGCAGTTTCTGGCGCGGATCGACCCGGCGGATGCCGAGAGCGCGTTGGAGGGGGCGCGCACCGACCTGATGGATACCCAAGCCGAGGTGCGAGAGGCGGCGCGCGCGCTGGAACTGGCGCGCGATGAATTGGCCGCGCGGCGCGAGCAGGCCGAAATTCAGGATCGGGCCTTGGCGCGGCAACGCGACCTGGAGGCGCGCGGCGTGGGCACGCTGACAGCAGTTGAGGCCGCCGAATTCAACGTGGTGCAGGCGCGGCAAGCGGTGCTGGCCAGCCGTCAGGCGCTGGCGCTGGCGGAGGCGCGGATAGATCAGGCGGCGACATCCACGGCGCGCGCCGAACTGGCACTGTCCGAGGCCGAGCGGCGGCTGTCCGAGACACGGATCACCGCAGGGTTTACCGGCACGCTGAGCGAGGTGAGCGTGGTTGCGGGCCGTCTGGTGGCGACCAATGAGCAACTGGCACAACTGGTGGATGGCGCGGCGCTGGAGGTGGCGTTTCGCGTCTCCACGGCGCAATATGCGCGGCTGCTGGATGAGGGCGGCGGGTTGAGTGATGCGCCGGTGACGGTGACGCTTGATACCGGCGGGCTGGATTTGACGGCGACAGGGCGGATCACGCGGCAGGGCGCGGCGCTGGCCGAGGGTGAGAGCGGGCGTCTGGTCTTTGCCACGCTGGACAATGCCCCGGCGATGAAGCCCGGCGATTTCGTGACCGTGACGGTTGAAGAGCCCGTCTTGAGCGCCGCCATTCGCCTGCCCGCGACGGCGCTTGGGCCGGATGGTCAGGTGCTGGCAATCGGTGCGGAGGAGCGGTTGGAGGCGGTGGCGGTCACGCTCTTGCGGCGGCAGGGCAATGACATTCTGGTGGCGGCGCCGGGGCTGGCGGGGCGCGATGTGGTGGCGGAACGCACGCCGGTTCTGGGCGCGGGGATCAAGGTGCGCAAGCTGGAGAGTGCCGAGGCCACACCACAGGCGGATACCGTCACGCTCAGCCCGGACAGGCGGGCGCGGCTGGTGGCCTATGTCGAGGCCAGCACCGACATGCCGGAAGAGGCCAAGCGCCGCCTGCTGGCGCAGTTGGAACAACCCGAAGTCTCGCTGAGCACGGTGGAACGGCTGGAACGCCGCATCGGGGGCTGAGCGGCATGGCGGCTGTCATTTCCTGGTTCACGCGGCACCGCACGGCGGCCAATCTGCTGTTGGTGCTGATGGTGGCGCTGGGGCTGATGGCCTTGCCGCGCATGCGGGCGCAATTCTTTCCCGATGTGGTGATCGACAATGTGAGCGTGTCGATCGCCTGGGAGGGGGCGAGCGCCGAGGATGTGGACGGGGGCATCGTGCAGGTGCTGGAACCGGCGCTGTTGGCTGTTGAAGGGGTCGAAGCGGCCACCTCGCTCAGCCGTGAGAATAGCGCGCTGGTGACGCTGGAATTCGAGCCGGGCTGGGATATGGGCCGCGCGGCGGACGAGGTACAGGCGGCGCTCGACATCATCACCACCCTGCCCGAAGAAGCGGAGGAACCCGTGGTGCGGCGCGGTGCCTGGCGCGATCAGGTGACGGATGTGGTGATCACCGGGCCGGTGGGCACCGAGCAACTGGCGCGGCTGGCGGATGAATTGGTGGCGCGACTCTTTGATGCCGGGGTGACACGGACGACCATTGAAGGCGTGGCAGCGCCTGAAACCGTGATCGAGGTGCCGGGACAGGCGTTGATCGCCCATGACATCACCATGGCCGAGATTGCCGCCGCCATTGCCGCCGAGATCACCGCCGATCCGGCGGGGGACATGACCGGGGCCAATACCCGCCTGCGCACCGGCACGCAGAAACGCAGCGCGCGCGATATTGCCGCGATCACGCTGCGCATTGCACCCGATGGCAGCGCCTTGACGGTCGGGGATGTCGCGCGCGTGCGGGTCGAGGGGGCGACGCGGGAGTTGGCCTATTACGTGGGCGAGGCCCCTGCGATGAGTGTGCGGGTGGACCGCTCTGCGCGGGGCGATGCGCTGGATATTCAGGCCGAGGTGCAGGCGGTGGCCGACCGCATGGCCGAAACCCTGCCCGAGGGCGTGAGCATCGACCTCATTCGCACGCGGGCCGAGGCGATTTCGGGCCGGATCAAGATGCTGGTCGAGAATGCGCTGACAGGTCTGGCGCTGGTGGTGGGGCTGCTGTTCCTCTTTCTCAACGCGCGCACGGCGTTTTGGGTCGCGGCGGGGATTCCGGTGGCGATGCTGGCGGCGATGGCATTCATGTATGCCGCCGGTCTGACGCTCAACATGATTTCGCTGTTCGCCTTGATCATCACGCTGGGGATCGTGGTGGATGATGCCATTGTGGTAGGCGAACATGCCGATGCGCGGCATCGTCGCCTGCGCGAGCCGCCGATGGTGGCGGCAGAGCGGGCCGCCGGGCGCATGGCGCTGCCGGTCCTTGCCGCCACGCTGACCACGCTGATCGCGTTTTTCGGGCTGGCGGTGATTGGCGGGCGGTTTGGCGATCTGATCTATGACATTCCCTTCACGGTGATTGCCGTGCTGGTGGCAAGCCTGATCGAGTGTTTCCTGATCCTGCCAAACCATATGGCGCACGCGCTGGCCCATTCCGCCCGTGAGCATTGGTATGACATTCCAAGCCGGGTGGTGAACCGGGGGTTTCGGGTGTTTCGCGACCGTGCCTTTCGCCCGCTCATCGCTTGGGTGATCCGGGGCCGCTATGCGGTATTGGCGGCGGCGGTGCTGCTGTTGGCGACGCAAGTGGCGAGTTTCGTGCGCGGTGATGTGACATGGCGGTTTTTCAACGCGCCGGAACAAGGCAGCGTGACGGGCAATTTCGCGATGCTGCCGGGGGCCACGCGCGACGACACATTGGCGCAGATGCGCGCGTTGCAGCAGGCCGCTGAGGCGTTGGGTGCGGAATATGAGGCCGAGTATGGGGCAAACCCGCTGGCCTATGTGGTGGCGCAGGTCGGTGGCGCGGCAGGGCGCGGCCTGTCGGGGTCGGACACGCGCGAGGCCGATCTACTGGGCGGGATTTCCATCGAGTTGATCGACGCCGATCTGCGCCCCTATTCCAGTTTCGCCTTTGTCGCGGATCTGCAAGAGCGGGTGGTCCAGCATCCGCTGACCGAAACGCTGAGCTTTCGCGGGTCGCGGGCGGGACCGGGCGGCGATGCCCTTGACGTGCAGCTCTATGGCGCGGAGGCGGAACAGCTCAAATCCGCAGCAGAGGCGCTGAAAGCGGCATTGGCGCGCTATCCCGAAGTGTCAGGGTTGGAGGACAGTCTGGCCTATGACAAGGCCGAGTTGATTTTGGACCTGACACCGCAGGGGGCAGCGCTTGGCTTTACCATCGACGATCTGGGGCGCACGCTGCGCAACCGGGTGAGCGGGATCGAGGCGGCAACCTACCCGGACGGGCCGCGCTCTGCCGAGGTGCGGGTGGAACTGCCCGAGGGGGAATTGACCGCCGATTTTCTGGAGCGGATGCAGTTGCGCACGCCGGGTGGGCAATATGTGCCGCTGGTCGATCTGGTCAGCGTCGAGACGCGCACCGGCTTTGCCTCGGTCCGGCGGGAAAACGGCCTGCGGCTGGTGACGGTGACGGGCGATATTTCCGAGGATGACCCGGCCCGCGCCGCCGAGATTTCCCGCGCGCTGGAGGCTGAAATCCTGCCCGATGTGGCGGCGCGCTATCAGGTGGAATACCGGCTGGCGGGGCTGAACGAGCAGGAAGATGAATTCATGGCCGATGCGCGGCTGGGCCTGATGGCGACGCTCTTGGGGATTTATCTGGTGTTGTCGCTGGTTTTTGCCAGTTGGACCCGGCCCATGGTGGTGATGGCGATCATCCCCTTTGGCCTTGTCGGCACCATCTGGGGCCATGCGCAATGGGATGTGCCGCTGTCGATGTTCACGGTCGTCGGATTGCTGGGCATGACCGGCATCATCATCAACGATTCCATCGTGCTGGTCACGTCGATTGACGAACATGCGCAATCGCGGGGGTTGATCCCGGCCATTATAGAGGGCACCGCCGACCGGCTTCGCGCGGTTCTTCTGACCACGCTGACGACGGTTCTGGGGTTGGCGCCCTTGCTCTTTGAGCGCTCGACACAGGCGCAATTCCTCAAGCCGACGGTGATCACGCTGGTTTACGGGCTTGGGTTCGGGATGGTGCTGGTGCTTTTGGTGGTGCCGGCCCTGCTGGCCATCGGGCGGGATCTGGGGCGGCCTGTCACCGCGCTTCGCCGGGGGCTGCGCGGGCGTCGGGCCGGGTTGCAGGGGGTCTTGGGCGGTGGCCTTGCGATGGTGCTGGGCTGGTTCGGGGCGACGATGGGATGGGTTCTGGTGACAGGGGATTTGCCGGGACCGCTGGCGGGGCTGATGCCCTTGCCGCCGATGGGGGCGGCGCTGGCGCTCTTTCTGATGGGAAGTGCCTTGGGGCTAATGCTGGTCTATCTTGTGACCGTGTTGCGCCGCCCGCGCGGCGCCTGATCGCTCTTGCACCGGCGGCGCTGCGGCGCTACCCCTCTGCCCATGCGTATCATCCGCGATTATACCTATGTCACCGACGCCGACCGGGGCGCGAGCGCCGCCATCGGCAATTTCGATGGCGTGCATATCGGCCATCGGTCGGTGATCGAACTGGCGCGCACGGCGGGCGAGCGCATTGGTGCGCCCTTGGGGATTCTCACCTTCGAGCCGCATCCGCGCGAGTATTTCGCGCCCGACGCGCCGCCCTTTCGCCTGATGGGCCGCGAGGCGCGGGCGCATCGGCTGGAAAAACTGGGGGTTGAGCGGCTCTATGAGATCAATTTCAACGCGGGTCTGGCCGCGCTCAGCCCGCGCGCCTTTGCCGAAAACGTGATCCGCGACGGTCTGGGCCTGCGGCATGTGGTGGTGGGATCGGATTTCTGTTTTGGCAAGGGACGGGCGGGCAATGCCGCGATGCTGCAAGAGTTTGGCCGCGAGATGGGGTTTGGCGTGACCATCGCTACGCTGTTGGAAGGCGAGAGCGGGCAGGTATCGTCCACGGCGATCCGCGCCGCGCTGAGTGCAGGCGAGCCACGCGCCGCCGCCGCCATGCTGGGCCATTGGCACCGGATCGACGGGCCGGTAATTGGCGGCGAACAGCGCGGGCGCACGCTGGGCTACCCGACCGCCAATATGTCGATCAAGGGGCTGCATCCGCCCAAGTTCGGGATTTATGCCGTGCTGGTCGATGTGCTGGATGGGCCGCACAAAGGGCAGTATCACGGCGCGGCCTCGCTCGGCGTGCGGCCGATGTTTCAGGGCGAAGAGGCCAATATCGAGACCTTCATTTTCGACTTTACCGGCGATCTCTACGGGGCCAACCTGTCGGTCGGGCTGATAGACTATCTGCGCCCCGAGGCGACATTCGACAGTTTGGAGGCGTTCATCGCGCAGATGGATGCCGATTGCCTGCGCGCCCGCGCCATTCTGGCCGCGCTATGAGTGATGCCATAAATCGCAGCGGATTGCGCCCGCGTTACTGGGAAACCACGCGGCTTGACCGCATGACCCGCGCGGAGTGGGAAGCGCTCTGCGATGGCTGCGGCAAATGCTGCATGAACAAGCTGGAAGATGAAGAGAGCGGCGAGGTCGCCTTTACCCGCGTGGCCTGTCGCCTGTTTGACGATACCAGTTGCCTCTGTGCGCAATACCCGATCCGGCATCAGTTCGTGCCCGAGTGCATCACGCTCAAGCCGCATACGATCGAGAGCCATGCCTATTGGCTGCCGGAAACCTGCGCCTACAAGCTGCTCTACGAGGGCAAGCCGCTGTTCGACTGGCACCCGCTGATTTCCGGCGATGCGAAGAGCGTGCACGAGGCGGGCGTGTCGATGCGGCACCGCACGGTGCCGGAATTCGAGGTGTCCGAGGACGATTGGGAAGATCACATCATCGAGGAGCCGCTCTGATGCATTTCGCCTCTGACAATTCCGGCCCGGCGCTGCCCGGTGTGATGCAGGCGATGGCCGAGGTCAATATGGGGCATATGCCCTCTTATGGCACCGAGGCACCGATGGAGGAGGTCCGCGACCGGCTGCGCGAATTGTTCGAGGCACCGCAAGCCAGTGTCTATCTGGTGGCGACCGGCACGGCGGCCAATGCGCTGGCGCTCGCGACGCTGTCGGAGCCGTGGCAGACGGTGTTCTGCACGCCCTTGGCGCATATCCACACCGATGAATGCAACGCGCCCGAGTTTTTCACCGGCGGGGCCAAGCTGAGCCTTGTGGGGGAAGCGGACAAGATGACGCCCGAGGATCTGGCCCGCGCGATTGCGCTCTGGCCGGCGGGGGATGTGCACAATCCGCAGCACGGGCCGCTTGCCCTGACGCAGGCGACGGAACGGGGGCGGATCTATACCTGCGCCGAGATTGCAGCGCTCTGCGGGATCGCGCGCGATCACGGGCTGCCTTGCTACATGGACGGGGCGCGCTTTGCCAATGCGGTGGCGGCCCTGGGCTGCACGCCTGCCGAGATGACGTGGAAGGCGGGGATTGACGCGGTTTCCATGGGCGGCACCAAGAATGGCTGTCTGGGCGTCGAAGCGGTGATTTTTTTCAACCCCGAGAATGCCTGGGAATTCGAGTTGCGGCGCAAGCGGTCGGCGCATCTGGTGTCAAAGCATCGGTATTTGTCGGCGCAGATGCTGGGCTATCTGCGCGAGCAGCTGTGGCTGCGCACCGCGCAAGAGGCCAATACCCGCGCCGCCCTGTTAGAGGCCGGATTGCGTGATGTGCCGGGGGCTGAGATGGTGTTTGAGCGCGCCGTCAACATGATCTTTGCCCGCCTGCCCCGCGCCACGCATCAGCGGCTCAAGGCGGCTGGGGCGGTCTATGGGCTCTACGAGGGGCCATTGGAGAGCGGCGCAAGCGATGAGCCATTGATGGCGCGGTTCGTGTGCGACTGGTCTGTGACAGGGGAACAGATTGCGCGGTTTCTGGAGATCGCGCGAGGCTGAGGCGACCGACGCGCACCCGACACTGATCGGCGCGCGCATGGGTTTTCAGGAAGCATATCCGCATCAAGCTGCGTAAAGCCCCCCCGCCATCCGTGCGGCGGAGGGGCAGACCCCGTGCCAGTGTGGGGGACTACTTTGGCACGAGGACAGCGTTGATCACGTGGATCACGCCGTTGGATTGGTCTACATCAGCCACCGTTACACGGGCCGCGTTGCCGCTTTCATCAAGGATGTAGACGTTGTTGCCTTTGACCTGCGCCGACAGGGCGTCGCCCGACACGGCGTTGAAGTGGTAAAAGCCATCTTTGCTGGAGCGCGCGGCGGCGATGATGTCGGCGGCGGACCAGTCACCGGCGACCACATGAGCCGTCAGGACCTTTTGCAGCATGGCCTTGTTCTCGGGCATCAGCAGCGTCTCGACCGTGCCTGCGGGCAGGGCCGCAAACGCATCATTCACCGGCGCGAACACGGTAAACGGCCCCGGCCCCTGCAATGTCTCGACCAGATCGGCGGCTTTCACCGCCGCAACCAGCGTTGTGTGAACCGGCGAATTGACAGCATTCTCGATGATGTTGCGCTCTACGAGCATCGGCGCGCCGCCCACTGTAGGGTTGGCGGCATAAACGGCGGTGCCAAGGGCAATGGCAGTGGCCGTGCTCAGAAAGGTTTTGAAGGTCATTGGTCGTTCTCCCTTGTTTTCAAAGGCTCGTCTGAGCCGCTGATGCAGGAGACACGTCAGCCGGGAACCAAAAGTTTCAAACCGCCCAAAGTTTATTTCATCAGAGCGTCCGAACCCACCCTCACCGGGCGAGACTTGCGGGAGTTGAAGCTAGGATCATTGGGCAAGCCGCTGGAATTCTACCCGTGACAGAACGCGCAGATCGGGCGTGAAGGTGCGATCTTTGCCTTGCTCCATCCTGCGGATCTGCTTGGTGCCGCTGGGCGCGGACGGAGATAGACCATTGCCACGCAACAGTAAGTCCCTGCGCGAATGGCGAAGAGGCAAGAGCCAAGCATCTGATAAAATTTTGAAAATTTGGATGGTGGGTGATGAGAGACTCGAACTCCCGACATCTTCGGTGTAAACGAAGCGCTCTACCAACTGAGCTAATCACCCGTGCGCTGCGTGATAGCCAAGCGGCAGGGCCAACGCAAGGGGTTTGAATGCGGCGGGCGCAGGCTTTTGTGCCGGCCCGCCGCGTGGGGCGTGGGACCTAGACCCGCGTGGGGCTCTTGGCAAGCAGGGTGTAGAGGCCGCCGCCCAGGACCGCGCCGATCACCCAGTTGTAGCCCGAGAGGAACCCGAACCACGGCACCCAGACCGTTGCCACGGAAAACACCGCCGCAAGGCCAAAAGCCGTGACCGCCGTCCGGTTCCAGCCGTTCTGGTAATGATAGCGTCCGCCCTGCATGTCATAGAGATCATCAAGGTCGAGTTGGCCTTTGCGGTGGACATAGTAATCCACGATCATGATGCCAAAGATCGGGGCCAGCGTGGCCCCGAGCGTGTTGACGAAACCGCCGATGCCGAATTCGCTGATGAAACTGGTCCAGAGCCCGCCGATGATGAGCGCGAAGACCGAGGTGATGAGCCCCGCCTGACGAAAGCTAATCTTGCCGGGGGCGAGATTGGCGATGCCGTTCACCGCCGGGATGAAATTGGCGACCAGGTTGATGCCGACGGTCGCGGCAAAGAAGGTGATCGCGGCAATCACGCCCAAGAGCACCGAGTCGGTGCGCTCGACAATTTCGCTCGGGTTGGTGATTTCTTCGCCAAAGACCACCGCGGCCCCCGCCGTGGTCAGAAGCGCCAGTGCCGAGAAGAGGATCATGTTGAAAGGCAATCCGGTGAGGTTGCCCAAGAGCATCGTGGGCTTGTCCTTGGCATAGCGGGAAAAGTCGCTGAAGTTGATCATCACGGCGGCGAAATAGGCCACCATGGTGCCGACGATGGCGACAAAGCCGTTGAATTCACTGGCAAAGGTTGCATCCGGATTGGCAAAGATCGTGCCCGCGGCCGACAGAAGCTGCCCATCCGAGCGCTGCCAGAGCACGATGACAAGGCCGATCATCACCAGATAGACAAACGGGCCGGCGATGTTGAGGAAGGTCTCGACCCAGTTCATGCCGCGCCAGAAGATCACGATATGAAAGGCCCAGACGATGAAGAACGACAGCCAGTCGATGCCGGTAAGGCCAAGGATCTCCGCGCCGCCGCTCGCGCCGGTGACTGAGCGGATCAGGAGCGCCACCGCCGTCGAGGCGAAATAGACCTGCACGCCATACCAGAACACCGCCACCGTGGCGCGCAGGATTGCGGGCAGTTTCGCGCCGCTGGTGCCCAGGCTTGCGCGCGCCAGCACCGGGTAGGGGATGCCGTATTTTTCGCCCGCGGCCCCCGAGAGATTGACCATCCACATGGTAAAGAGCCCCGCCGCGATGAGGGCGGCAAAGGCGGTCCAACCGCTGACCCCGTAAGAGATGAAAAGCGAGGCCACGAGCGAATAGCCAAAGAGCGACTGCACGTCATTGGCCCAGACGTTGAAGATGGCGAACCATCCCCATGTCTTTTCATCCGCCCCGACCGGGTTGAGGGTATTGCCCTCGGGGTCCATCGTGTTGCCTGTGGGCACATGCCCATGGTCGATTGCAGTCATTTTTTCCTCCCTGACCGATCGAATTCTGGATTTTTCTTGTTGTTTCATCTGGCCCGAAATACCTCGGGGGTCCGGGGGCAGCGCCCCCGCCTCAGAGTGCCATGTGCCGGTTCACGTCCTTGTAGAGCAGATAGCGGAACGGCCCCGGACCGCCGGCGTAACAGGCCTGTGGGCAAAACGCGCGCAGCCACATGAAATCGCCGGCCTCGACCTCGACCCAGTCCTGATTGAGGCGGTAGACCGCCTTGCCCTCGAGCACGTAAAGCCCGTGTTCCATCACATGGGTTTCGGCAAAGGGGATCACCGCGCCGGGCTGAAAGGTGACGACGGTGACATGCATGTCGTGGCGCATGTCCGCGGGGTCCATGAAGCGGGTCGTGGCCCAGCCGCCGTCGGTATCCGGCATGGGGATGGGCGCGATGTCGTTTTCATTGACGACCATGACGGGCGGATGCTCGAGTCCGGCGACGGCCTGATAGGCCTTGCGTATCCAGTGGAACTTGACAGGGGCATCGCTGGTATTGCGCAGCGTCCAGGCGGTGCCGGGTGGGATATAGGCAAAGCCGCCCTCGGTCATGTCATGCGCCTGCCCGTCCAAGGTGAGGCACAGCGCGCCCTCGACGACAAAGAGCGCCGCCTCGACGCCCTCTTCGGTTTCGGGGCGGTCAGAGCCACCGCCCGGCTGCACCTCGGCGATATATTGCGAGAAGGTTTCGGCAAAGCCCGAGAGCGGTCGCGCCAGAACCCAGAACCGCGCCTTGTCCCAGAAGGGCAGATAGCTCGTTACGATGTCGCTCATGGTGCCGCGCGGGATCACGGCATAGGCCTCGGTAAAGGCGGCGCGGCCGGTCAGAAGCTGGGTCTGCGGCGGCAGGCCGCCTTCGGGGGTGTAATAGCTGCGCTTGGTCATGGCTGCGGTCCTTCCACGGTCAGAGGCTGGTCAAAGTAAAACTCTTCGAGATTGTCGCCGGGGCCGATCCGGTCGATCACGGCATAGCGCCCGGCGCGCCCGATGGGGGCCAGAACGCCGTGCCAGACATTGCGCAGCAGATTGACCCCCTGCCCCGGCTGGCTGAGATAGGCGCGCGGGGTGGCGGGGCGGCCATTGTCATCCTCGGCGACGCAGAGCAACATCGGCACCCCATCGAGCGGGATGAACGCCTGAGAGCCCAAGGGATGCCGCTCCATCAGGTCGAGCGTGTAGGGCAGGTGCCGCGCCTCGGCATCGAAAAGGCTGATCCCGGCGCGACCATCCAGAAATTCGAGCCGGGCGCGATCATGGAAGCGCCCGCAGAGGCCTGCGTTGATCATCCGGTCGGGGGCGCCCGCCACCTCGAGCACATCGCCATAGGGGGCAAAGGCGGCAGCGGTCAGGGGCTGGGCGACAAGGGGCGCGGTCATGGCAAGAGCGCCTGCAAGCGCGGCAGGGTTTCGGCCTCAAGCTGCGCAGGCGTCAGCGGGCCGCGCTCTGCCGGGCTGGCCTGTCGCAGCACGCGGGAAAAGACATTGAGCAACCCCAATGCGCTGTCATGGGCCGGGCCAAGCTCCATCTGCCATGCGCGGTCCGCGATCCACGGGGCGGGGAGCAGCGGGCTGAACACTTGGGCAAACCGCGCCTGGTCCATCTGGCTGGGCCGCTCGCGGCGGCCGTGCGGATGGGTTTTCGCCCAGTGGTCGGCAATGTCGATCCGGCGCGGGCACCAGACGTTTGCATGGCTCTGAACATGTTCGAGGAAACGGCGCAGGCCCGCGATCTTGCCGGGGCGGCCAATGAGGCGGCAATGCAGGCCCACGGTCATCATCTTGGGCGCGCCCTCCTGCCCCTCGGCATAAAGCGTGTCAAAGGTGTCGGTCAGATAGGTTTCGAAATCCCTGCCCGTCACCCAACCGGGCGAGGCGGCAAAGCGCATGTCGTTGCATTCGAGCGTATAGGGGATCATCAGCTGGTCGCGCGCGCCGAACTCCTGCCAGTGCGGCAGGTCATCGTCGTAGCAATCCGAGATGTAATCAAACCCACCCTCTTCGGCGACGAGGCGGACGGTATTGACGCTGCAGCGGCCGGTATACCAGCCGCGCGGACGGGTGCCCGTGACCTCGGTATGCAGGCGCACCGCCTCGGCGATGGCGGCGCGTTCTTCGGCCTCGGGCATGTCCTTGTGCTCGATCCATTTGAGGCCATGGCTGGCGATTTCCCAGTCTGCGGCCTGCATGGCGGCCACCTGTTCAGGGCTGCGGGCAAGGGCGGATGCCACGCCGTAGATGGTGAGCGGGATGTCCATGCCGGTAAAGAGGCGATGCAGACGCCAGAACCCGGCGCGCGCGCCGTAGTCATAGATCGATTCCATGTTCCAGTGGCGCTGACCGGGCCATGGCGTAGCCCCCGGAATATCCGACAGGAATGCCTCGGACGCGGCATCGCCATGCAGCAGGCAGTTTTCGCCGCCCTCCTCATAGTTGAGCACGAATTGCACCGCAATCCTTGCGCTGCCGGGCCATTGTGGGTCTGGCATCTGGGGGCCGTAGCCGCGCAAATCTCGGGGATAGCGGATCATGTCATCACCTCCGGGGTCGTGTCTTGGGAAGAAACGCAAGGACAGGGGGCGATTGGCCCCCTGCCCCGGTCTGACTGCGGGTCAGCGGTCAAGAAACCGCTTTGCGGCGGGCAGGTGCCGCATCAGCACGTAATAGGTGACACCCGCCGGGATCAAGCTGGCATACCACGACACCGCCGAAAAGGTCAGCGCCGCAACCACACCCACCGCCATGGCGATGATGGCCGCCGGATTGTAGCCCGCGTAATCGCCGCTCTCGTCATAGAGTTTGTCGAGGTCGAGCGTCTGGCGGCGCAGCAGGTAGTAATCCACCACGAGGATCGCAAAGATCGGACCCAAGAAAGCGCTATAGGTCTGGATGAAGAGATTGAGACCGGCGGCGGATTCGTTCTTGACCAATTCCCAAGGGAAGGTGGCAAAGGCCAAGAGGCCGACCAGAACGGCAGAGGTCTTGTAGCTGAGCTTGAACACATCCATCAGCGCATAGGCCGGCGGCACGACATTATTGAGAATATTGGTCGTGACCTGCGCGAAGGCGATGAAAAGCAGGGTGACGACGAGCAGGAGCTTGTTATCCACCGCATTCGAGAAGACGCGGATCGGGTCCACTTCGCCGGTCGCGCTCGACACCATGAGGCCGATCAGGCCCATGAAAAGCGTCGCAGGCAGGATCGAGTTGGCATAGATCACCACCTGACGCACCCGCCCGACATCCTGCCGCAATTCGCGGCTATAGTCCGAGACATTGAGCATCATCGTGGCATAGATGCCGAGAAAGAGCATGGTCGCCCCCCAGAACGGCGCACCCCAGGTGCCCTCGACATTGATCAGATTGGTGCTGATTTCATCGCCGTATTTGCCGATGACAGAGGTGAACATGTAGATCAACGCACCGATGATGAACACGGACCCGATATTCTCAAGCCATTTGATGCCGTGAAAGCCCAAGACCGAGAGCAGGATTTGCAGCGCCTGGAAGCCTATGAAAAAGACGACGATATTGGAATAACCAAAGAGCGTCTCGCTCACCAGGTTGAGCGCGCCGGCACCGATCCAGCTTTGGAAACCGAACCAGACGAGGGCGGGGACAGAGCGCACCAGCGCCGGGATACGCGCGCCGGAAAAGCCGAAGGCCGAGCGCAATTGCACCATCATCGGAATGCCGTATTTATGCCCCGCCGCCCCGTTGATCATCAGCGCAACGCCGATGACGGTGCAACCGATGGCGATGGCCAGAAACACCTGCAGCAGGTTCAGCGTGCCCACGAGGCCCGAGCCGATGGTAAAGGTCCCGATGGATACGCAGCCGCCAAGCCAGGCAAAAAGATAGGACCACGGGTCCATGATCCGCGTTTTCTGGGGGGCCAGCGATTCTTCGCCCAGACCCTTGTGTTCGATCACCTCGGGCATATGCCCGTCATGCGGCAAAACACCCCGGTTTGTATCTGAAATTGTCATGACTCTCCTCCCTGAGATGCATTATTTCGGGTTTGGTGGCGCGTAGGCACCGATCTTGCTGGTCTTGATGCCCGCACCCACGAGGGCTTCGGCGAATTTCGTGGCGACGGTCACGCCGTCGATGACGGGGATTCCGGTCTCTTCTGTCAGCCATGCGGCAAGGTCGGCCATGCCGGCACAGCCCAGAACAACGGCCTCGCAACGATCCTCCTCGATCGCCTTGAGGATTTCGGCGCGCACCAGCAGGCGGGCGTTCGATCCGGGTTCTTCCAGTGCCAGCACCGGGATCGCCGCAGACCGGACGCGGCGGCACTGGTGATCAAGCCCGTAGCGGCGGACCAATTCCTCGATGATCGGAACCGAGCGCGGCAAGGTCGTGACCACGCTGAAAGAGGTGGCGACCATGCTGGCCGCCTTGACCGCCGCCTCGCAGATGCCGATCACCGGCCCGGTGGCGATTTCACGGCAGGCGCCGATGGCGGGGTCGTCGAAACAGGCCACGACGATGGCGTCGGCCCTTTGCGCCTCAGCCTCGCGGACTTGATCGAGCAGGCGCGGGGCCGCCATGACCTCGTCGTAATGGCCCTCGATGCTGGCGGGTGCCCCCACGCCCGACCGCGCCTCGATCACGACACCCGGCGCCGTGACGGCCCGCGCGGAGGCCGCGATCTTGTCAGTCATGCTCGTGGTCGAATTCGGGTTGATGACAAAGATTTTCATGGGCTCCTCCACTTGAACTGCAACTTGAGTAACATAAATTGTTAACAATTTAAACCAATAATTTTTCCGGTCGATTTTGTAGCCTGAAAATGTAAGTTTTCCCGCAGCAAAGGAATGGAGCGCCCTATGTCTGACACCCCGGAAACCGTGCTGGTCGAGCATGTGCTGGATGCCATCTCGGATCAGCGTTTGCGGGCGGGGACCAAGCTGGGCGAACAGGCGCTGAGCGATCTTTTCTCCTGCAATCGCGCGCATGTACGCCGCGCGCTTGCGACGCTGGCGGCCTATCAGGTGGTCGATCTGATCCCCAACCGGGGGGCGTTTGTATCCACCCCCTCCGAGGACGAGGCGCGCGATGTGTTTCAGGCCCGTCGCGCCATCGAGGCCACGATCATCCGCAACGTGGTGCGCCGCGCCGATGAGGCCGATATTGCCAGCCTGCGCGCGCATCTGGCGACCGAGGATTCGATCCGAAGCCAGAATGACCGCCCCAAGGCGATTCGCGCCTCGCGCGCGTTTCACATGCTGTTGGCGAAGATCGGGCGCAATTCGGTGCTGGAGCATTATCTGGCGGAACTGACCATGCGCACCTCGCTGATCATCGGGCTCTACGGGTCCAATGCGGCAAGCCTGTGCTCGGATGACGAGCACGCGCGCATTGTGCAGAGCATCGCAGACCGGGATGAGGCGCGCGCGCAAGAGATGGTGGATCACCACCTGCGCCATATCGAGGGTGAGATCGCATTCGGGGAAGAGGCGCCGCGCGTCGGGCCGCTCTCGATGATCCTGTCCCCGGATCGCGCAACCGGGTGACGGCAGTCAGGCCGCGCCGATGTCGGTTGTGGCGACGGCGACGGCCTTGACCACGGCATGCACCTCTTGGCCCACGGCAAGACCCAAGGCCGCAGCCGAGCGGCGCGTGACACGGGACAGCACCCGGCCAGCGGCGGTATCAATTGCCACGATGGCACCGGGGCCACCACCAGGGCGTATTTCGTGGATTGTGCCGGGCAGGATATTGAGCGCCGAGAGACCTTCGGGACGGGTGCGCGCCAGGATCACGTCATGGGCGGCAATGCGGATGCGCAGGCTGGCGCCGGGATGGGCCGCGACGCGCGGCAACAAGAGGGGGATGCCACCCGCCGACAGCTCTGACAGCCCATCGGCGTGATGGGCGACGACCCGCGCAAGGAGCACGGCCCCCGCCTCGCGCGCGCCGGCGGGCAGAACCGCGGGATTGCCCAGCACTTCGGCGGCTGGCCCCTGTGCAATGACACGGCCAGCCTCGAGCGCCACGACCGTGGTCGCCAGACGCGCCACCTCGGAGGCGGAATGGCTGACATAGAGGATCGGCACACTGACCGAATCGCGCAGACGCTCGAAATAGGGCAGGATCTCGGCCTTGCGCGCCTCGTCGAGCGCGGCCAGCGGTTCATCGGCAAGGATCAGTTGCGGCGCGGCAAGAAGCGCACGACCGATGGCAACGCGCTGTTTTTCACCGCCAGAGAGGGCAGCGGGCCGACGCTCCAGCAACGCGCCAAGGCCCAAGAGATCGACGACCTGCGCCAGATCGGCGCGTGCGGCCCCCTTGGGGGCGAACCACGCGCCATAGCCGAGATTCTGGCGCACGGTGAGATGCGGGAAAAGCCGGCCCTCCTGAAAGATATAGCCCAAACGCCTGCGATGCGGTTTGAGGCGGACCCCTGCGGCGGTATCGAGCAACACCCGCTCGCCCGTAACGATCCGCCCCTCGTCGGGCATCAAAAGCCCCGCCACGGCGTTGACGATGCTGGTCTTGCCCGAGCCGGAGCGGCCAAAGAGCACGGTGACACCGGGTGGCGCGCGAAACTGCACATCGAGCGTGAAGGCCCCGAGCCTGTGCCGCAAGGAGACATCCAGCATCATTGCCCCCCGACACGGGCCGCAACCCGCCGCGAGAGCCATTCGGACAGGGCCAGCGCCAATGCCGCCAGCGCAATTGACAGCGCCGCCAGCCGGGCCGCGCGCCCTTCGCCCCCCGGCGTTTCCAGCAGCAGGTCGATCGCCAGCGGGATCGTCTGGGTCTGGCCCGGAATGTTGGAAACAAAGGTGATGGTCGCGCCGAATTCGCCCATGCCCTTGGCAAAGGTCAGCACGGTGCCCGCGAGAATGCCCGGAATGATCAAGGGAAATGTCACGGTCAGGAACACCCAGAGGCGCGAGGCCCCGAGGGTGGCCGCCGCCTGTTCCAGCTTTGGATCGACCGCCTCGATCGACAGGCGCACGGCGCGCACCATGAAGGGCAGTGCCATGACCCCGGCGGCCAAGGCCGCGCCGGTCCACCGGAAGGCAAAGCTGAGGCCAAGGCTGCTCTCGAAAAAGCCGCCGATGGGACCGCGCGCGCCAAAGCCCAGCAAGAGCAGGTATCCCGTGACCACCGGCGGCATGATGAGCGGCAGATGCACCGCCACGTTCAAGAGGCCGCGACCCGGAAAGCGCCCGCGTGCAAGCGCATAGGCCAGAGCAATGCCAATCGGCAGATTGATGAGCGTCGCCCAGAATGCCACCCGCAAGGACAGCCGCACCGCATCCCATTCCGCAGGGCTGAGCCAATCGGTCATGCGTTAGTGCGCCAACACGGTAAAGCCCTGCCGTTCGAAGGCTACGCGCGCCTGTGGTCCGCGCAGGTAGGCGAGAAACTCTGCCTCGGCGGGCGTGTCACGGTTGGCAAGGTCGGCGACGGGATAAACGATGGGGGGGTGGCTGTTCTCGGGAAAGGTGCCGACGATGGTCACGCGCGCGTCGGCGGTTGCATCGGTGGCGTAGACGATGCCAAGCGGTGCCTCGCCGGTGGCGACAAAGGCGAGGGCCGCGCGCACATTGTCGGCCTGCGCGACCTGTGGTGCGACCGCCTCCCATAGCCCGAGGGATTGCAGCGCGTCCTTGCCATAAACGCCCGCCGGCACGCTCTCGACCAGCGCCATGGCCAGCCGCCCGTCGCCAAGACGTGCCATCAGATCGAACTCGGGGCCAATTTCCACGGGCTGGGCATCGCCATGGGCCACCAGAACAAGGCGATTGCCCAAGAGGTCAAAGCGCGCGTCCGGCTCGATCAGCCCATCCGCTTCGAGAACGTCCATCCAGTCGGGGCTGGCAGAGAGGAAGATGTCAGCAGGCGCGCCCTGCTGAATCTGGCGGGCCAGTGCGGAGGAACCGGCGAGGGCGATCACCAGATCATGGCCGCTGGCCGCCTCAAACCCTGTCTCGATCTCTGCCAAGGCGGTGGTGAGGCTGGAGGCGGCAAAAACGGTGATGGTTTCAGCGCGGGCCGTGCCGGGACACAGAAGACCAAGACCAAGGGCGCAAGCGGCGGCGATATGCAGAGGATGCGAATGGGTCACGCCAGTTTCCAGGTTCTGATATAGTTCTGAAAACATATCGCAAGAGGCAGGATCAGAGGCAAGCGTTATTTTCCGTCGGGAATATCCCTAAGCATGGACTGGATCGCGTTGATGCGCGCCGCCCCGGCCTCGGCCATGATGTCTTCGAGTTTACGGTAATTGGCCAGCACCTCGGCACCGGTATCGGTCAGGTAGGCACCGCCCCCCTTGGCCCCGCCACGACTCGATTCAACCAAAGGTTCGCGAAAGGCGGTGTTCATCGATTCCACCAGCATCCACGCGCGTTTATAGCTCATGGACATGCTGCGCCCGGCGGCGGCGATGGAGCCGGTATCACGGATACGTTCCAAGAGATCGGCCTTGCCGGGGCCCAGCATCGCGTCTTCGCCAAAGACGATGCGAATCCGGAGGCTGGGGGTGGCGGGCTGGGTCATGGCCCGGTTATGCCAAGGCGCGTTCGGTCACGCAAGATATATCGGATACTCTCAAGTCAGCCGACAGAGGCCTGAAGATCGAAGATCGGCAACAGGATCGCCAGCACGATCACCAGCACGAGCGCCCCC
>SWCD01024140.1_pt1 | contig 42666 bp, 35 predicted proteins | sample 4693011 | NCBI WGS metagenome assembly SWCD01 (sample SAMN10267278, study PRJNA491770) | bioreactor metagenome | isolation source: DHS bioreactor inoculated with marine | place: Japan: Omine Ridge, Nankai Trough
CAGCAGGGCCTCTCGATCGTCAAGGCCGCCTCCGGGCAGTCCTTCGCCAAGCTGGTGCCCACCGACCGCATGGTGGGCAAGATCAATCCCCGCAACGAATGGCGGCAGATCTTCCACGACGCCTGGCGCATCCAGCGCGACTTCTTCTACGTCGAGAACATGCACGGCGTGGATTGGGACGAAGTGCGCGAACGCTACGGCGCCATGGTGGAAGACTGTGTCACCCGCCGGGATCTCTCCTTCATTCTTGGCGAGATCATCGCGGAACTGAACATCGGCCACGCCTACTACGGCGGCGGCGACCAGGAAGGCCAGCCGATGAACGAGACCGTCGGCCTGCTCGGCTGCGACTTCAAGCTGGTCGAGACCGAGGACGGGACCGCCTACCAGATCTCCAAGATCTACCAGGGCGCGCCCTGGGACGCCGATGCTCGCAACCCGCTGCTTGCCCAAGGCATCAATGTCAAGGAAGGCGACTTCCTGCTCGAAATCAACGGCGCGAAGCTCGACACCGAGGTCGACCCCTGGGCCTCGTTCATCGGCCTCGCCGGCCAGGTGACGGAACTCACCGTCAGCGAGAAGGCGGTCGTCGACGACGAGGCTCGCCGTGTGCTCATTGAGCCCCTCCGCGGTGATCGCGGCCTGCGCTACCGCGACTGGATCGAAGCCAACCGCAAGTACGTCGAGGAGCAGTCGGGCGGTCGCATCGGCTACATCTACGTGCCCGACACCGGCACCCGAGGCCAAACCGATCTGGTCCGCCAATTCTTCGGCCAGCGTCATATGGACGGCCTGATCATCGACGAGCGCTGGAACGGCGGCGGCCAGATCCCCACCCGCTTCATCGAACTGCTCAACCGTCCCGCCACCAGCATGTGGGCCAATCGGCACGGTCTCGATCAGGCCTGGCCTCCCGACACGCACCTGGGCCCCAAGGCCATGCTCATCAACGGCCAGGCCGGCTCCGGCGGCGACATGTTCCCCTTCCTCTTCAAGCAGGCCGGTCTCGGTCCCCTGATCGGTAAGCGGACCTGGGGAGGCTTGGTCGGCATCTCGGGCAACCCCATGCCCATCGACCGAGCCTTCATGAGCGTGCCTCGCTTTGGCCACTACGACCTGGACGGCACCTGGGGCATCGAAGGCCACGGCGTCGACCCCGACATCGAAGTGGAAGACGACCCCGCCCTCATGGTGGACGGCGGCGACCCGCAACTCGACAAGGCCATCGAGGTCGTGCTCCAGGCCATCGAGGACTATGTCTCCCCCATCCCGCCGCGCCCAACCGACCCCGATCGCAGCGGCATGGGCATCCGCGAAGAGGACAAGTGACCCCACCTGGGGCAGCGCCTCTACGTGAGACTGTGAACTGATCGCATCATGGGGCTGGCCAACTCGGCCAGCCCCTTTTTTCTGCGCAACGAGAGTCAGCAGCATGTTCGCCCACATCTACCTGACCAGCACGGGTCACACCTGGACCGGCAACATCAAGGCGATGGTCACCGGCTGGGAAGAGCTTGACCTCGAGGAAGAGAGCGCCCAAGCAGCCTCTCGCAGACTACTCAATCGGGTACGGGACGAGCTCTCCATCATGCAAGATGAAGGTCCTACCGTCGCGAAAGCTGCGGTAGGTATCGGTCACGTTTCCATCAAGCGTCACTCTCCCGCTCCGCACTCGTCTGGCGCCGTCTGTTCCGATGCAGTCAATGGTCCAAGCGAAGCCGGCGGTGTCGATGATGAGTGCGTCGGTTCCAGCCCCCGCAGGGAAGGCGTGAACCTGGTCGCGAACTCCCAGCGCGACCTCCTCAGCGATGGCCGCTGTACCATCCGCCCGAAAGAGCCCGCGATCGACAAGCAGCCCGATACCGACTCCCAGCATCAGCACGAGAACAAGCGAGTTACTTCTTGATGGTCTCGAATTCGATTCGGATTCTGTCATTCTCATCTCCTTGCCCCGGGGGATAGACAGAGGCGTCAACATCGACGTCCTATTTTACGTCCCGCCCGCGCACCCCATCGATCGTGTGCATAATGTGAACGCCGCCCTGATAGCGACAACCCCACCAATCGCCCTCGCCCTTTGGGTACGGCCGCGTCAGATCTCTGGCCGGCACGGACCGGGCGCTCCCGTCTACGAAGCCAACTCGAACACCCTCGCCGACCGCAAAGCCGTTATCCGTTTCACGGATCACATACATGTCGCGAAAGAGGCCTTTCTGGGCGGGATGAAGCACCTCGGAGGCTCGAATCGAACGCCATTGGTTCGGCCCTGTGCGTGTTTCCTCGTTCCAATACTCCGGGGCGGCGAGAAACGTGGCAGAGTACACATAGTATGTGAATGGGGTGGGGTCCGTGCGCGGTGGTCGAAAGGACGCATGCCGGTAGTCGGCATCATAGTAGCCTTCCGCCAGTGCAATATTCCAATACCAGGGGGCATCGAAGTAGAGCGCCTCTTTGACGATATCTCCACTACGCAGAATTGTGTAGGTGGCGTCCGGGTCGGTCACATAGGGATACTGCTCGGCATTGTCGAGAGAGTAGCTGGCAAACATCGCGGCGTGCTGTCGAAGATTCGAGAGTGATGCCAAAGCGACCGCACGAGATCGAACACCTGCAAGTGTCGGAAGGAGAAGAGACATAAGCAGGGCGATGATCGTGAGAAGGACGAGCAGCTCGATAAGTGTAAAGCCCTCTGAGCCCCTCGGCGATAGCTCCTCCGCCGAACGGGGATTCCTGAGCCGCTCCGCCGAGTGGACAGGGTGACTGCTTCCGTGGACTAGACACCCAACCGCGAGAAGCAGCAAGAGAACAATGTTTCTTCCAAGGACGAATCGAGCGTCTTCCATTGCCCCATGGAACGCGGCAATTCGACCGAAGCAGCCGCAATCCGGTTCCTCGCCGAACGTGATCTGCGTGATGTAGGCGCCCGTCAGTATGGCTAGGAACACAAGCGCGCCGAAGCCGACTTGTTTGCGCCAGATACCGATGAACCAAAGTGACGCCAAAGAGAACTCGACACCTGGAACAAGGAACACCAGCGGGGCTTTCAGGTTTACTGGTATCGTGTCCCAGGTGTCGATGGCTCTGGCGAACTCCGCCAGGTCGAAGAGCTTCGAGGCGGCCCCGATCAGGAAGATGACCATCACCGCATCAATCAAGAGGCGCGCGCGAAGCAGTCGGCGGGGCCAAGTTGTGGCTGAAGAGGCACCTGGTTGCTCTGTCGTCAACATCGCCGCTCTCCCTGGCGCAATAGACCTCTTGGGCCCTCGGCTCGGATGACTACCAGAAGCGGGCAGGACTTACGTGCCGCCGCCGATGCCTGCGCAATAAGCACCCGTCCCCACACTGCCGTTGCATGTGGAAACATATGGGTTCTCAGAAGTTCGGTCGCAATCCGGATATGTGCCAGTCATAACATAGTAGACGCAGTCGAAGTTGGTCGCGACCCAGTCCGAGTATCCTTCGTCACTTGGCGTGGTGTCATACGCCAGACTGTCCTCTATGATCTCATAGTCGCAGACCGTACCCGAGGGAACAATCCCCAGTAGTGCACAGGAAGAGCCGAGATTCACCTGTGCCCAACACTCGCCATAAGCGAGTGGAAGCAGTGCCGGCAAAGCCAATGCGCATAATATAGCGCATCCTTGCCGAAGAGATCCAAAAGACGTGCCGCGACCTGATGTGTTGTTCATCGTGTAGTGCCTGTCTGCTAGAGTTCGGAGCGAATGACTGTCTGGCAGGCGATCCACTCAAGTGCCGCCGCCAGGAGTAGAGCAGGCGACTCCCTCGCCGGTGTGCCCGTTGTACGTTAGCTTGCTCGGGTTCTCAGTGAGTCTGTAGCAGTCGTCAGGTAAGGTGCCATCCAGCCTATAGTATACGCAGTCGTACTCCTTGGCTGTCGACTCTCCAGACCCCTCCCCCGCAATCTCTGTATCGTGTGCGTTTTCGTCTTCCATGATCTCGAAGTCGCACAGGGCACCACTAGGGATGATGTTCATGAGTGCGCAGGTCAGGTCGAGATTGTTGTCTTGCCAGCAGGCACCATGGGCGATCGGAATGAGTGCTGGTAGCGTGAGTGCGCTCAGTACGATGCACCCTCGTCTGAGATGTCCAGGGAACCTGGTGGGCATTGGGCTGTGGTCATGATGTGTATCCTTTCGTTTTGGAATATCTCGAGAGACCACGGTGGGAATGAGGCGGAAAGGGGTCGGCTCTGGCATGGAGCGCAACTCAGCGATTTCGAAGCCAGAGAGCCACAAACAGGACTACAAGTGCTGTTAGGAGTATCCAGCCGGCCGTGCGCCACCACGATTTGGAGTGCTGCCTGGGAACGACAAGTGGCTCTTCATGAGCACCGTCTGGCGTCAGCCGAGCCACCTTCTGCTCTTCCGGACGATAATCATAGACCGTGGTGGCCGTCGGCATTCCGCGCAGGGAGTCCTCCTGCTGAACGTCCGGCACTCGGAGCATCGCCTCAAGGGCATCGGGCGCCAGCGGCTCAAATCCTTCAAGGAAGTAGAGTGTGGTCGGTGTGTTGCTTTTGGAGAGACGCCGGACTTCAGTACAAATGGCGGATCCAAGGACATCGTCGTGTCGCCAGCCGCTGTACTCAACTCGGCTGCCGACCCGGTCCTCTCTGCCTGGTGGAGCGGCGACCTCGGTGCGCGATGCGACGATGAACTGCGAGAGTTCGTCATGCCATCGAAGTACGTACTCATGGACAGATCCGCTGGTGTGGGTGGAGCGCACCAGCCAAGCGCCGGGATCCGAGGCACGGTGAACCGACCATGACTCCATCCAAGGCAAGGAATTGAGGCCACCGTAGAGAAACTGACCTAGTTGCCCACGTAGTGATGGCAAGCTTCTGGCGAAGTCGCGCCCATTGGGGATCTGATAGCTCGGATCAATGATCGCCAACTGCTTGTCCGTCAACGCCCAGGTCGTCTTCGGGGTGACGGTTCGATCCCAATACTTGTCGAGGTATTCAAGAGTGAAGTTGCATCGCCAATGCTTGGCGTCGCGGGCATAGAGCCGAATGCGGGTGATATCCGGCCCATTCTGCAGCCGTCGCGAGTACATTTCAATTGACTGCCAGAGAGGATGATCGGGCTTGCCACTGGCTTCTCGCCGCATGGCGGCCAGTTCCGCGGCAGAGATCGTCTCAACGATTTCCTCGCGCCAACCGATTGAGTATCCGGGAACGGGCGGGAACTCCTCGCTCCGTTCAACGACGGAGCGTACCCACTGTTCGACATCTTCCTGATCGACTCCGAGGACAGGAGTTCCCCACAGAGTGAGAACTGCCACAGTCCACAAGAGCAACCGCCGCACGCTTAATCGTCCCATGATCGCGAGCCTACTGCCGGCCTTGGGGGGGGGGCAAGGAGGAAACTCCATTATGTACAAGAAAGTCCCCTTGCCCGACCCATTGGGGGGTGCGTATGACTCAGGGACACCCCCCAATGGGTCGAGTGGCGGCAGGGGGGCGAGGCCCAGGTCGCGTCGCTGCTCCTATTCCGCCGGCGACACACTTGAGTCGGCAAGGGAAGTTGCAGGCGCGCAACGTGAAGCCTGTCAAGGCGCAGGTGCGGAGGGCTGTAAGAACGGCTGCGCGATTGCATAACCCGCGATGAGGAGAATGAGCGCGTAGCTCAATCGCCGCAGCGTTGCCTTGGGAATGCGTTTGCCGAGCCACAGGCCCGGCAGCAAGCCCAGGAGCGCGAGCGGCGCCAGCAGGCAGGCAAGCAGCGAGGCATCCAGGATCGACGATCCGAAGCGATGCCAGAGCCCGCCAAGCTGGATGGGCGTGAGCATCGTGAAGAAGACCCAGACGGAAGCGCGCGAGCGCTCGTTGGACCAGTTGTGGGCCATGATCCACATGATGAGGGGCGGCCCGCCCATGCCGGACATCCCCGACATGAAGCCCGAGCAGGAGCCCGCCAACGCGCCCCAGCCCGTGTGCAAACGTTCACGCGGGGTGATGCGCGAAAGCGAGTGTAAGGCCAGGACGAGCAGGATCAGACAGCCGAACACCTGGCGGACGACCGCGGGCTCAAGCACGTTGATGACGCTGAGCAGATAGATGCCGATCGGCATGAAGACGGCGGCGAGCAGGAGCGGCACGACCAGCGCCCGCCAACCCAGGTGCCGCCGCAGCGCCAGCATGCCGGGTAGCGTCTGGCTGAAGCTGCAGACGGAGAGAATGGCGATCGCTTCAAAGCTGTTGACGCCCAGCAGCATGAGCAGGGGGATGGCGAACATGCCAAAGCCGAAGCCGGCGGCGCTTTGCAGCAAGCTGCCGGCGAACATGACCAGGGCGACCGCAATGAAGGTATCGACTTCCATGGGGTCGGCAGCGTAGCAGGTGCCCCTGCGCTTCGTCTTGCAGAGGAAACGGGCGTGAGGTGAACCGTTCCACAGCGAGCCCCGACCGTAAGGGAGGGGTTCCCGAGGATCGGCAGGTGCGGATTCGCGAGGCAATCGCTCCGGGACGCCGATGGCGAGAGCAGGCCGGGTCGATGCCGGAACCGCTCCGTCACCGTCGCGGCTCGTTCGGAGACCGGCACACCACCGCTTCCTTGCATCCGCTGTACGATCATCCTCGATGAAGAGTCGGGAGCTGATCAACCTGGGACTGCCGCGCGGGCCGCTGCTGCGCCTGGCGCAAACCGCCTGCGGTGAGGCCGGGCGGGCGGGGCTGACCAGGACGCAACTGCGGGCCCAGCTCAAGGCGGTCCTCCGGGCGCCGGAACTGCACACGGATGCGGCCGTGTTCGGCGACTTGGCCCAGGCGCTGGTCGAGGCGGCACAGCGGCCCGCAGTGCGCGAGATCCCCGAGGAGTTCGCGCCCTGGAAGCAGTGGGGCGAAGACCTGGATGAGAACGCCGTCGAACAAATGCGCAACGCCTGTCGCCTGCCCGTCGCGGCCCGGGGGGCGCTCATGCCCGATGCGCATCTGGGCTACGGCCTGCCTATCGGTGGTGTGCTGGGCGTGCGCGGGGCGGTGATTCCCTATGCCGTGGGCGTCGACATCGCCTGCCGCATGCGAATGAGCATCTACGACGCTTCGCCCGACCTTCTCAAGGGCGAGACGGACAGGCTCATCAACATCATCGAGCGCGAAACGCGCTTCGGCGTCGGGGCGGAGTTCAAGGGCCAGCGCAACGAGCACGCCGTCCTCGACGACGACTGGAACGTCTCGCCCATTACCCGTCAGCACAAGGGCAAGGCCCACGCCCAACTGGGCACGAGCGGTTCGGGCAATCACTTCGTGGAGTTTGGCTCCTTGACCCTCGACGAGCCCGACCTCGGCCTGGAGGCTGGGACCTACTTGGCGCTCCTGTCGCACAGCGGCAGCCGCGGCGTCGGCGCTTCCATCGCCCAACACTACTCGCGCCTGGCGATGGGGCAGCACGCCGACCTTCCCAAGGAGCTCAAGCACCTCGCCTGGCTGGATCTCACCTCGCATGAAGGACAGGAGTATTGGCAGGCGATGCAGCTCATGGGGCGCTACGCGGCGGCCAACCATGCGATCATTCATCGACGCATCGCCCGGGCCCTCGGCGCCGAGGTCATTGCTGATGTGGAGAACCACCACAACTTCGCCTGGGAGGAAGAGCACGATGGCGAGAGGCTCATCGTGCATCGCAAGGGCGCGACGCCGGCCCACGCGGGGGTGCTGGGCATCATCCCCGGGTCGATGGCCTCGCCGGCCTACCTCGTGCGTGGCTTGGGCGAGGCGGGCAGCCTGCGCTCCGCTTCGCACGGGGCGGGTCGGATCATGTCGCGCAAGCGAGCCCTGAGCACCTTCACCTGGTCGGCGCTGAGGAAGCTCCTGGCCGATCGTGAGGTGCGGCTGCTCAGCGCCGGTCTGGATGAGGCCCCGATGGTGTACAAGGACATTGAGACGGTCATGGCGGCCCAGCGGGACCTGGTGGAGCCGGTGGCCCGCTTCGACCCCCGGATCGTCAAGATGGCCCCGGCCGGCGAGCGGCCGGAGGACTAATGTGCTGGTTCCCTGCGGGCGCTCGGCTGATCCATCCCCCACCTATAATGTGGCCCATGCCCCAGACACACATCCTGAGAATCCTGAGTCTCCTTGCCTGCCTCAGCAGCCCGCTCTGGGGTCAGGAGCCCCTGGCGGATCCCGCGCCGCCGCCGGAAACCGTCACCGCCGAGGAGATCACTCGCGCTCAGGAGCAGTTGCAGGCGGATAGCAGCCTTGATGCGGCGACTCGCGACTCGGCGGCTGGGCTGTACGCACAGGCGCTGGAGTCGCTGCGACGAGCCGAGGAGTTGGCCCGGCAGCGCGCGGAGTACGATCGACTCGCCGGCGAAGCGCCGCAGTTGTTGGCGACGATCCGTGAGGAACTCTCCAGGCCGGCCGGCGAGGTCGTGATCAAGCCTCCCGAGGGGGCGAGCCTGCAGCAGCTCGAGAGTCTCGCCGCCCAGGCCGCCGCAGATCTGGAGACGGCCCGGCGCAACGCCCAAGAGCTGCAGAACGAAACCTCTCGGCGCAGCGACCGCAGCACCGCGATTACGACTCAGTTGGGGCCGCTTCGCGACCAGGTTCAGAGCAGCAGGGAGGCGCTGCTGGCGGCGCCTTCCGCGGGCGAGCCCGCCGTCGTGACGCAAGCGCGGCGTCTGCAATTGCTCGCCCGTTCACAGGCGCTCTTGCGCGAGATCGAAGCGCTGGAGGCGGAGGCCGCGAGCTACGACGCCCGCCGAGGCTTGCTGCCGGCCCGACGCGATCGAGCCTTGCGGCGCGTCACGGAAACGGAGAAGGCCGACACCGCCTGGCAGGGCCTGGTGGGCCAGCGCCGTCAGCGGGAAGCGGATGCGGCAGCGCAGGAAGCGAAACGCCTCCGCCTGGAGGCGGCCCGCCAGCACCCGGCCCTGCAGGTGTACGCCCTGGAGAACGAGCGACTCGCCACCGAGCGCACCGGCCCGACGGGCCTGACCTCACGCATCGCCAACGCCACCCAAGCGACTTCCAGCAGCCGCAGCCTCCTGGCGACACTTCGCGATGATTTTGAGGCCATCTGGCGGCGGGTACAGGCCTCAGGACTCAACCGAGCAACCGGATTGCTCTTGCGCCGCCAGTACGAGACGCTGTCGGACCCCAATGATCTGCACCGCCAGTTGCGCCTGACGCGGCAACGACTGGAAGATGCCGAGTACATGCTGGTGGAGTATCAGGACCAACGGCTGGCGGCGGGTGACATCGACCGCGCCGTCAGTGGTCTCTTGGAGGAGATTGAGGGGGACAGCGCTGAAGCCGATCTGGAGGCGGTCCGGCAGATCGCCCTGGAACTCGCCGCCGCCCGCCGCAATCTACTTGACCAACTCGTCGCCGACTCCGGCACGCTCTTTGAACGGCTGGCGGAACTCGATCTGGTGACCTTCGAGCTTCTCACCGCGACGGAGGCCTACCTCGACTTCATTGAAGAGCGTATCCTCTGGGTGCGGAGCATCGCCGGCGATCAGCTTCCTCGGGCTGGCGACTTCGGCGCCGCCGTCGGTTGGGCGCTGGACCCCGTCGCCTGGCCGGCGGCCCTTCGGCAGACCGCCTCGGCGGCGCTGGACCGATGGCCGGCCGTCACGCTGCTAACGCTGGTTCTGGCCCTGGCGTTCCTGCTCGCCCGTGGCGCGCGCAAGCGCATCGTCGCTTTCGGCACTCTCGTGACCAGTTATCGCACAGATCTGCTGCGCTACACCTGGCTCGTGCTCCTTCTCACCTTGTTCTGCGCCTTGCCCATTCCCCTGACCTTGGTCAGCATCGGCTGGGTGTTGAGTCGACCCACGGAGCAGGTGGGCGTGGCGCTGGCTCTGGCGGCGGGCCTGCAATTGGCGGGGTTCCTGACTTACCCGCTCTTCGTGCTGCGGCAGGTCGTCAGGAAGAGCGGCCTGGCAGAAGCGCACTTTCGCTGGCCGCAGCCGACAGTACGTCTGCTGCGGCGACACCTGCGTTGGTTCCTGGCGGTCATTGTGCCCGTCGTGGTCCTGGTCATTGCACTGGATGAACACGCGGATGAGGCCCAGAACGCTTCGCTGGGCCGGCTGGTCTTTACCGTCGGTCTGCTGGCGCTCGCACTCTTTGCGCATCGACTCGTTCGTCCCTCCGGAGTGATCTTGGAGGAGTTCCTGCGGCGTCATCGCGGCGGCTGGGTCGATCGCTTGCGCTACCTCTGGTATCCGCTCGTTCTGGGAGTGCCCGGCGCTCTTATCGTGCTCGCCTGGCTGGGGTACTACTACACCGCCATGCAGTTCCAGCAGCGCTTTGACCGGACACTGTTGCTGGGGATGGTGCTGGTAATCGCCTACGCCACCTTCTCACGCTGGCTCTTCGTGGCCAGGCGGAGAATGGCCGTCGAAGAGGCTCGGCGTCGACGCGAGCAGGCGGCGACGGAGGCGGAGGAACGCCCGGGGGCAGAGATGATGGGGGAGGCCGGCATTCCCACCATCGAAGAGCACAAGCTCAACCTCCCCGCCATCAGCGCCCAGACGAAGCAACTCTTTCGGGCCGCCACCGGCGTCGCAATTGTCATCGGTTTCTATGCGATCTGGGCCGATGTCCTGCCGGCCCTGCGCATGCTCGATCGTGTCCAGATCTGGCCGAAGGTGCAGGTCATCGAACAACTCGACCGGGAAGCGAGCGTCATCCTGGTGCCCTTGGCCGGGGCCGACGCCAGCCCGAGTGAACCTGGCGCTACGGCGGCGACGCCGACCTCAAAGCCAGCCAACGGCGAAGCGACCGGGACGTCCACCGGTTCCCTGACCGACTCTCTCACCGACTCGCTGAGTGTGGCGCCGACCACCGAGGATGCGACCTCCGTCATCGAGGAGGCCGTAAGCCTGGCCGATGTCGGCCTGGCCCTGATCGTTCTCATTGCCACGGTCATCGCCTTTCGAAACCTGCCCGGCTTCATCGAGATCGTCATTCTGCAGAAGTTGCCGCTTGACGCCGGCAATCGCTATGCCCTCACCACGGTGCTCCGTTACCTCATCGTGATCGTGGGGCTCATCATCGCCTTCGACTTCGTCGGCCTTACCTGGTCCAAGGTGCAATGGCTGGCGGCAGCGCTGACCTTCGGCCTCGCCTTCGGCCTGCAGGAGATCTTCGCCAACTTCATCTCCGGACTCATCATGCTCGGCGAGCGCCCCGTGCGCGTGGGTGACACCGTCACCGTCGGCACGATCACCGGTACCGTTACCCGTATTCGCATGCGGGCCACGACGATCAGCGACTGGGATCGCAAAGAGCTCGTCATTCCCAACAAGAACTTCATCACCGGCGATGTCATCAACTGGACGCTCTCCGACCCCGTCCTGCGTGTGACCATCCCCGTCGGCGTCAGCTACAGCTCCGACGTCGACAAGGTCACCCGCCTCCTTCTGGAGATCGCCGAGGCCGACTCGATCGTGCTCGCAGACCCCAAGCCACGCTCCCTCTTCCTCGGTTTCGGCGACAGCACCCTCAACTTCGAGTTGCGCGTCTTCATCCCGCACATTGACTACTACGTGGCCGTGCGCCACGAGATGCACATGGCCATCCTCAAGCGCTTCCGCGAGGCGGGGATCGAGATCGCCTTCCCGCAGCGCGATTTGCACCTCCGCTCGATCGGGGATCTGGCGAAGCTCGTCGAGAAGCGCGCGGACTTGCCGCCGCAGGAGATCCGATGACACAAACACAACCAGGAGGCCCAAACCGAGTCCTCGCCTTCGGCCGCGACCAGGCCCTGATCGGCATGGTGCATGTGCAGGCCCTGCCCGGCACGCCACGAAGTCGGTACGCCGTGGCGGAGATCGCCCGGCAGGCGGCGGCGGAGGCGACGCTGCTCGTCGAGTGCGGCTTCGATGCGATCCTGCTGGAGAACATGCACGATGTGCCGTACTTGTTGCGGAACGTCGGGCCGGAAGTCACCGCCGCCATGACCGCCGCCGCCTCCGCGGTGCGCCAAGCCGTCGAGGTGCCGCTCGGCATCCAGATCCTCGCCGGCGCCAACAGGGAAGCGCTGGCCGCAGCCCAGGCGGCCTCGTGCCAGTTCATCCGCGCGGAAGGCCTGGTCTTCGCCGCCGTCGCGGATGAGGGACTGCTGGCAGAAGCGGATGCCGGGCCCTTGCTGCGCTACCGCAAGCTCATCGGCGCCGAGTCGATCTCCATCTACACCGATGTCAAGAAGAAGCACAGCAGTAATGCCCTGACCGCGGATGTCGATATCAAGGAGACCGCGAAGGCAGCGGAGTTCTTCGGCGCCGATGGCATCATCGTCACCGGCGTAGCCACGGCTCAGCCGGCCTCGATGGATGACTTGGCCGCGGTGCGCGCCGCGGTCGAGGCGCCGGTCCTCGTCGGTTCGGGCGTCACGCCGGACACCGTGGGCGAGCTCTTCGAATACGCCAACGCCCTGATCGTCGGCTCCTGGTTCAAGGAAGACGGCGTCTGGTCCAACCCGCCCGAGCGAGCCCGCGCCGAAGCCCTCGTCAAGGCAGCCAACGCCGTGCGCGGCTGAGGGGGGACTCACCACGGCGGACACGGAGGGCACGGAGAAGAGCAGAGTTTTGGAGATTGGCAACCAGCACGTCACGGACTTGGCACGGTACTGCCATCTCTACGCACCCGTTCCTGACCCTTGCTCTCCTGCTGACCAGTTGCTTCTCTCCGTGAACTCCGTGCTCTCCGTGGTGAAGAAGCGACTCAGCCAACGCCGTACTCCGCCCAGGAACTGCTCGTTTCCCACACCCGCACGCGCTCGAGCCTGAGCCCCTCGGGGAAGCGATAGACGTTGCCGCGCTCGGAGGTGTATTCGCATCCACCCCGCATCTCTGCCGCCAGATGATCGTAGATGTATTTGGCCAGCACTTCCGTGGTGGGATCCTGGTTCTCGAAGACGACCAGGCGCTGGCTGAACTCGCGCAGCTTGGGCAGGGCGGGATCGGCGCTGTTGATCGCCATGGCGTGATCGAGTTCATCAAGAAACGCGGCCAGCGCCAGCTTGATCGCCTTGAAGTCACAGACCATCTCGTTGTCATTCAGCGATTCCGCAGCGATCACGATCTCGACGCGGCGAGAGTGACCATGCGGAAAGCGGCAGCGGTCCGGGTGCTTGCTGAGCATGTGGCCGCTTTCGATTTCGAACGTCTTGCAGATGCGGTAGGTCATGGCGTCTTTCGTCTCAGGTGCCGCGCGTGTTGCCGAAGAGGCGGATGTGCAGGCGATCGCAATAGCGCCAGCCATGCGAAAGGCAGGCGCTAACGAGCAGCTTGCGCAAGGCTTCGCTGGGCTCGCCCTGGTAGCCCTGGGGCATGAGCAGCACATCGCCTGGATTCCAGTCGTGGAGCGTTTTCAAGAGTGCTTCGATCTCGCGAAGGTCGCTGGGATACTGCACCACGAACTTGAGCTGCACATCCTCGCCGCGCCGAAGAAGCTCCTGCAGGACCGGCGTGTTGATTCGCCGAGCCTCGTGCTCGGCGGCGAACTTGCCGTCCTGGCGCTGGCTCGGCGTGGAGTTGGAGAGCTTGGGACTCAGGCTCATGAGATCCACCCTGAGATCCTGGTCCACCGTGCCCGCCGTCTCCATCGTCGTGTGCATGCCGGCGGCGCTTAGACGCTCCGCGAGCGGGGCGATGGCGGGAAAGAGCATCGGCTCACCGCCCGTGAGCACCGCGTGCTTCAGCCCTGAGGTCAGTGCTTCCTCGACGAGATCATCAACCGTGCGGCTGGCGCCCTGCGGCGACCAACTTGTGTACGGCGTGTCGCACCAGGTGCAGCGCAGATTGCAGCCGGCCACGCGAATGAACCAGGAGGGCACGCCGGTCAGCTTGCCTTCGCCTTGGATGCTGGCGAAGGTCTCGGCGATGGGGAGATTGGTCGTGCTGGCGGTGGTCGTCATGCGCCTTCGTGCCTGCTTGTCTCTTGGTAGATAGTGGGATCGGGAACCCCTGCTTGCTCGAAGCCCTGGTGACGAAGCGTGCAGCTATCGCAGCGGCCGCAGGCGCGCCCCGCTTCATCCGGATCGTAACAACTGTGCGTGATCGAATAGTCGACGCCGAGGGCCGTGCCGGTGCGGATGATCTCCGCCTTGCTCAGGTCGATCAGGGGCGTGTGGATGCGGTAGGCCGCCCCCTCGACGCCCGCCCTGGTGGCGAGGTTGGCGAGCTCTTGGAACGCCTCGATGAACGCCGGCCGACAGTCGGGGTAGCCGGAGTAGTCAACCGCATTAACGCCGAGGAAGAGGTCCTGGGCCCCGAGCACTTCCGCCCAGGCGAGGGCATACGAGAGGAAGATGGTGTTACGAGCCGGAACGTAGGTGAGGGGGATGCCGGGCTCGCTGGTGTCGCGATCGTGCGGCACCGCGAGATCGTCGGTCAGCGCCGAGCCGCCAAAGGTGCGCAGATCAATCTCGACCACCTTCAGTTCCGCTGCCCCCTGCGCTGCCGCGACGCGGCGGGCGGCGGCGAGTTCCACTTCGTGCCGCTGACCGTAGGCGAAAGCAAGCGCGTGGCAGGCAAACCCTTCCGACCGCGCCAGGGCCAGCGTCGTGGCGCTGTCCAGACCACCGGAGAGCAGCACGATGGCGCGCCGGCCGACCTCAGTCATAGCTCGGCTTCTCCGGGCTCTTGGCAAAGCCAAGCGGGACGCGGCGATCCGGCTCATGCACCAGGCGGGTGATGACCTCGCCGTCTTCCCAGACGATCGTGGTGTCACGCCGGTAATGCGTCACCAGGCGCAGCTTCTGCCAGCCGACCTCGCCGTTGCTGACGAAAAGCGTCGCGTAGCGGCCGCTCTCATCCGGATGACGGAAGGAGTGCAGCATCGCCTGGGTCGGCTTGTCGTACCGCTTGCCGTCGACCTCGAACCAACCGTCACCGACGGCGACGGGATTGGAAGCAAGGGCAAGCGCCTTGGAGACGGCCCCAGCCGCGGTCTCGCCGAGGATGAAGAGGTTGCGGTCGCTGACCGGCTGCGGGCTGTGCGTCGCCTCGGGATAGCGGGCGATGAACTGGTCCGCCGCCTCGGGACGCTCCTCTCCCACGACAAAGTGCAATCCCTCCGCCAGGGTGTTGTTAATGGTCGGCAGGACCTGGTTCGCCGGCATCAGCCGATACACGTCAAAGGTCGGATCGATCTCAAGGTGCGTGACCGTGGCGGGGTCGCCGGCGATCGTGTGCTGCTCTGGGTACTCGATCGTCACATCGCGATGGCCGCCATCCTTGAGGTGCAGACGCACCGGCAGATCGAACGACCAGTCGCCATGGCCGGCGTCGATGTCGAGCACCAGGCCATCCTCGCCGGCGACAAACCGCGTCGCGGCCAGCGCCGGCGCGCCGGGCCGACGCACGAACTGTTCAACCAGCGTGGCGATGCCGTGTTCATCCTCCGGGTCGAGCGAGGTGGCCAGGTCATCCCAGGTGGCGTGCTTGCCCAGGTAGTCCGCGGCGAAGCGCTTGACGCCGGCCCAGTAAGCTTCATCGCCCAGCGCCTGGCGAATCATGTGGAAGACCAGGGCGCCCTTGTCGTAGCCGACGTAGCGATCGCAGGCCGGGTCCCGGCCGAAGCGATCCAAGGCGGGGCCGTCGGCGGCGTCGAGCGCCGGGTCGGCGGCGAGCTTCATCAGGTTGCCCCGGCGATAGTCCTGCGAGCGCTCTTCCTCGCCCTGCAAGCCGTATCGGCTCATGTTGGCGTGGTGCGAGGTGATCGCTTCGCACCAGTTGCCGTCCTCCGGCGAAACATACACGCCGTTGCCCCACCAGGCGTGCAGCATCTCGTGATCGAGCAGGCCGGGCATCAGCGCCCGCGGCCCCATGCCCAGCACCCGCCCGTCCATCAGCGTGAAGCCCGGGTAGGCGAAGCCGGAGGAGAAGAAGTTCTCCATGATGGTGAAACGCCGGTAGGGATAGGGACCGATCAGCGGCTCGTAGAGCGCCAGGTACTCCTTGACCGCGCCCAGGAACATCGGGGCCAATCGAGCGTTGCCCTCCGAGGTGTGCACGACGATCTCGACGCCCGAGTCGCTGACGCCGCTGAGTGTGCCCAGACGATTGCCGGCCAGGGCGACGCCATCCGTCGGGCGCGGGGTGCGCCAGTGGTCGCAGGGTCCAAGATCACCCTCGTCAGTCTCCCTGATCGGATCGCCGGTGGCGACGAAGACCCAGCCCGCCTCGCCGTGCACGGTGACTTCGTAGTCGCAGAGCGGATGGCTGCCGTGGGCATCGACGGGATTCGGAGCCCAGTAGGAGTTGTCGGAAAGGAACACGCCGCGCTCCGAGATGTGGGCCTGCACCGAGAAGTTGTGCACCTGGCCCTCGATCTCGCCGGCCTCGACGTCGTCCGCCAGGGTGCCCTCGTAGACGATGACCACGAGCGGCTCCTCAATGCCCGCCGGGATCCGCAGCTTGTACCGCTGCACGTCCTGGTGATGGGGCAGGGGCACGTGCACGGCCTGCTGCGTCAGGTCGGGCCGGCGGCCCTCTTCCGTCACGTAGGCCATGATGACCGTGAGATCGCTGCTCAGGTCAAAGAGGAAGTGATCGGCGGCATCGCCCGCGGCAGGCTCGATCTGGGCCGAGGCGCGGATGAGGCTCTCTTCGATGTCCAGGACGACCTGCAGCGCTACCTGGGGCGCTGCCTTCGGATTCGCCAGGGCCTGGCTCGCCGCGACGGGGAGCAGTAGAAGCGTCGTGAGCAGCAGGGCGAGGCCGGGTCGATTCCCGCGCGGGTCGTGGTGCGGCATGATCATCTCCTCGGGCTTGGCGCCGGGCTGAGGACGATGCCGAACGTAGCCCGAGCGCAGGATGAGCCTGATTCTACCGCTGTCAGGGCGAAGAGGGTGCGGAAGCGAGCAGATGGCGCCGCTGGCCGTCATTCCCGCGCAGGCGGGAATCCAGGGGCAGACCCGGGGCGGTCTGGCGCGAGACGGGATGCCCGCCTACGCGGGCATGACACCCGGGAGTCTGGCCGACGTCCCGGCCGAGCGCCCAGTCGCCTCAGAGCTTCTTGAGGGCGTCGATGAGCTGATCGAGGTGCTCACGCTCGTGGGCCGCGGAGATCTGCACCCGCAATCTGGCCGCCCCCTCGGGCACGACCGGGAAGCCGAAGCCGATCACGAAGACGCCCATCTCCAGCAGCTTCTTGCTCATGGCGATGGCCTTGGCCGTCTCGCCGACGATGATGGGACAGATGGCGGTGGGGGATTCGATCACCTCGAAGCCCGCCTTGCGAATGCCCTCTCGGGCGTAGGTGGCGTTGTCGCGCAGCTTCTGCACCCGCTGCGGTTCCGCCATCAGGATCTCGATCGCCTTCTTCGCGCCATACGCCGTCGGGCAGGGCAGGGCGTTGCTGAACAGGGCCGGCCGGGCCCGCTGAATGAGCAGGTCGATCGCCTGCTGGGGACCGGCGACGAAGCCGCCCGCCGCCCCGCCCAGGGCCTTGCCCAGCGTGCCGGTGAAGAAGTCGACGCCGTTCTCGCCGTGCCCGGGCATCTTGTAGTGCTCGTGCGTGCCGCGACCGGTCGCTCCCATAACGCCCGTGCCGTGCGAATCGTCGACAATGAGCATGGCCCCGTACTCGCTGGTCACCTGGCGCAGCTCAGGCAGCTTGGCGAGGTCGCCTTCCATGGAGAAGACGCCGTCCGTGACCACCCAGATGCAGCCGGTGATCTCGGGATCCTTCTGGGCCGCCTCCAGCTTCTCGCGCAGGCTGTCCATGTTGCTGTGCTTGAAGACGGTCTTCTTGACGCCCTTCTTGATGAGGCGGATGCCATCGATGATCGAGGCGTGGTTCAACTCATCGGAGATGACCAGATCGCCCGGCTCGGAGAGCGTCGGGAAGATCGCCTCGTTGGCGTTCCAGCAGGAGACGAAGGTGATGGCCGCCTCCGTGTCCATGAATTTGGCGATGGTGGTCTCCAGGTCGTGGTGGGCCTGGAAGGTGCCGCAGATGAAGCGGACCGAGGCGGTGCCGTTGCCGTAGTCCTTGAGCCCCTGCTCCGCCGCCGCGATGACCTCGGGATGGCTGGCCAGGCCCAGGTAGTCGTTGGAGCAGAAGACGAGCACCTCGCCGTAGCCCTCGACGCGCGTCTTGGGGCCCATGGGGGCCTGGAGATTCTGCAGATGCTTGAGTTCACCCTTGTCCTTGAGGCCCTGGAGGACCGCATCGGTCCGCTGACAGAATTGCTCGAGTCCGCTCTTGGTCGTAGTGGTCATGGCATCAGTTCCAGCTTGGGTGGACAAGGGTGAATCAGCCGCCAAACCCAGGGGCGACCGACCGAGCAGTGTACCAGAAGCGGGGGTGGGATCCGGGGTTGGGAGGCGAGCCGGTCCGGGGGTCGGTCCGCGCCAAATCCGGCCCTCGCCGCGCCGGCCGGTTCCGGCCTCAAGCGCCACAAACTCACTTGGGATGCCAACTTATCGCTTGGCAGCAGCGGATCCTGGTGTACATTCAGAAACGAGGCAACCATCCGTCGGCGACGACGGAGACACCGCCGACGCGGCTGGGCTGCGCGCCAAGATCAATGCGGCCCCCGCGAACGGTTATGACGGAGCAGCGCCTTGCCTCGGGCGTTGCTCCGTCTCCGTTTTTGCCCGGTGCGGTCCGTCCAAGTCCGTGTGCCACTGGTTGCTGGTCAACCAGTGCGGTGGCGCTGGGCGCTCGCACAGTTTCCAATGTGTGAGCATCACGCGCGATTGTCGCGCCGCAAGCCCAGCCCCATCCCGATCAACGCGTCTCGGAGAGCGCCCAGGCGTACTCGGGCGCGATCGCCGGTGCACCCTCAGGCTTCAGTTCGACCCAGGCTCGATGCGGCCAGTACGGCTCGCGCAGGAGTTGACGCCCCAAGAGCACCAGATCAGCGCGACCCTCCTTGATGATCGCCTCCGCCTGCATCGGCTTCGTAATCAACCCCACCGCGCCGGTGGCGATCTCCGCTTCCCGCTTGATTTGTTCCGCCAGCGGCACCTGGTAGCCGGGACCAACCGGGATCTCAGCGCTCCTCGTAGCGCCGCCGCTGGAGCAGTCGATGAGGTCCACACCCGCTCGCTTCAAAAGCCGCGCTGCCTCTACGGAGTCTTCGATCGTCCAGCCGCCCTCGGCCCAGTCCGTGCAGGACAGGCGAACCAGGAGCGGAATGTCATCCGGCAGCGCCTCCCGGACCATGCTCGCGGTATCGATCAGGAACGTCACTCGATGGTCGAAGGGGCCGCCGTAGCCATCGGTTCGTTCATTCATCAAGGGCGACAAGAAGCTATGCCCAAGATAGCCGTGCGCGAAGTGCAGTTCGATCACCTGGAATCCGGCTTCGACTGCACGCTTCGCCGCGGCAGCAAATGATTCGCTGATCTCGCGGATCTCCGCAATCGTCAGTTCATGCGGCACGGGGCCGTCGCTGCCGAAGCGCTTCGCCGTCGGCCCCACCGGCAGCCACCCGCCCTCTTCAATCGGGACGAAGCTGTTCGGGGTCGGATGCGAGGGACGATAGCGTGACGCCTTGACGCCGGCATGCCCGAGTTGGATCCCCGGCACCGACCCCTGCTCCCGCACAAACTCGGTCACTCGGCGCAAGCCCGGGATGTGCTCGTCTCTCCAAATCCCCAGGCAGTTGGGTGTGATTCGGCCGCGCGGCTCCACGCCGGTCGCCTCGGCAATGAGCAGTCCGGCCCCGCCGACGGCTCGGCTGCCGTGGTGGACGAGATGCCAGTCCGTCGCGAAGCCGTCTTCGCTCGAGTACTGACACATCGGCGACATTGCGATCCGATTCCGGAGCCTGACGCCGCGGAGTTCCAGTGGGGTAAAGAGGTGTGCCATGGTGCGGATTGTAGGGGGCGAGGTGGCACTCCCGCGCCTTGGCGGCAGGACATTCTCACCGTGCCCCGGACCAGCGACCGGAGGGGCGGGAAGTCAGCCGCCGTCATGGCGCGGCAAGCCCAGGCGCACCACGGTCAACTCGTCCGGCACGCCGCGCGGATCGTTGCTGCCGCCCGGGCCGAGCAGCAGCACGCGCATGGGGTGGCCCGGCGTCGAACGCGCCAGGTACGTCGAACGCAGCACCGGCCCGATCGACTCCTTCGCCAGCACGCTCCGCAAGAGCACCGCCTTCGCTGTCGTCAGCACCACCTCACGATCGGTGAGCCAGGTCGCGCCCAGTGTCCGGGGATCGAAGAGTTGCACGCCGCCTCGATCCGGATCGAAGCGGCCGATGCGCTGGTGCCCGGGATGGAAGAGCAGCAAGCCGGGATTGCTTGTCGAATCCGGTCCGGCGCCCGCCAGCGAAGAACCCCCCGGATCCTGCAGGGCGGCGAAGGTCTGGAACGCCAGGGCGGCCGTGGCGCCGCTGGCGATGACCGTCTCCGCCACGATCTCGTGCTCATTCAGCAAGGCGCTCAGGCGCAAGGCGACCACGTGCAGGCGCTCGCTGGGATCGATGTAGAGCGCGTAGAGCAGATCGCTGCGAGCGCTGAAGACCGGGAAGAGCCACTTGCCGCCTTCCGCCGCGATCGTGTGCCGACCCGTGCCTTCCTGGATGACCAGGTCCCAGGTCTCGCTGCCGATCGAGCGGCGAGACCAGGCGGTCCGCCGGCCGTTGCTGTGGGCAAAGGCGTTGACGCGCTCGTCCTGGTTGATCCAGTCGATCGCGCCCGATTGCCAATCCATCAGCCCGATCCAGCGCGAGCCGTCGCGATTGGGCTGTTCAACGAGGACGGCTCCGTTCGTGGCGGTGCGGCCGAGCAGCAGGCCCGCGGACGATTCGTAGAGGAGCGTCATGTCCCGCTGGCCGAGTTCGTAGACAGCAAGGCGCGAGCCCAGCGGCGTCAGCGACTCGTCCTTGGCAAGCAGAGCGCCCCAGGTCGGAGCCGCGCCGATCTGCACCGCCAGGTGACGACCATCGGGGCTGACAATGGGCAAGACCTGACCGTCGTAGGCGACCTTGCCCAGGGGCAGCAAGGCGGTCTCGACGCGAATGCTGGAAGTGTCCGCGCCCAGGGCCGGCTGCACGGCGCCCGAGGGCAGGGGCGCCCGCTCCCGACTCGGCTCGTCAACTACGACGCAGCCCGCGAGGAGAAACAGCGATCCCAGCAGTGTCAGCAACCGCACTGGTCAATCCTCATCGGGCGAAGGGGGGTCGGTCTCTTCCGCGGCCGGCTCGTCAGCATCCTGCACATCCTCATCCTCGTCGTCTTCAATGGGAGTGCTCCAGATGATGTGCTGATCGACCGGGCCCGTGGGGGCGTTCTCCAGCATCTGCTCGCGGAGTTCCTCGAGGCGCTGACGCGGTTCCTCGTTGAGTTCGTCGAGCTCGTTGAAGTCAATGCCGTCCTCGCCCAGCGTACTTTCCACGACGATGGGCGTGATGAAGGCCACCAACTCGGTGTTGGTGGTGCTGCGGGAAGTGGAGCGGAAGAGAGCCCCGATGAGCGGCAGATCGCCAAGCAGAGGCACCTTGCGATTGATGATGTCTTCCTGCTGGCGCAGGATGCCGCTGATCACCACCGTCTGCGAGTCGCCGACGATGAGCTGCGTCGTCGTCTCGCGGCGGTCGACGATGAAGCCGCCAAAGAGCGTCTCGCCTTCGCGAATGCTGGAGAGCTCGATGTTGACGCGCAGGTCGACGTTGCGCTCCTTGGTGATGCGCGGGCGCACCCGCAGTTGAATGCCGACCGAGCGATAGTCGAAGCTGTTGACCACGTTACCGGTGTCCGTCGTCTGCGAGTCGGTGACAAAGGGAATGTCCTGGCCGTCGAAGAAGACGGCTTCCTGGTTGTCGCCGGTGAAGATGCGTGGCTCGCTGAGGATCTGGATGCCGGAGCGCTGGTCGAGGGCGTCAAGCAGAACATTGAGGTTGATGTTGGCGTTGAGCACCGAGGTGTCAAAGAGCCCGCCGAAGACTTCGTTCTGGGTGACGTCGATGCCACCCGTGATGCCGACGCGGTTGTCGAAGGTCGTGCCGTCGAAGATGTTGGCCGAATTCGACCAGCGCAAGCCCAGGGCCGTGGCGTCTTCCAGGGTGATCTCGGCGATGACGGCCCGGATGAGCACCTGCCGGCCGGGGCGATCGAGCAGCTCGATGAACTTGAGCAGCGAGGCATGGTACTCGGGAGGACCCAGGATCATCAGGGCGTTTTGCCGGGTGATGGGCACGATGCGGATCTTGCCCACCATGTTGCTTGCGGACCGCTCATCCTCGCTGGCGCGGCTGCGCTGCCACCAGAAGGAAATGGAATCGGTCTGCTGTGTGGAGCTGGTGTCGCTGCTGCTGCTGTCGCTGGCGAAGGGCGATTCACTGCTGTCGTCGAGGCTGAGGCCCTCCTCCGCCCGGCTGATCTCGGCCAGCGTGCCGTCCTCGGCGAGCAGAGCGTTGAGCTGTTCCGCCAGGTCCTCCGCGTCGGCGTGCTTCAGTTCCACAAGCTCCGGCAGACCGGCCGTCTGGGGTCGGTCCAGATCCTCAATGAGCTCGTCGATGATCTTGAGGTTCTCTGAGTTCTTGGCGACGACGACGAGACGGTTGGATTCCTCGATCGCCTGGAAGGTGAACTGGCCGGTCAGGCGACCGACCGGCTCGCTGCCGCTGCTGGTGCGGGTCGCTTGAACCTCCTCGAAGAGGCTGGAGAGCAGGTCGGCGATCTTGAGCGGATCGGAGTGCTGAAGGTCGTAGGTCTTGGGGATGACCGCCTCATCCGGGATGGGCCTGTCCCACTCTTCGTCGATCTGCTCGCGGATCTGTTCGATCACGCGCGGCTCGGCGATGACCGTGACGGAATTCTGTTGCAGGTTGGCGGTGACCCGCAGATGTTCGCTGGTGGCGGTGGAGGACTGCTGCTCTTCCTGGCCGCCCCGGCCGCCGCGCGGGTCGAAGCGCCCCTGCATCGCCCGCATGAACTGGGCCCGGCGATCGTCCGCGCCGCTGCCGCCGGCCGCGTCGTCCGCGGAGTACAGCTCTTCGATGTTCTCGGCGATGAGTTCCGCATCGGCGTAGCGCAGCCGAAACGTCTCCGTCTCCAGCTCCGCGGCCGAGGGCCGATCCAGGGCGTCGACCAGCGTCTCCAGTCGCTGCAGCATGGCGATGTTGCCCATGACCACGATCTGGTTGCTGTCGGCGTCAACGAGCATCTCCGCATAAGAAGGCAACGCCTCCTGCAAGATCTCGCCGACGTTCTCCGCCGAGGCGTTCGACATGGCGAAGACCTTGCGATACATGTTGCCCAGGTCTCGGCGATCCGCCACCCGCTCCATCGGCCCCAGGACGGGCACGTCCTGGCGATCCAGCTCCTCGATGAGCCGCAAGCTGATGACCAGTTCCGTCTCCACCACCGCGACGTCCGCCTGCTGCAGGGCCATGAAGAGCAGGTCGAGCGCCTCGTTGCGCGGGATGGGCTGATCGTTGACGATGGTCACCGTCTTGCCCAACACCGCCTTCTGCGGGATGACCACCTTGCCCGTCGATTCGACGATGAAAGGAATCGTCTTCTCGATGGAGACGTTGTCAAAGCCCAGCGTCACCGGATCGCCCTTGAGCGGGCGCCTGCCGTTGATCGTCAAGGCCGAGTCGTCCTCGCTCACTTCTTGGGCGCGGGCGCCATCGTCCGCATCCTGGGCGAAGGTCGCGGTCCCGGCGAGGAGCATCGCTCCCAGAGCGAGCAGGGGCAGGCCAAAGCGTTTGCTGTTTTGCATCAGGGTCACAATTCACTCCTCGTCGAGCGGTTGGGCCTCACTGCCTTCGCTCGATTCGTCTTCCGTTTCCGTTGCCCCGGTCCCCGCCGCTTCCCCCTCGATCTCCTCAGGGGCCGTCTCGGTGACATCCTCACCAGCCTCGGCCGCCGGCTCGGCGATCTCTTCCACGAACTCTTCCGGATCGGGCAGCAGCGGGATAGCGCTGTCCCTGCGGTCAAAGAGCGTCTCGGTGAACTCCTCGCCGCGCCAACGCAGGCGAGCGCTCCAGGGAGCCCGCACCGAGACGACCGCCAGGCTGCCGGACTCTTCGCCGGTCCGCAGTCGGGTGTCGTCGTCAAACCAGACTTGGTCGCCGACCATGGCGATGATCTTCGGCCCGCCGTAGGACGTCGGCCGATCGTCCTCCGGTTCCTCGTCGCGCGGCGTGTCGAAGACCGGCACCCGCTCGCGCCGGGGACGGGGCGGCTTCACGAAGAGACTCCGCCCGTCGATCATGGCGGCGTACCGCGCCTGGGCTTGCTCGTAGGCCCGGGCGTTGCCCTCGGCGTCGGCCTCGGCGATCGCCGTCACCGTTGGCAGGCGGACGAGGTCAATCGCCGCAGCCCCGACTTGCCAGAGCAGCACCAGGGCGGCGAGACAGCAGGCCAGCACCGCCAGCTTGCCGATGAACGTCAAGGCGCGCCAGGCGCCTAGAGTCGAGTTGACTTGCGAACTTTGATCCATGATTCAGGTGTCACTGTGCACTTCACTTGCGAAGTGTCGGGAATGCGGGTGATTTGCGTCTTGGAAACGGCGGTGACCAGCGGCGACGCCTCCAACTCACGCAGCAGGGCTGTCATCGTGGCCGGGGTCGCGGTGAACTGAAGATCGACAACCAGTCGGCGCACTTCGTAGCGCGAGTCGGTCAGCTCCAAGGAACCTTGTTGTCCCATCGTCTGGGCCGGCTTGGAACGCAGGTTGACATCGTCGATTTCGTACGCCGCGACGAGATCCTTGAGCAGGCGGTCGAAGGCCGTGGCCCGCTCCTGCTCCTCGCCGGGTTGGGCCACCGGGCCCAGCCGGGCTTCCGCCAGGCGCAGGGCGAAGGAGAGGTCCTCCGTCGAGCCGGCCTGCAGAGCGCTCAGCGCCTTGTTCGCCTCACGCAGGGGTTGCGCCTGTGCTTCCGCGACGGCGGCGAGCCGATCCGCCTCGCTGTTCATGTCTTGGGCCCAGATGAGCGCCGGCTCGACAATGACGAAGTAGGCGATGAGCACCGCGCCCGCCCAGATCAGCCAGATCACCGCGCGCGGCAACTCGCGCTTGCCCGTCGCGGCCTCAGTTCTGTTGTAGTTCTCAGCCATCGTGGTCACCGTTGCCTCAGTTCCGTGCGCATCATGTCCGCCTCTTCTTCCAGCCTCGTCTTGGTCTCCGCATCGAAGGGACGGGACTTGAGCACCAGCCGCTGTGTGTAGGCTTTGCGCAGGTCTTCAGTCGTCATTTTCTGAATCTCATCCAGCGTCAGCGGCGCGGGCGCCTCCACTTCTTCCTGTTGCGCCGCCCGCGGATCCGTCAGCCGCGAGCCGGTCGTGGAGTCGCCGCCCTCCGCCTCGTCGTTGCGGACGACTGCGGTCGAGCCGTTCGTGCCGGATGACTCGCCGTAGAGCCGCTGTTGCAGCGATTCAGCGACGTAGTCGTAGGCGGGATCGGCTTGCAGCCAGGGACGCACCACCTCCGCCCGCAAGGCGAACTCGACCTTGCCGGTCTCGCCGATGTGCCGGCGGGGAAGCTGCACATCCTCGAAGACCCGCCCGTCACGCAGGTTCTCCTGCAGCGACACCAGCAAGTCCAGGGAGTCGGCGAGCCCCGACATCTGCACCTGTTGGCCGCCGGCCAGCGTCAGCGAGTCAATCTCCACACCGGGCGGCGTGGCGGCGGCGAGGTCGGCCAGCAGCTTCGACATGGGCCAGGTGCGGTCCGCCACGGCTCCGTACAGGGAAAACTGGGCCGTGAGCTCTTCCTGCTTCTGCCGCAACTGCTCGACATTGCCCACCCGCTGCCGCAGGAGAAACAGTCGAGCCCCGGCCCGAAGAGCCGGCAAGAGGGCCAGCACCAGCAGGCACACGAAAAGCGCCGCGTAGGGCCGGCGCCCCAGGCCAATGGCGCCGATGAGCCGCGCGCTGCGCGAGCGCTTCTGCGGCACCACTTCCAGGCGCAAATCAGCCAGCGTGTTGGCGGCAGAAGCCAGCAGCGCCTGGGCCGCCGCCCCGAGCGCCACGCCGTAGTCCTGCCACCAGGACTCGTCCTGCGCCACTTCCGCTCCCAGCACCTCGCTCCAGAGCGCCTTCGTCGCCGCGGGTAGCTCCAGATGTCGTTCACTTTGCCGCAGAACCTCGCCGGCGATCAGGCAGGCCTCCAGGTCCGCCGGCGTCGCTCCCAGGGCGGCCAGCTCGCGCAGGGCGCGCTCGACATCGTCGGCGGCGCTCGTCTTGCGAATACGCAGCGAGCGCAGGGAATCGCCGCAGAGTATGGCCAGAGAGCCCAGGTGCTTGTCGGCGTAGAGCAGCGAGGTCGTCGGCGCTTCATCGCGGCGCAGGGCCAGGAGCGCGGCGCTGTCCGGGCAACAGCGCACGGTGCCGTTGCCAAGGCCGCGCAGGGCGGCGGGCAGGTCATCGCCCGGCCAGGCCAGCAGCAGCGCCCGCTCGCCGCCGCTGAGAGTGCGCATCACCCCCGCGCCGCGGCGATACCAGGGCAGATTGTCGGGAAGATGGGCTTCCGCCTGCAACTCGAGCAGGTCGCCCAGGTCGTCTTCGTCCGTGCGCGTGAGGTCGGCGTGGCGCACGATGATGCTGCTGGCGGGAAGGACGCAGACGATTCGCTCCGGGCGCGTGGCCCCGACCGCCCGCCGCAGGCTCTCACCGTTGCCACGTCGCAGGTCGACCTCGCTCGCTTCGACTAGCTTCAGGTCCCGTTCGCCTTCGCGCGCCAGCGTCAGCAAGCGCGCCACCTCACCTTGCAGATGGACTGCGGTGACTCGGCGACACTCCGCCTGTTTGCCTCGTTCTTGTGCGTATCCGCTCACCTGATGGAATACTCCAGGATCTTAAGGGGCAGTTGCGTGCGATCGATGGTGGCGAGGATCTCGACCTCCACGCCCGAAGCCGTGTCGCGGCCACGGCAACTTAGGCGATAGGTGTTGCTGCGCACATCGAGGAAGGTCGCCAGTTCCGCCAGGATGCTCTCGTTAATGCCGGGAATCTCCCCCAGATCGACAATGCTCTCGAATCCCTCGATCCGTCGTTCCCGGCCGTAGACGATCTGGTCACGCAGGGCCTGGCTCAGCTCGGGGATGTAGTCGAACACTTCTTCGTCGGCGGTATTAATGTTCAGTTTGCCGGGGCCGGCGAGGGTGAAGGCGTCCACCATCGTCGCTTCCTGGAAGAGCGTGCTCAACTCACCGTCGCTGAGCGGACGAACCTGGGAGACGGGGAACTGCGAGACTGAACCACTGTCGCTGATGTAGTTGAGCTGGTCGCGCAAGAGCCCTTCCAGCGTGTTGGCGTCGTTGCTGCCGTAGTTGGCCAAGGCCTGGGCCTGCTCGCTGTCGACACGCAGGCGGGCGCTGATCTCTTCGGCGCTGGCGCTACGCAGGTCGAGCTTCTCCTCACCACCCGCTGCCAAGCCGCCGTCAAGCGAACGCACCGTGACGAACTCCGACCAGCCGGCGTCGAGCTTGCCGTCGGCGTTGTCGGGGGGCCAGGTGGTGGAGCCGTCGTCCTCGTTCAGGTCGAGTCGGCCGTTGAGGTTCCAATCCTCGCCGCGCACGTACTCGGGCAGCACGCCACGGATCAGCTCCAACTCGGCGAGCGAGCGGATCGGGCCGTTGCGCGGTTCGTAAGAGAACGACGCCGTCAAGTAGAACCCGATCTCCGCTCCTTGTTCGCGCACCTCATCGTCGCCGTCGATCCAGTCAAGAATGGCGTCGGCGACGTCTTCGGTCATGTCGGGCAGCAGCAAGAGCGCCTCTTGCGACATGCCGTTCAGGTTGATCTTGGCGTGCAGGTCCTGCGGGCCGGCGTAGAGCGTGCCCGCTTCGCTGAAGGCCATCTCGTAGGTCGCACCGAGCAGTTCGTACTCGGCGAGCGCGGCGAGCTCGCTCATCATGGTGAAGGCGCCGGTCGGCGTTTCGTTCTCATTCTCCCAGCCCAGGCGAGCGATGAGGCGCTCGATGCCGGCCCGGGCTGCCCACTTGGCGCGAACTCGGGCCAGCTCCTGCCGCGACCCCGCCGCCACGCGCAGGGACGAAACCTGCACCGACACCACGACCAGGCTCACCAGCGACACCGTCCAGAGGACGATGAGCAGCGTGCTGCCCCGCTTGCTTCGCTGACGCCGGCGCGTGCCACGGCTCATCGGCCACCCCCTTCGCCGCCCAACATGCCCTCGAAACTCTCCAGTTCATCGTCGATGCTGATGGGCAAGGGCGTGCGATCAAAGGCGATGACGGCTCGACGTTCGATCACGGCCCGGCCGTCGTCGGAGATCGCCGTCACGCTCACCCGCAGGCCGAGCGGCAGGCCGACCTCATCACTGTCCCAGCGCGAGGCCCACTCCGCACCGTCGAAGGCGGCGAGATCGAGGGCCACGATGTACTCGACGAGCGGCTTGGCGACGCCGCCCGCATCGTAGAACTCATCGACGACCGGATCGCGCCGTTGCCAGAGCGTCGGCGGGCTGCCCGGCTCGCGAATGATGCGGAACTGCGACTCGTACTCCGCGCCTTCCGCTTGCTCGGAAGCCGGCCGAACCGGCCGCAGGCTCTCGGTGAAGAGCAGCAGTTCATCGTCGGCGCGCTGCGTGCCGCTGTCGTCCGTCGTGGTCTGGTTGGAAATGCGCACCAAGACGGCGGCGGGATCCTCCGCCCGCACAATCGCCGCCGCCTCCCGTGAGATGTGCGCCAAGGCCGCCTCGGCGCGCACGGTCGCTTGCTGCCGACCCCGGGCGACCGTCTTGGCCGACAAGGCCCGGCTGACGGTGTAGGTCGTCGAGGCGGTGAGCAAGGCCGCGATGACCCCCGCAATGATCAACTCGATCAAGGTGAAGCCGGAGCGTCGAGATGGAGCGGTTGGGCTACGCATAATCAGCGAATCACCGGGTACTCCAGCAAACGATCCACGGGATCCTCATCCCCCAGACGCGGGGCGATGCGCGTTTCGATGGCGACGCTCGCCTGGCGCGGGCCGTTCTCCCAGAGAACCTTCACGAGCACGTTGTAGGCCTCGCCCGCGGGCGGCGTGGTGATCTCCACGCTGTACTTGAACGCCTGAAACGGCGGCTCGAAATTCGACTCCGCCGGGCGGTACTTGCGGTAGTTCTCCACGCCCTCGACCAGGATCGTCCCCAGCGTCTCGTCCGCGAGCATGGCGGCGATGCTCAAGCGCTCGCTTCGCGCCTGGCTGGCCAGGGAACGTCCCACCAGACCGACCAGCACGACGAGCGAAATGCCCAGCACCACGCCGGCCACCAGCACGTCCATGAGCGCGAAGGCCCGCCGTGATGTGCCTGGCCGAGTGCCTTGGGGGAACGGGCGATCTACCACGGATCGAACTCCCTTCCCTCAGCGTCGAGATCGACGAGCAGCGTCTCCACTTCCAGCTCCGCGCCCGCCGGCGAGGTTCGGCTTGTCGAGGCGTGGGCCGGCAGCAGGCAGAAGACGTCCAGCTTCGGCCCGGCCAATCGCAACCGTACATCCGGCCGCGAGTCCTGCGCCGTGAATTCGATCAGCCAACTGCGGTAGCTCTGCGGGACGTCGTCGACGTAGCAAAGCTCAATCCGCACATCATCGGGATAGCGCACTTCGTCGGCGAGTTGATCCGGCTCCCAGACCGCCCGCTCCGTGCGCGGGTCCACGTTCAGCGTCATGATGCGCAGCACGTTCTGCTCGGCGTCGTACTGCAAACCGACCGGGTGAAAAGAGATGTTGTGGCGATAGGCGAGTACGGTCAGCAGGTCTTCCGTCGCCTCCAAAGCGATGCGGGCCCGGCGGGCGTCGGTGCCGGTCATGCGGGGCACGATCGCCGTCGCCAGTAAGCCCAGCACGATCACCACGACGATCATCTCCATCATGGTGAAACCTCGGCGCTGCAGCTTCAGCGCCGGGGCGGTCAATCGTGATGGCATAGCTTCGATGTGAGGCATGAGTCTCGTGGGGGTTACTTGCCGTGCACGATGTCGGCGGCTTCGCCGCTGCCGCCCTGCTGGCCGTCAGAGCCGTAGCTGATGACGTCGAAGTCGAAGTTCTTCTCGCCGGGGACCAGCAGGATGTAGGGATTGCCCCAGGGGTCGAGCAGGTCGTCCGCGGAGTTGACGTAGGGCCCTTGCCAGGCGTCTTCCGCGACTTCCTGCGGCCTTTCCCAGAGCACCGTCAGGTCGGGGATCGATCCCGCCGCGACGCCGGTGTCCGCCATGAAGAGCTGCATCATGTTGGCCAGTTCCGTGGCCCCGTGTTTGCCCACGGCTTGCTTGGATTGGCCGATGCGGCTGATGAGGCGGGGGGCGATCGCCGCCGCCAGCACGCCGATGATGATGACGACGACGATGACTTCGATGAGCGTAAAGCCGCGGCGTCGCCGGGCTCGCTGTCGTTTCGTTCTGTCCTGCATGACCAATCTCCAAAGAGTCGCGGCTAGCCCAGGGCGGATTGCAGTTCGATGAGGGGCAGCAGGATGGCCGCCAGCACGAAGCCGACGATCGCCGCCAGGAAGAGAATCAGCACCGGGGGCAACGAGGCGGTAAAGACCTTGATGGCGGACTGCGTGCGGCGGTCGAAGGAATCCGCGGCCCGCAGCAGCATGGGTTCGAGCTTGCCGGAGCGCTCGCCGACGTCGACGATCTGCACCAGCAGGGAAGGGAAGTAACCGCTGCGTTCCAGCGGTGAAGCAATGCTGTGGCCGGCGGCGATCTGCTCCTCGACCTCGCCGATCACCCGGGCGAGTTCCAGGTTGCCCAGGGTGTGCCGGGTGATGCGCAGGGCGTCGAGAATGGGCAGGCCCGCCCCGATGAGCGTGCCCAGGAGACGCGTAAAGCGAGCCACCGCGACCTCGCGCAGCAGCCCCCCCAGGATGGGAACGTGCAAGAGGGCCCGATCGAAGCGGATGCGGGTCGTGGGATCCGTGAGCAAGCGTTTGACCAGCAGCGCCACCCCGAGCAGGGCAAGCAGCAGGTACAGCCAATACGAGCCGACGAACTCGGCGAAGCCCTCAACCACGCGCGTGGGCAGCGGCAAGCGTTCGAGTTCACCGCCCACCGCGGTCAGGATCGGCGGGACGATCAGGCTGACCACGATCACGATCGCCACCAGCACCACGCCCAGCACGATCAGCGGGTAAAGCGTCGCCGAAAGAATCGAGCGGCGCAGCTCGATGTCGCGCTCCAGAACGTCCGCCAGTTGATTCGTCACTTCGCCAAAACGCCCGGAGACCTCGCCGGCCCGGATGATGCTGACGATCATCTGGGTGAACGGCTTGCCCCAGCTCTCGGCGGCGTCGGCGAGGGATTCGCCGGATTCGACGCCCTTCGAGAGATGCGCAAGCAAGGCCTTCTGCCGCACACGCTTGGCCTGCTGCTGAATCGAGCGCAGGGCCTTGAGCAGGGGCAGGCCCGCTTCCACAGCCGTGGCGAGTTCACGCACGAAGCTGGCCAGCTCCAGCGTGGTCATGGCCCGGCCGCCGAAGCTGCCACGCTTGGAAGCCGTGTCGTTCGCCGGAGCGGCAGCCTTCGGAGCCTCACGGGGGCGCTCGAAGGTGGTGTCGCCCAGCGCCTTCGTGTCGCCGTTCTGCGCTTCCACGCGCAAGGCCGTCTCGCCGCGCGTCGCCAGCTCGCGCACCACTTCGGCGCGGTCGGCGGCGGTCATGGTGCCGCTGAGGGCGGCGCCGGCGGCGGATCGGGATTCGTAGCGAAACGTGGCCATGTCGGGGCGCCGCGGCGCGACTCCTTACAGTTCCGTGTCCTGGGTGGCGCGGAGGACTTCTTCAATCGTCGTCAGGCCCGCCGCCGCCTTGCGCAAGCCGTCGTAGCGCATGGAGACGTGATCATCGCGCGCCGCCTGGCGCAGTTGTTGTTCCGTGCCGTGCTCGTTGATGACGGAGCGCATGCTGCGATTGACGCGCAGGACTTCGAAATACCCCACTCGCCCGCGCGTGCCGATGTCGAGACAGGCGTCGCAGCCGCGCCCGACGGTGCACCTGCCGCTGGGAAAGAGCAAGCGCTCCTTCTCGTTCAGTCGGTGCATGACGCGTTCGTCGATCGGGGCCTTCTCAGCGCAGGCGGCGCAGACGCGGCGCCCCAGGCGCTGGGCGATGACGCCCTCGAGAACGCTGCTGAGCAGGAAGGGCTCGACGCCCATGTCGAGCAAACGCCCGATCGCCGCCGCCGCGTAATTCGTGTGCAGCGTCGAGAAGATCAGGTGCCCGGTCAAGGCCGCCCGCACCGCGATCTCCGCCGTCTCGCCGTCGCGAATCTCGCCGACCATGACGATGTCCGGGTCCTGGCGCAGAATGCTGCGCAGGCCGCTCGCAAAGGTCAGGCCGCGCTTGGGATTGACGGGGATCTGGTTGACGCCCGGCAACTCGTACTCGACGGGATCTTCAATGGTGATGATCTTGTGACGCGGCGAGAAGATGCGTTGCAGACAGGCGTAGAGCGTCGTCGTCTTGCCCGAGCCCGTGGGCCCGGTCACCAGAATCATGCCATGCGGAATGTTAAGCATGGAGTCCATGATCTCGCGATCCTGCTCGTTCATGCCCAGCGACTCGAGGTTCAGCGCGATGGACTCCTTGTCGAGGATTCGCATGACCACGGATTCGCCGTAGAGCGTGGGGACGGTCGAGACGCGCAGATCGACCTTGCGGCCTTCCAGACGCAGCGTGATGTGGCCGTCCTGCGGCACGTAGCGCTCGGCGATGTTCATGCCCGCCATGATCTTGACGCGGCTGGTGATGGCGGGCTGCAAGTGCTTGGGCGGCGGGGTCTGCTCGTAGAGCACGCCGTCGACGCGATACTTGACCTTGAGTTCCTGCTCGAAGGGCTCGATGTGCACATCGGAGGAGCGGCTGCGGATCGCCTCCAGGATGAGCAGGTTGACCAGGTTGATGAGGCTGGGCTGCTCCGCCATGCGGTGCAGGTCGTCGGTGGCGATGGCGTCGAGGTTGTGCTCGATGGCGGCGGCGGTTTCCGCGTTCCCGCCCAGGCTTTGCGCCATGCGGGCCGCTGTGGTGCCGTACTGGTCGCGCAAGAGGCGGGCGAAGTCTTCATCATCGAGGCCGACGCGCACGATGGGATGATCGACCAGCGTCGCCAGTTCGTCCGCCGCCGCGATGTCCAGCGGGTTGCGCATGGCGACGATGAGTTCCGCATCCTCGCCGTTGGCGGCAGGAGTGGTGCGCAGGGGCACCGCGGCCAGGCGCACCGCCATGTCGGCGGTGATCAGGGCCACCGCCGGCGCTTCGATGGCCGGTAGGTCGTCAAGCCAGTCGATGCCGAGCGCTCGGCATTGCTCCCGAATGTCGGCCTGTTCCGTGTCGCTCATGCGCTCGCAACCTCCGGCGAGTCAAGTCGTACCGTTGGGGTGACCGGGGGTCGGCGACGGGGCCGACGCAGGGGGATGGTACCACAGTCGAGAAGCACGGTTTCCTCGCGGGGAAGGCCGCGGGGCGCTCGCCGGGAGCGCCCCGCGACGAAGAACCACCGACGTTGAATCGAGACCGAAACCACCGCCGTCGTCAGTTGCCTCGTCCGCCTTGCCGACCTTGTCCGCCGTCGCGCTGGGGGCGCTCACCGAAGCCGCGCCCACCCTCGTCGCCGGTGACGGCTCGCAGGCGTTCCTGTTGCTCCTCGCTCAGCACATCGCGCAGGTGTCGCATGGTGTCCTGCTCCAACTCCCGCATCTCCATACGCAGGCGAAACTCGGGCGGCATGTTCTCCGGATCAAACTGCGGTCGGCGGTCGCGCTGCTGGTCCTGGTCGGTGTCGCGCATGCGCTCCAGCCAGCGCGGCTCACTCGAGGCCTCCGCCTCGTCGATCTGCTTGATCTGCTCCTGCCTCTTCGCTTCCAGGTCCGTGAGGAATCGTTCCTGCAGGGACTCAATCGATCGAGCTTGATCGCTGGACAGCGATTCGAGGTTGAGGGCCGCCTGGAAGGTGCCCTCGACGCGCGTGGTGCGGAAGACCTGCGGATAGCTCAACTCCTGGACCTTACGGGCGAACGGCGCCTGGTGTTCGGCGGGAAGAACGGCCGCGCAGCGACTCGCGAAGCGGCGATTGACCTCCTGCACCTTCTTACGCAGCTCCTGCCCGGCCTGGTAGGCGCTCAGGGCGATGTCGACGTTCTGCTCCTGGAGCGCCTCGGACATGGCCTGCTCCACCTCCGGCAGGGCCGTCTCCCGTTCCTGGAGGGCGCGGTCGAGTTCCACCTCGTACTGGCCCAGCAGGTCGAGCACCTCACCGGAGTCGGAAAGCGACAACTGCATCTCTTCAATGAGCCCGATGAGGTTGAGCTGCTCGCCCGCGAGTCGGCCCTCAGGGAGCGAATGGGTGCGGCGGTAGGCCCGCTCCCAGGTGGTCCAGCGGCTCTGCTGCTTCTCGCCCAAGAGGAGCTGAATCTCCTCCTGGAAGGCCTGCCCCATCTTGGACTTCTCCGCCCGCCAGGAGAGCATCATGGCCGGGATCTCCCGCATGCGCGAGAAATCGCGCTCCTGGCGCAGTTCCTCACGCAACGCCTCGATCTCGCTCTGCCAGATCTCCGCCGAGGCGTTGAACTCCTCCAGATAGACCTGGAACAGAGCCTCGGCAGCCGCCTGCTGATCCTCCGCGAAGGCCACCCTCCGGGCCATGTCATCCAGATCCTTCGATGTGAAGTCGGGCTCGAACATCGAGGTCAGGTCCTGGCCGAACCCGCCTTGCCGACCACCCTGCATGCCCGGCTGGCGACCCGGCTGCATCTGGCGACCCGGCTGCCCCTGACGGCCGGGCTGCGCCTGGCGGCTGTCCTGGCTGTTGCGTCCGGGCTGTGCCTGGAGGTCGGCTGCCGCCACGCCGAGGAGGAGGGCCGTCGAGGCCAGCCACGTCCCCGCCCGCCTGAAACTGTTCGTCTGTGTCATGTCGGTGTCTCCGTTGGGCCGCGCAGAACGGCAGCCGGTGCTGTGGGGTTGTACGACCGCCAGCCAGTCCGCATCCCCCGGGGATTCGGGAAACCGCAATGGGTCTCGCGCCGGGGCCCTAGCCGGCGTTGCCCGGCTCGAAACGCTCGCAAAGCAGGTGCAGCAGCACCAGGTGGGCTTCCTGGATATGGGCGGTGTCCTCGCTGTCGATGATCAGGGGGTGCTGGCAGCGGCTGGAATCGCCGCATTTGCCCCCGCCCTTGCCCAGAAAGGCGATCGTCGTGGCCCCTTTGCCGGTGGCGGCGTCCAGGGCCCGAACCACGTTGGGGCTGTTGCCGCTCGTGGAAAAGGCGAGCACCGCATCGTCCGGCCCGGCCAGCGCCTCCACCTGGCGGGCGAAGACCTCCTCCCAGCCCATGTCGTTGGTGATGCAGGTCAGGGCGCTGGGGTCGGCATTGAGGCAGATGGCCCGGAGCGGCGGCCGATCCGCGTGGTACCGGCCGATGAGCTCTTCCGAGAGATGCATGGCCTGGGCGGCCGACCCCCCGTTGCCGCAAGTGTAGAGTGTGCCGCCCTTTGCGAGCGAAGCGGCGATCGCCTCCCGCGCCTCGTGGATCGGCTGCGCTAAGGCGCGTACCGTATCGAGCGTTTGGAGCGTACCCTGGAGTCTCGCGAGGATGGCTTGCGTGCTCATGCCACATGGGTACCTTCGATATCCCGCCGCGTCCAGCACCCGACTTGACGCCGCCGCCTGCGTCAACGACAAACCGCCCCCTTCCTCGGAAACCACACACACCTCCAACCGCAATCAAGAGGCTCGCCCATGGGCTTACTCGACGGGAAGATCGGCCTGATCTTCGGCATCGCCAATGACCGCAGCTATGCCTGGTACATCGCCAAAGCGATCCTCGAGCATGGCGGTCGCTGTGCCTTCGCCCACCTGCCCGGCGAGAAGAACGAACGACGCACCCGCAAAGCGGTCGACGCCCTCGGCGTCGGCGACGCCTGGCTCATGCCCTGCGATGCCGGCCAGGACGGCGACCTCGACGCCATCTTCCACAACTACGCCCTCACCTTCGAGCGGATGGACTACCTCATCCACTCCATCGCCTTCGCCGACAAGGATTGGCTCGCGGAAGGCAAGTTCACCGCCACCCCCCGCCAGGTCTTCAACACCGCCCTCGACATCTCCGCCTACACCTTCATGGCCATGGCCAACCGGGCCGCACCCCTCATGACCAAGGGCGGCTCCATCCTGGGCATGAGCTACTACGGGGCCGAGAAGGCCGTCCGGGGCTACAACGTCATGGGTGTTGCCAAGTCGGCCCTCGAGTCGGCAGCTCGCTACTTGGCGTTCGACCTCGGCGCCTCGGGCATCCGGGTCAATATCATCTCCGGCGGGCCCATGCGAACGCTCAGCGCCCTGGGTGTGGGCGGCTTCTCGCAGATCCTCGAGTGGGCTCCCCAGCGAGCGCCCCTCCGCCGTAACATCGACGGCCACGAGGTCGGCGACACCGCCGTCTGGCTGGTCAGCGATCTCTCCTCGGGCGTGACCGGTGAGACGGTCCACGTCGACGCCGGCTTCAACGCCGTGGGGTTGTAAGCGGGTAGGCCCTCGCCGCAAGTCGGTCACGAGGCACGATGGGGACGTGGCGGGTCGATCTGGCAAACACGTGCATCGGAGGTCGAGCACGATCCCGGTTGCCTCCAGCCTGCAGGTCGTGACACAATGCCGACGAGAACACAGGGCGCTCAACCGCCGCGCACCGATCGTGGCTTGGCGCTGAGAGCGGAGGTGGGACGCATGGGCAATGATGGCCGACTCGGATTGCTGCGTCGCTGTCAGTACCGTTATGTGTGCTGGCTCTGGCCGGAAATGCGACTGTTCGAGACTCCGCAGGACGCCATGCGTGCGGCGAGGCAGGAACAGTCTCGACTGTCCGTGCTTGTCGCGGCGTTGTACGGGTTGTTCCTCGCTGCCGTCTTCACGATCCCCAGTCAACTCTGGCCGACCTTCAACTTCGCCTCGGGGTTTCTTACGTTCGCAGGCCTGCTGGCCGTCCTGGTCGGCGGGATGGGCACGATGGTGCTGTTTCTCAAGCTCCACATGAGACCGAAGCTGCGCGAAGCGCTGATCAAGCGAGGGATCCCCATCTGCCGCAGGTGTGGCTACCGTCTGCGCGGTGTTGAGTCGCGCGTCTGCCCGGAGTGCGGATCCCCGATCGCAGACGCGGTGAGGGCCATCCTGAAGGAACCGCAGGATGACCAGGGCGGGTGAGCCGGCGTGGTCAAGCGGGTCGGGCGCCGTCGCCGGCATCATCATCTCGCGGTGCTGGTCACCCTGGGCCGGACACCGCCGGCACGCGCAGCGCGAAACGCACCGCCGCGCCAAACGGGCTGAGACGTCGTTCAGATTGGCCGCCTCCGATGGCGTTTCCCCCCAAACGGGTGGATGTCCGCCAGGGAACTTCGAAAGCACGGCGAATCTCCGCAGCCTCGGCTTGGACTTACCCTAGAACACTCCATAATGAGAAGAGAGCGTCTGGACCGCCCGTTCTGGGTGGCCGAGGCGCTGCAAGCGCCAATCGCTCAATCGAGTGACCGCCGAATCCACATCTGGAGCTTTGACATGAGATCTCGCCTGCTTGCCGCTGTGGCCTTGACCGGCCTTGGGTGGTGTGCCGTGCCCGCGCTCGCCGCAGAGGCCGGCGACATCGACGGCGATGGCGACACCGACCAAGCCGACCTCGGCGCCTTGCTCGCCAGGTACGGCGAGGACTGCTAACTCACAAACGTGATTGGGCCGGACCACGACGTCCCGCTCGATCACCGATAGAACGATTCGAGCGCCGCCCGTCGGCCCCACCGGTCGGCGGGCTGTCCTGCCCCGCGAGCTAAAACGGGACAGCGAGCTAAAACGGGACAGGTACGTTTTTCCTCCCTTCCACCCGAGGCGAATAAACGTACCCGTCCCGTTTACAGCCTCGGAATTGGGCGGATTCAATTCCGAAGCGCAACATCGGGCGGCGAAGATGAGGCATCACGGGACGGGCGGTAGATTGAGGTTGTTCAACGACTTCAATCCCACTCGGAGCCCGCGATGCCTCACGCTCAGCTTACCACACACGAACGCTACGTCATCACCCACATGCACCTGGCCGGCCGCTCCCCGGCAGCGATCGGCCGTCGCCTGGGGCGGCATCGAGCCTCGATCGGCAGGGAGCTACGCCGCAACCGCGACGACTTCGGCAACTACCACTACGAGTCGGCCCAGCGACTGGCCCAGCAGCGTCGCACCCAGGCCAACCAACGCTACAAGCTCGACGCGACCAGCGAGGGCGACCCCTTGGGCCGCTACGTCCGCCAGCACCTGCGGCAACGGTGGTCGCCGCAGCAGATCGCCGGGCGGCTGCAGCGCGACTATCCGCGCGACGCCGCCATGCGGGTCACCCATGAGACGATCTATCGCTGGATCTACCGTCGCCATCAACTCGGCGAGCGTTGGTACGAGCAGTTGCGTCGCCGTCGCCCGCGTCGTCGTCGCCGAATCGTGGGCCAACGAGCCCTGCGGGGTCGAATCCCCGGCCGTGTGGGCATCGAACAGCGTCCCGAGATCGCCAACCACAGACGACGGTTCGGCGACTGGGAATCGGATACCGTCGAGGGCGCCAAGGGCACGGGCCTGCTGCTCACGCACGTCGAACGCAAGAGTCGCTACACCCGCCTGGGCAAGCTCAACGACAAGAGGGCCGCGGTGCTCAGCGCTGTCACTTGCCGATTGTTCCGGCAAGTGCCGCCGACGCTGCGTCGAACCTTGACCGCGGACAACGGCAAGGAGTTCTCCGACTTCAAGACGATCGAACAGGCATTGAAGATGAAGGTCTACTTTGCGAATCCGCACTCGCCATGGGAGCGAGGGACCAACGAGAATACGAACGGCCTGCTCCGCGACTTCTTCCCGAAGGGGAGCGACATGCGTCCGGTGACAGCGTCGCGACTTGCTCGAGTGGAGCGAATGCTTAACAATCGTCCGCGCAAGTGCCTCAACTACCGCACCCCCGCCGAGGTCCTCAACGCCTTGCCCGGTGTTGCGCTTCGGAATTGAATCCGCCTTGCGCTTCGGAATTGAATTCGCCGGTGTCTGGCCCTCGCGGCGGCAGGCAGGAGCGATCAGCTGCACCCGGCCGACTATCAGGTGCTCACGAACGCCTCGACGCCGGCGACCCTGGCGCACTTCCCTTCCTGGCTGACAGGCGAGTGCGAGTGCGAGAAGCGTAGCAATCCCGTTTTCCTCGCCGCCAGCGAATCCTCGCACACGCGACGCCTCGGGAGGATCACCCTTCTTCTACAGGCCGTGAGGGTGGGCAGCGCCCATCACGATGATAAACGTGTTTGTCCGGATCTCTTCCTCGTCTTCGTCCTCACAAGCGCTGACCCCGCCGACCTCCACCGCGGGCCTCACAGCAAGGTGCGGTCATAGTTGGCCAGGAGAATGCCCAGGTCCTGCTGGTCAGTCAGGCCGTCGCCGTTGATGTCGCCGGCGTCGTTGAGCTCGTAGGCGGCGAGAAGGATGCCGAGGTCCTGCTGATCCACGACATTGTCATCGTTGAGGTCGCCGGGCAGGTGCAGGCGGAGGATGAGGGTGGGCCGATCCTCGAGAAAGTGCGGATGGTCGCGAGAAACAAAGTCGACATTGCGATACTGCGTGCCATCGCCGGGCGCCGCCGTTTCGTCGTGGAAGCGAAGGAGCAGGCCGTGATTGGCGATGGCCCCGGACTGCCAGGCGCGCACGATGGCGGTGACATCGAGCGTGAAGGGCTGCCAGGTGTCTTCCTCGCGGAGGGTGAAGACGAGAGCCGGCTGCGGATCGAAGTCGCCCCCGCCGGGCTCGTAGATGGGAAGGCTTTGCAGGTAGGAATCCCAGTAGGTCGGGTGTGAGCCGCCGAGCCGCTGCCGCCAGGTCGCGTACTCTTCCTCCCAGAGCCGAGTGAGGAAATGCAGGGACAACTCCGCTTCCGTGATGTCCTCCGGTGAACTCGACATGCCATGGAAGTTGAGCTGCAGCGTTGCTTCCGCGATGAGTTCAACGGCCGCTTCAATCTGGAAGCGCAGGAGGCCGCGTTCGGTGTTCATGCGACCTTTGTAATACCCCTCGGTGACTTCGATGTCGTAATCGCCGCCGCCCGGCACATCGGGAAGGGTGGCCGACAGGCAGGAGTCGGCGGTGGCGGGGAGCAGCTCAAGGCGATCGGCGAGGGCCGGGATAGCCCAGCCCGGGATCGCTCCCATCCAGACGGCTAAGCTCGCACAGCGCTTCATGACATCGCTCCCTGACAGGGGCAAGGCGTTGGGCTAGTAATCATGTCGGTCGGGGTCGAGAAACATGCTGTAACCGGAGGTGACGGGCGCGCCCATCTCTTCCCCGTGCGCCGATCCGTCCAAGAAACTCATGTAGCCAAGGTTGAATCCGTGCCACCAACCAACGGGCATGTTGAGTGTACGACGTCGCTCCTCGGGCCACCAGCCGGCTGTCTGTGCCCCGCCGTCAATGATCAGCGGGAAGCGTGAAGGGGCGACGCGGACATCATCCGGGCCGTAACGCTCGGTGTAGTCGGGTGCCGGCTGGCCCGGGTCACCGTGGCCGAAGGTGAGGCCGGGGGTGCCTATCTCGCGATACATCATCCAGTTGGCGGCGTAGCTGGTGCCGTTCATCCCGTAGATGCTCTCGACGCCATCCTGCGAGTAAGAGTTCTGGCCGTAGAGGTGCCAGATGACGGGTTCGCCGCTGCCCGCGTAGTGCATGCCGCGATCGCGCGGGCAGCGAAAGACGCGATGCTCCGCCTCGTGCCAGATTCGCGCGTCGAGATAGGGGTTGAGCGGTCGATCGTGGCGCAGGAAGGCCACATCGTTTGGTTCGCCGCTGCTATCGCGGCCATAGAAGTGTACGCCGCCCCAGTTGTAATCGAGCGCTGACTGCTGTCCCGAGCGCACCGGGAAGCGGTCGTAGTCGGCGAAGTACAGGCTCCAGGCGGTGGCGAACTGGCGGTGGTTGGCCAAGCAGGCGGTGTCTCGTGCGATGCCTCGGGCCGCCGACAGTGCCGGGAGGAGCAGCGCCAGCAGGAGCCCCACCACAGCCAGGACGACCAAGATCTCGAGCAGCGAGAACGCCGATCTCTGGCATCCCCCATTTCGGTAGGCGGCGGTGCGGGTGCTACCGGGCACACCCCAATGTGGGGCATGCGATGGCCAGAAGATCGCTCCGAGTCGATCCCCTGCGCCGAGCCGGGCGGGAAAAGCGCAGCTTGGCTGACGTGTTTCTGGCTGTCGTCGGCCCTGTTTCATACCTCCCCTGCCCCCAGAAGACTCTTTGGACCACAGGAACAGCCTGACCGCAGAACGAGGCAAGTCCAGTGAATTCTCAGGGCAAGCAGACATATCCGAAGGCGGGGAGGAGGATGCCCAGATCGCTCTGTCCGACATACCGGTCGCCGTCGAGATCGCCATTGGTAAAGGCCTCATTCACCCAGGTCTCATAATGCGCCAACAGAATACCCAGATCGGTCTGGTTTACGTACCGGTCGCCGTTTACATCGCCATCGCAATCGGAGTGCTGTTGCTCCACTTGCGTCGACGACATGAGGGCGACGGTGAGCGAGCTGGTCCCCTGGTCGGCCAAGGTCGGTAGGTACCACATCATCGCGCCCGCAACCTCATCTTCGTCCCACAACGGTCGCTCCTGAAGGTCGCGCTCCTCGATCGTCACGTGAAGCCCCGCGCCTGGCCGACCCACCTCCCCGCGAAAGTGCCAGTTGTCGAACGCATCCGGCTCCAGCGTCGAACTGAAACCGACAAAGTCCACGTGGTCGCTGACTGGTCCATCCCCCTCACTGAGGGTGTTCCACTGGGTGATGTCGTACCGGAAGTCGCCACTGGCATGGACGGGCGAGAACGGCTGGTAGTTGCTCAGTGCTTCTGAAACCAAGGTGTGTGCGGTGGCGTCATAGACGCTTGTGTGCACCGCCGCGAGCTCCCCCGCAGCATGGCCGGACAGCATCTGATAGAACTCGATGCCGCTGATCGGTTCACCGGAGACGTTCTTGACGGTGTACGTGAAGAGCGACATCTGGGCGGTGGCGCTGACGTAGTCCAGATCGAGACCGGCGGGTACGATCCCCATCGGATGGCTCCAGCACTGGCCGAGGTCGACCAACTCCACATCGAGTTGGATCTCAAGGTCACCGTTGCCGATCGTGGAGCGAAAGGTGTCGATGCCGGGGAAGGGGTTCTCCGGGTTGTTGCTTGAAGTCGCCTGTCCCAGCACGAAGAAGCTGCTGTTCGTCTCGAAATCCGGGCAATAGAACTTGTCCGTCAGCCAGACGGCGGTGTCCGCGCCGGACGGCGTCCCATCATGCGGGATGCCCTCGTACCAGATGGCGGCGGCCCACTCGCCGGAGAGCATCTCATGGGAGGCGAATGGGTGACATGAGGTTACATCCCAGTACCAAATGTCCATATACCCAGCCTCATTGAGCGCCAGCGCGTAGGCATCGCTGCCGATCTCATGAAAGTCCCAGCGGAGGCCCGGCGGCGGGCAGCTCTCCGAGCCGGCTGCCGCCGAGCTCAAGCCTGCCGCCGGGCACCCCAGCGACAGAGCCACGAGAGCGCATCGATAGCGAGCGGCCACTCGGCCCAGTGTGGTGTGCATGTCCCGTTCTCCTTCGTGGTTCCTCTCGCCACCCCGCAGTACCCTGGAGACCATCTCGAGTGGTACTTTTGCAGCCGAGAGGAACTTCAATAGAAAACCAACATGACTGGCTTTATAGCCATCGTCAAGGCGGTCCGGTTGCTGAATCAGGAATTGCCCCGTTCGGGGGG
>SWCD01024005.1_pt1 | contig 42631 bp, 42 predicted proteins | sample 4693011 | NCBI WGS metagenome assembly SWCD01 (sample SAMN10267278, study PRJNA491770) | bioreactor metagenome | isolation source: DHS bioreactor inoculated with marine | place: Japan: Omine Ridge, Nankai Trough
AAAAAAAATTCAACCTGACATCATCCTGCTGGATCTGCGCATGCCGAACATGGGCGGTCTGGACACGCTACCGGTACTGCGCAAAGAATTACCCGGCATCCCGGTGGTCATGTTGACCACCAGCAATGATGAAAGTGATCTGATCAAAGCACTGCGTACCGGCGCGCAGGGTTACCTGTTAAAAGACATGGAACCTGAAGAACTGGTCGGTGCGCTACGTGATATCGAAAACGGCAAAAACGTGGTCGCCGCCGACCTCACCGACGCACTGGCCAGAATGGTACAGGGCGAAACGCCAATGGACGATGACGATGGCCCGTTCTCTGAGCTGACGCCTCGCGAAACCGAGATTCTCTGCCTGTTGGCCGAAGGCCAGAGCAATAAACTCATCGCCCGAAATCTGGGCATTTCCGACGGCACGGTTAAACTGCACGTCAAAGCCATCCTCAGAAAACTGAACATCCACTCACGTGTCGAAGCGGCGGTGATGGCGGTTGAGCACGGCTTACGTCAGAAAAATAAAGAAAAAGATTAAAAACACTTAACTGCGAAGGATGTGCCCGAGCGAAGCGACAAATGCCCCTGGGGTGCAAAGAACACGAAAAAAACTTTACTTAACCGCTATGGACTGAAAGTCCATAGCTTACTCTGATGACTAAAAGTCATTTTTAACTATTAAATACAACATAATTTCTCGCCAGGCCGCAAAGCTCGCTAAGAAAAGCAAATATCATTCAGTTTTTCTTTGCGAGCTTTGCGGCCTGGCGAGAGTATCAATTCATTTTTCATAGCTAAACAGACAAACTATCAATGAAAACATTTGCACAAATTGCTGCTGAAATTGCCCCGCAAATCACCGAAATGATGCCATGGGATGTAGAAGAATATCTCGAATCACATCCGGAAACACTGATTGTTGATATCCGGGAAACACATGAGTACGACACCATGCACGTTCCTGATTCGATAAATGTACCCCGGGGTATTCTGGAAAATGCCTGCGAATGGAATTTCGAGGAAACAGAACCGGAATTGGTAACAGCCAGGGAAAAACCGGTTGTGCTGGTTTGTCGGTCGGGGAACCGTACCACACTGGCGGCCTATACATTGCAGCAAATGGGGTATGAAAACGTCATATCTCTGAAGACCGGTTTACGTGGCTGGAGTGACTATGAGCTGCCAATGGTGGATATCGAAGAGAAACCGATTGATCTTATAGACGCAGATCATTATTTCGCTAACAAAATTCTTCCGGAACAGAAAAATCCGGACTCAAAAGATTAGTGAAAAATGAAAAAACCATATGAAAATAAATGAGATTTGTGTTTTTAGACAGATAAAAATCTAAGGAAGCTCTGATCAATGTCATTCTGAGCGTAGTCGAAGAATCTTATACTCCGCAACTTGTTGACATCACAGTGGTAAAAGATTCCTCGACTACGCTCGGAATGACAAAACAGGAATTAATCAGAAGCTCCCTAAATCTTTTTCAGTTTACTTCCTAACGGAACATCAGCGAAAATAATTTTTCACTTTTCATTACGAATCGTAATCACGACTCGTCCCTTCCGTAGTGCTTATGATCCTTACGCCGTCTCCCCGCCTGCTGCGTAATCACACCCTGAATAGCATCCTGACCGGAAATTTCCACCGTATCGTACAGATCATTTAACGGTTGCAGATAATATTTTTCCTCAACGATGCGTAGCTGGCGAAAGATATACTCATCATTCACTTCAGCCATCACATAACAGCCGTCACGCACGGTGCCTTCCGGGTCAATGATAATAACCGCACCCTCAGCAAATTCCGGCAACATACTGTCACCTAACACCCGCAATGCAAACGGCTCACCCGCCGAACAACCACTGGATTCCATAACTTCACCCGCTAAATCAGTTATTACAAAAAAAACTTATTATACCCCGACTAAAAACGATTATTTCCACAGTATATTTCTCATTACCGCATGAAACGCGGCCACGAAAAACACCCACTTTAGCCACCTGCAAAGCGCTTGAGAAGCGTGTAAAATACGCGCTTTGTTTCTCAGCCAACGGCCGAACACATGTCCGATAAAATCAGTAAAAACAAGTTTGTATCCCTGGTCTACACCATCACCGACGAGGAAGATAACATCCTGGAGCGCATCGATATGCCGATCCAGTACATCCAGGGTGTAAAAAGTCAGGTGATCGAAAAGATCGAAACAGCGCTTGACGGCCATCAGGTCGGTGATCTGGTGCATGTCACCGTAAGCCCGGAAGAAGGTTTTGGTGCGCACGACCCTGAACTGACCTTCTCCGATGACATCAACAACGTGCCCCCCCAGTTCCACACCATCGGTGCCGAAGTGGAATTTCAGAACGAGCAGGGTGAAAGCAAGATATTCCGCGTCACCAAAATCGCGGACGGCCAGTTGACCGTCGATGGCAACCACCCTTTTGCGGGCAAGAGCATCACCTACAACATCACCGTGAAAGAAGTGCGTGATGCCACTATTGATGAAATGAAACACGGCGTCGAAAACATGAACGCTTTACACTAATCACTTTACTTCGGTAGGGCTATTTCGGGATACATACCTATTTAGGGGCTGAAATTTACGCTGATTTAAGGTATTCTCGCCAGCCAAGAAAATGATCCAGGTCCAGCCTTGATGTCAACAATTCAAGATATTACTGATACCGAACACTGGGCCGTTAGTTCGACATTGAAACAACGCTGGCCAGATCAGGAAGTTGAATTACAGCTGGCGGATGTTGAGATTAAACTGTATCCACACGACCGCGAGCTGACCACATGCCCGGCGCTGTTCTGGCAGGTGGGCGATACCAGTTTCATCATCGTTAAGGTTGGCGAACGCACATACCGCAGCCAGTTTTATTACAGAGGTTATCAACAATATGGCACCGGTAAATCCGAGTTTGATGAGATCGCAGACTGTGTTACCACCCTGTTACAGGTACACGCAGACAAAGAAACCGATCTTCGAGCGGAAGCCGAAAACGCCGATAACCAGCAAAACCAGGATCAATAAAAAAATTAAAAACTAATATAACTTCAGAGGAATATTATGAGCAAAATGAACGCGTTTTATGCGCAATCTGGTGGTGTCACCGCAGTCATCAACGCATCAGCATGTGGTGTTATCGAAACTGCGCGCAAGCACAAAGATAAAATCGGAAAAGTCTATGCCGGTGCAAGTGGCATCATCGGTGCTTTAACCGAAGAACTCATCGATACCAGCAAAGAAACAAAAACAACCATCGCTGGTCTGCGCAACACACCGTCTGGCGCATTCGGTTCATGCCGTTTCAAACTCAAAAGTCTGGAAGACAACAAAGCTGAATATGAACGCCTGATCGAGGTTTTCAAAGCACACAACATCGGCTACTTCTTCTACAACGGTGGTGGTGACTCTGCTGATACCTGTCTGAAAATCTCTCAGATCGGTAAAAAAATGGGTTACCCGATCACAGCGGTACACGTGCCAAAAACCGTTGATAACGATCTGCCAATCACCGACAACTGCCCGGGTTTTGGTTCAGTCGCAAAATACATCGCCGTCTCCACATTAGAAGCCAGCTATGACGTAGCGTCCATGTGCAAGACGTCAACCAAGGTATTCGTACTCGAAGTGATGGGCCGTCACGCAGGCTGGATTGCAGCTGCGGGTGCAATGGCTTCGACTGATGACCACGAGATCCCCATCGTCGTACTGTTCCCGGAAGTGAAATTCAACCAGAAAAAATTCCTGAAAAACGTCGACGACAAAGTTAAACAGTTCGGTTACTGCACCGTGGTTGTTTCTGAAGGCGTGGCATGGCCAGACGGCAAATTCCTCGCTGAAACCGGCCTGAAAGATGCTTTCGGCCACAGCCAGTTAGGCGGCGCCGCACCGGTTGTTGCCGGTATGATCCAGGAAAAACTGGGCCACAAATACCACTGGGGTGTTGCCGACTATATGCAACGTGCGGCTCGTCACATCGCGTCTAAATCAGACGTTGATCAGGCTTACGCTACTGGTAAAGCGGCTGTTGAGTATGCGATCAAAGGTCACAACTCTGTCATGCCAGCGATTAAACGTACCAGCAACAAACCATACAGATGGAAAATTGAAATGGCACCACTGAAAAAAGTCGCGAACGTCGAGAAGATGATGCCAAAGAGCTTCATCTCGAAAGACGGTTTCAGCATCACCAAAAAATGCCGTACCTATTTAGAGCCTTTAATCCGTGGTGAAGATTACCCTGCTTACGGTAAAAACGGTCTGCCAAAATACGTTCAGCTGAAAAAAGTTATGGTCGCTAAAAAGTGCCCTGACTTCAAACTAAAATAATAGCTGGAAGTAATACAGGAAGTGAGACGGATATGACTCTCGAAAAAGCACACGAGCTGATCGCTATGCACGCCAGCCTCGGCAGCGGCTACAACCGCAATGCCTGCAGGATGGTGCTAGGCGAAGTCATGCGAGACTTCGGTCAGGAAACAGTCGATGCGCTGATTAGAGAGTACGAACTGGAAAAACAGTGGGAAATAAAACCCGGCACCGTATTTGAGAGTGCCTTCAAAAGCTAAAACGCAATGCCTGCTCATGCCACCATGAAGCAGGCATTTTTTTGCATAAAACTTAAAGTAACATTAGAGTGAGAAAAAAATGAAACTAATCTTATTGGGTGGCCCCGGTGCAGGCAAAGGCACACAGGCTGGCTATATCACAAAAAAATACAATATCCCCCAAATCTCAACCGGTGACATGCTGCGTGCTGCAGTGAAAGCTGGTACTCCGATGGGACTTGAAGCAAAGAAAGTAATGGATGCCGGCGGCCTGGTGACGGATGAAATTATCCTCGGTCTGGTAAAAGACCGCATCGCCGAAGATGACTGTAAAAACGGCTTCTTATTCGACGGTTTCCCGCGTACATTGCCGCAGGCGGATGCCTTAAAAGAACAGGGTGTTGATATCGACGCTGTTGTCGAAATCGATGTCGATGATTCGGAGATCGTCAAACGCATGTCAGGTCGCCGTGTACACATCGCCTCCGGGCGTACTTACCACATCATCTTCAATCCACCCAAAGTTGAGGGTAAAGATGACGAAACCGGCGAAGACCTGATCCAGCGTGACGATGACCAGGAAGAAACTGTTAAGAAAAGACTTGATATATATCATGAACAGACTGAACCACTTATCGCATACTACACCGACTGGTCTAAATCGGGTGAAGCAAATGCACCAAGATATCATCACATCGCCGGCATCGGTGGCGTTGAAGATATTCGTGATGCGATCTTTAAAGCATTAGAAAGCTAATTATTTACATTAAAAAAGCCCTGTTCACCAGGGCTTTTGATTGCGCCAGGGATGGGCGATTGCCACAGTCGTTCAGGACGATAACGTGGCCGTAAAACTTTAACTTAGAACTTTTAACTTCTTATTAAGGAGATTTAAACAATGTCTACTGAACTACTAATCGCCCTGGCCTGTGCACTTCTCGGCATCGGCTACGGCGTTTTCACTATTTTTAACGTACTGTCGAAACCCATGGGTAACGAAGATATGGTACGCATACAGGGCGCTATTCAGGAAGGTGCCCAGGCCTACCTGAAACGCCAGTACACGGCTATCGGCGCGGTTGGCGTGATCGTCTTTTTCACCATCATGTTTGCCCTGAATGCCACCACCGCTATAGGATTTGCCGTCGGCGCTATCTTCTCTGGCCTGGCTGGCTTTATCGGCATGAATGTTTCTGTGCGCTCTAACTCTCGCACAGCTGAGGCTGCACGCGACGGTATCGCGCCGGCACTGGATATCGCTTTTAAAGGCGGCGCCATCACCGGCATGCTGGTGGTTGGCATGGCATTGCTTGGCGTTGCCGGCTATTACGGTATTCTGATGAGCATGGGCTTTGAAATGAATGACGCCCTTCATTCCATGGTCGGCCTGGCATTCGGTGGCTCTCTGATCTCAATCTTTGCCCGTCTTGGCGGCGGCATTTTCACCAAAGGCGCTGACGTTGGCGCGGATATCGTCGGTAAGGTCGAAGCCGGTATTCCAGAAGATGATCCACGCAACCCGGCGGTTATCGCTGATAACGTTGGTGACAATGTCGGCGACTGTGCAGGTATGGCGGCTGACCTTTTTGAAACCTACGCGGTAACACTGGTCGCTACCATGCTGCTCGGCGGCCTGTTACTTAAAGACGCTGGTGAACTGGCGGTTACCTACCCGTTAATGCTGGGCGGTATATCTATCATCACTTCTATCATCGGTACCTTTTTTGTGAAAACGTCCGATGGCGGCAAGATCATGAACGCACTTTACAAAGGCACCTTTATCTCAGCGGTACTTTCTGCCGGGGCATTCTATTTTGTCACCAATAGTATGATGTCTGGCGTATCAATTCCTGAGGTCGAAAACTTTTCGAGCATGAATTTGTTCTACGCGTCACTGATAGGCCTGGCGCTAACCATGGCGATGATCGTGATCACAGAGTATTACACAGCGACCGAATATAACCCGGTTAAACGCATCGCTGAAGCATCGCTAACCGGTGACGGCACCAACGTCATCGCTGGCCTGGGTGTTTCCATGAAATCTACTGCCGCACCTGTACTGGCAGTTTGTGCTTCTATCTGGGGCGCTTATGAGCTGGCCGGTTTATACGGTATCGCCATCGCCGCAACTGCCATGCTATCTATGACAGGTATCATCGTTGCACTCGACGCATACGGCCCTATCACCGACAACGCCGGTGGTATCGCAGAGATGGCAGAACTGCCGGAAGACGTGCGTAATACCACTGACGCACTTGATGCGGTTGGTAACACCACGAAAGCGGTGACCAAAGGTTATGCGATCGGTTCAGCCGGTCTGGCGACACTGGTACTGTTCGCCGATTACACGCACACGCTGGAAGCGGCTGAAAAAGCCGTTACCTTCGACCTGTCAAACCACATGGTCATCATCGGCCTGTTCATCGGCGGCCTGATCCCTTACCTGTTCGGTGCGATGGCGATGGAAGCGGTTGGCCGTGCGGCTGGCGGCATCGTTAACGAGGTTCGTCGTCAGTTCAAAGAAATGCCCGGAATCATGGATAAATCACAAAAACCTGATTATTCAAGAGCGGTAGACATGCTGACCAAAGCAGCCATCAAGGAAATGATGATCCCTTCCCTGCTACCTATTGCCGCACCGATCATCGTCGGTCTGACACTGGGTGCACAGGCGCTGGGCGGCATGTTGATCGGTACCATCGTTACCGGTCTGTTCGTCGCTATCTCGATGACTACCGGTGGCGGTGCATGGGATAACGCCAAGAAATACATCGAAGATGGTCATCACGGTGGTAAAGGTTCGAATGCCCACAAAGCGGCCGTCACCGGTGATACCGTCGGCGACCCGTACAAAGATACAGCGGGCCCTGCGATCAATCCGTTGATCAAGATCATCAACATCGTTGCACTGATGATGGTGCCACTGCTGTAACTGTAAGCTAACAGGTTACACAGCTAAAAAAGCCGGGGCACATTGTGATCCGGCTTTTTTGTGGCTGAGATGATACTGTTTAACCGTCGGCCGGATTAAACAAAGAATAAATTGATTCTAATCAAGGTAAAAGACATTCGTATAAAGCTAACATGAAAGACAACATAAGGAGAAAATTTCAAATGCCTATTACACATCACCCATTGATTGAAGAATTTGCCGAACATAAAGACGCCATTCACAAACTCAAGATAAGTAACGCGCACTTCCGCCGGTTGGCACACGAATATGAGGGCATCGACAAATCGATCTTTCGCGCAGAACAGGGTATCGAAATTGTAAATGACGAATACCTTGAAAGCATAAAGAAGGAACGGCTTCATCTTAAGGACCTTATTTACAGCATGTTAAGAACATAGGCTTCCGGCAATTACAAACAGGTAATCAAAATGGCATCACATCAGGCGACTATCGATCAGCTCGAAAAACTGCGCAAGGAACTGACACACAGGATAGAAGCCATCGATAGTGATGTGCATCATAAAAAAGAGCCTGTCGAAAAAGACTTTGCCGAACAGGTGACGCAACGTGAAAATGATGAGGTGCTGTCAGCAATCGATGAAGAAGCGCAGCTAACGGTTCAGCAGATCGATGCTGCCCTCGGCCGTATAAAAAACGGCATGTATGGGATATGCGTTAAATGCGGGGAAAGAATTCCTGAAAAAAGGCTGGCAGCGTTGCCATATCTTACGACCTGCATAGATTGCGCCGACTAAAATAACCGGCAATAATCTTTCAAAAATCATGCTAACAGCTTCTCCCCGTCTCCGGAACAATCTCCGACTGACAGGCTTTCATGCCACTCTGATTTGCTGATACAATCAACTGTGACCTGATTAAACCAGCCATTAATGCCAGGTAAAAATCATGTATAACAAGACCAGTACCCGGCCATCCAAAGCAGCCCTTAGCATTTTACTCTTTATCAGCATGAACGCTGACGCGGCTTTCCTTGATTCTCGCGCAGAAAAATGGGAGTTTTTTCTGTCGCCGATGATCATAAATTCAAAAGTCCTGCAATTTGATAACGGTGCTGAGGCCGATATTAACAAACGCTCATCGTTGGGATTTGGATTAGGTTACAATGTAAACCATCATATCGAACTGAGCATGTTGTTTGCATCGAGTAACAGCAACTATAGTGGCACTCGTATTATTGATAATAACCCTGAAGACCCGAACATTCCTAATGGCCCACAAAAATTCAGCTCAAATCTTTACACCAGTAGCCTTAATTTCGGACTTACCTATAATTTTCTAAGCACGCCTTTTACGCCTTACATTTCAGCCAATATCGGTTCTACTTATATTGACTCAGGCGTTCCTACAGGTAATATCATCACAGGTTGCTGGTGGGATCCCTGGTGGGGTTATGTATGCACACCGCAGGCTCAGACCTATACCTCAACTGCAATAAATTATGGTGCAGGCATAGGTTTGCGCTACGACTTCAACAGAAAACTTTATCTCAAAGGTGGCGTTGCTAAAAATTATCTTGATATCAACAGCAGCAATACACCCGACTTCACCAGCTATCAGTTTATTTTTGGCTTTATGTTTTAAGGATGATGAACCTTTGATCTGCACGCATGCCAGCGCTCATACTGAAGACAGAAACACAGACATATGATCGACAGGACAATAAACAGGCTGAACTTATTTATTTTTGTAACTTTATTCTCTACAAATTTATTTGCCACAGAAGATAAAACTGAAACTGCCATTTTTGCCGGCGGTTGTTTCTGGTGTATGGAACCACCCTTCGACAAACTCGATGGTGTGCTGTCGACAACCTCCGGTTATACTGCCGGCCATAAAACCAACCCGACGTACAGAGAAGTTTCAGCAGGCAAAACCGGGCACACCGAAGCGATAAAGATCGTTTTTGAGCCAGATAAAATCTCTTATGCCAAGCTGTTAAAAACCTACTGGAAGAACATCGACCCGATAGCGGTTAACCGTCAATTCTGTGATTACGGCAGCCAGTATCGCTCAGGCATCTATTTTCTCAACGATGCTCAGGAAACCGCTGCCAGACAATCGTTACAGAAATTAAAGCGGGACAAACCATTTAAACAAAGCATCGCCACCGAAATATTACCCGCCAGTACTTTCTACCCGGCTGAAGACTATCACCAGGATTATTATCTGAAAAATCCACTGCGTTATAAATATTACCGATACCGCTGCGGTCGCGACCAGCGTCTTGAAGAAATTTGGAGTGATGAATAAAAAGCCATCCCTGGCAAGCAGGAGTCCATTCGGTCAGCTATGACCTGGTTTAAAAAACAAACTGTGTTTGCAGGAACAATTCGTCTTCGTCACTATTTTTAACACCGTTGAGGTTCTTGCCTTTTCTGTAGGCCAACTGAACCTTGGTATCATGCTTATTGATAAACCAGTTTGCACCGACAGAGGTCCGATCCCATGATGTTGCATAACCATCAGCATCCTGTGTCTGATAGGCAGCTACGATTTCAATGGTGTTTTTAATCATGTAACCACCTTCGATTGAAGCGTTGGTCAATGTTGTTGTACCATTTTTGTATAAACCACCAGTGAAATTTTTCTCTATCGTATCAGCCTCAAATTTATTGTACTGCGCATCTACAGAAAAACCTGCTGCACGGAATGCGCCACTTATCTCGAGACCTGTGACGGTATCAACATCTGCTTTTTTGATAGCACCCGGCGTGTATGTATTGTTATCGCCATCATTATTCCAGCTATATCCCGCCACACCGATGGTTGCCTTTGTCTTGCCAGAAAGATCACCCTGAGAAAATTTCAGCTTACCAAACGGATGATAATCAACACGACCACCAACCATAAAACCTTCATTAAAGTCATTGTTGGCATTTACAGGTGTATCAAAATCCAGTTTTTTAGCATCTGGATCTATCGAAGCAATAGTACCTGAAGCGCCCCATGTGATTTTTTTGCTTGCCGTGTTACCGGTCAGGTGGACACCAACATTACGATCAGGTGTGCCATAATTATGATCACCGACAAATGTCCGTTCGACGAGTTGCTGATATTTAGAGGAGGTAAGAAACTCTCGTGAAAATGGAAAGTTGGCATTACCGATCGTTACCTTGACACCCTTCATCCCTTTATACTGAAAATAAGCATCCTTAATAGCTATTTCATTTGTATTTTCAGCCTTACCCATATCCCACTGGATCTTTGCCTTCCAGTCTTTATGTGTACTGCCCTCGATATAAGGCCTCAACCTTCTGAAAAATATTTCATCCGTGGTACTGCCACCATCAGGCTTCACCTGATGATACTGAAGCTGAAGACGACCTCCGACTTTTAGATATTTATCACCGTCTTTGTAAGTGATGCCACCCGCGTTAACAGCGAAAGGTGTGGCTAATGCTGAAATGACAGCCAGTTTAACGATTTTAGATTTTGTAGTTAATTGCATTTATAAACTCCCGTTTGAAAAATTAACGAGCGGAAGCTTAGGTTCGGTTTATTACCAGATTGCTACAGAGTTACGACGTTATTGTTACAGTGTGGGCAGGCTGGTATGCGCCTGCAATCAGCCGTTAACAGAAGTTGGCAGTTATCAGTATGCAGTCGTCAGTTAAAAACTAAATACAAATAAAATGACAACCGCATCTCAGTTTATGGGAAGGTTTTGCTTTTACGGCCAACTGACGACTGCTAACTGCCAACTTCTCCTTTGTGTTCGCAGACACGGCTCCAAACACCATTATCCAGTACCCGGAAAAATCATTATTTGCACGTATTCATCAAATTGTCACATCCTGTAATATCTTTGTAACAATACGGCGATAAACTTGCCGCATGAAAAACCAGTCACTACAAACGCGGTACAACCAACGCGCATTGAAAGACCGCTTCGCACGGTATTTTGTGGCATCCGGCGGCGTCAGTGTTATCATCGCTATCCTGTTGATTTTCTTCTATTTACTCTATGTTGTTATACCAATGTTTGGTTCTGCAGAAATCAGACAAGAGGCCTCTTACACCGCCCCCGGTGAAGGCAGGACCTTGCAACTGGGACTCGAAGAACAGGGCACGATCGGTGTCCGGTTTACCGATAACGGTCATATTATTTTCTTCGACACAGACTCTGGCAAAATCATTCATGATGAATCACTGCTTCTGCCTGCCCACATAAGCAGTGTTACATCAAACCTTGATCTGGTGGTACTGGGCCTTGAAGATGGCTCTGCACTGGTCGTACGATACAAATTTGACTTAAGTTACCCCGACGATGTACGCACTATTACTCCCAGGCTTGAGTTTCCACTAGGTGAAGAACCGCTGTTACTGGATGAATCCGGACAGGCTTTGACACAGATCGTTATCCAGTTAAACGAAGACGGCGCCGGCCTGGTGGCGACCACTGCCGACAACCGCCTGGTGTCAACGCGTTACCTGCGTGAAGAATCATTTATCAGCGGCGAAGTAAGCACGGAGCTGGAATCAAGATCCGGGCTAATTTTAGAAAACGACATCACATCCATTACTCTGACACCGGCACTCGACCACTTATACGCAGCCACTATCGGAGGCACGCTGATCGACTATTCACTGGATGAAGACGGCTTCGATGGCGACCAGGCAAAATACCGTTTCGAACACGAGATCACTCGCCTTAAACTACTGCTCGGTGGCACTTCACTAATGGTCGGGCTGGACAATGGCGAAGTACAACAGTGGATGTCGGTGCGTAAAGATGGTGGCCGTAAATTAACCTTCATCCGCGACTTTCATAAAAACCGGCAGGCCGTCACCTCCATCGCCACCGAGCAACAGCGAAAAGGTTTTGCGGTAGCCGACACGCAGGGCAATATCACACTTTATTATTCGACTTCACAAAGAACGCTGGCAAACATCAACACGGTCAACACCACGATCGAACAGATGACATGGTCGGCGCGTGCGCAAAATCTGTTGGTCAGTGACGACAAAAATCAGATCCACCTTTATCAGGTACATAATGAATACCCGGAAATATCCTGGGATGTGCTGTGGGGAAAAATCTGGTACGAAGGTTATGACGAGGCCGATTATATCTGGCAGTCGTCCGCATCGACCAATGAATTTGAACCCAAGTTAAGTCTGATGCCATTATCATTCGGCACCATCAAAGCCGCTTTTTACGCCATGCTTTTTGCCGTGCCCATCGCCATTTTTGGCGCCATGTTTACCGCCCAGTTTATGGCGCCACGCATGCGCCAGACGGTTAAACCCGCCATCGAGATCATGGAAGCGTTGCCGACCGTCATCCTCGGCTTTCTCGCCGGCCTGTGGCTGGCACCCTACGTTGAAACTCACCTCGCCGGTATCTTCACCCTGCTGCTGATATTACCCATCGGTTTCCTGTTGTGCGCATGGCTGTGGGGATTGCTGCCCAACAAGTCTGCCTATGAAGGCTGGGAAGCTGCATTATTAATTCCAGTAGTACTGTTTTTGATCTGGTCATCAATGCTCTTGAGCGCACCGATCGAAACACTGTTTTTTGACGGTGACATGCGCAGCTACATGAGCAACGAATGGGGCCTTAACTACGATCAGCGCAACGCACTGGTAGTCGGGCTGATCATGGGTTTTGCGATTATTCCCACCATATTCTCCATCGCAGAAGACGCCCTGTTCAGTGTGCCTCAGCATTTGGTGCGCGGCTCACTGGCACTGGGTGCTACACGCTGGCAGACCATGACCAGCGTGGTTTTACCCGCTGCCAGCCCGGGCATATTCTCAGCGATGATGATGGGCTTTGGCCGTGCCGTCGGTGAAACCATGATCGTGCTGATGGCCACTGGCAACACGCCGTTAATGGACATGAGCATCTTCCAGGGTATGCGCACACTGGCGGCCAACCTCGCAGTCGAAGTCCCGGAAGCAGAAGTTTTCAGCACGCATTACCGCGTTTTATTCCTCGCCGCACTCATCCTGTTTCTGTTCACTTTTGTCTTTAATACACTGGCAGAAATAATTCGCCATCGACTACGTAAAAGGTATAGCGGATTATGATTCGCCAGAAAACAAGCGCATGGTTTAAAGGTGGCACCCCGTGGATATGGTTAAACGCCGGCGCGATCGCCATCGCACTGGTCGCCGTATTCGGATTATTGCTGCTGATCCTGTTTCGCGGCATGAGCCATTTCTGGCCGGCAAACGTCGAATCGTTTCATTTTGAAAACAATCAGCACGCCGTCACCATCATCGCCGAGATCGTCGAATCTGAAACCGTACCCGTCGCCTCACTGCACAATATCAAAAATGTGCAGGCTGATGCACACGGAAACGTCACACGCTACCTGGTTAAAACTGGCAACCGCGACATCCTCGGTAGCGATTTTCGCTGGATATATGATGTCGATCTGATAAAACGCGAACAACCCGCAAACCTGATGGTGCTCGAACGCATCGAGTGGGGCGATTTTTACGGTTACCTTGACTCGGTGTATGAAACCGACAAGGACGGAACACCCCAGTTAGTTGCCAACGGCGAAAAAGCGTGGTCGGAATTTAAAAAACGGTTGCATCGAAGCAATGAAATACGCGAGCAGATATTGCAGCTGGAACAAAGTGACATCGGCGCCATCAATTATCAACTGGAACGCCTGCGTCTGAAAGAAAAACGTCTACAGCTGGATAATGCGTTAAGCGATGATGCAGTAAAAACTATCGCTGAAGAACGCCAGCGATTAAAACAGGAATACGATGTCCTGTTAATAAAAACACAAAAACTCTATCAACAGATCCACCGCGACTCCATCAGCGCTACGGTTATGGACGGCAGCACCGTCACTATCGCGTTAGAGAAAATCATCAAAGCCTGGCAGCCAAACAAGATGTCAGTACCAGAAAAATTTGGTTTTTATATGCATTCACTATGGAGCTTCATCACCGAAGACCCGCGTGAAGCAAACACCGAAGGCGGCATTTTCCCCGCCATCTTCGGCACCGTGATGATGGTTATCCTGATGTCCATACTGGTCACACCATTCGGCGTTATCGCGGCTATTTACTTGCGTGAATATGCCAGACAGGGCGCACTCATACGCATCATACGCATCGCCGTCAACAACCTTGCCGGCGTGCCCTCCATCGTTTACGGCGTGTTTGGCCTGGGTTTTTTTGTGTATTTTCTCGGCGGCAATATCGATGCCCTGTTTTTCCCGGAAGCACTGCCCGCACCTACCTTTGGTACCCCGGGTCTGTTATGGTCATCACTGACGCTGGCATTGCTGACCCTGCCGGTAGTGATCGTCGCCACCGAGGAAGGTCTGTCACGCATTCCGAAAGCCCTGCGTGAAGGCAGCCTGGCGCTGGGTGCGACCAAGATAGAAACGCTGTGGCACGTCGTATTACCGATGGCAAGCCCGGCGATTATGACCGGACTGATTTTAGCAGTGGCACGTGCAGCTGGCGAAGTTGCGCCACTGATGCTTGTCGGTGTGGTAAAACTGGCACCCAGCCTGCCGCTGGACGGCAACTTCCCTTTCATGCATCTCGATCGAAAGTTTATGCATTTGGGTTTTCACATTTATGACGTAGGATTTCAGAGCCCGAATGTAGAAGCGGCGCGACCACTGGTTTATGCCACTTCATTTTTACTGGTCGTTGTCATCGTCACGCTCAATCTGACCGCCATCAGTTTAAGAAATCGCTTGCGTGAAAAATATCGTGCTCTGGATAATTAACAGGGACAATTAAACATGACGACTAATACGAATAGAAAACGCTGGAAATAATATGACTGAATCTGTAGCCACAAAAATCGATCCTGCTTTACTCACCGCGTCTGATGAAACAGAAACCGGCCAGGTATGTCTGGATGTGCATAAGCTGAACCTGTTTTATGGTGAATCTCAGGCATTAACGGACATCAGCTTTCAGATGAAAAAAAATCGTGTGACGGCGTTCATCGGTCCCAGCGGTTGCGGAAAATCAACCCTGCTCCGTTGTTTTAACCGGATGAACGACCTGGTCGATAATGTACGCGTCGAAGGCGAAATCATTCTCGATGGCAAAAATATCTACGCAGCCGATATCGACGTGACCTCACTGCGACAACGCATCGGCATGGTATTTCAAAAACCCAACCCTTTTCCGATGAGCATCTTCGAAAACGTGGCTTACGGTTTACGCCTGCAGGGCATCAACAAACGCAGACTACTGGAAGAAAAAGTCGAGTGGGCACTCAAGGGTTCTGCACTCTGGGACGAAGTAAAAGACCGCCTGGATGAAAGCGCGCTGGGCATATCGGGCGGTCAGCAACAACGTCTGGTCATCGCGCGTGCGATCGCCATCGAGCCGGAGATCTTATTACTGGACGAGCCGGCTTCAGCACTCGACCCGATATCCACACTGAAGATCGAAGAGCTGATATACGAACTAAAATCACAATACACTATTCTTATCGTAACCCACAACATGCAACAGGCTGCCCGTGTTTCTGACGAAACCGCGTTTATGTATATGGGTGAGATGATCGAGTTTGGCAAAACCAACGAAATATTTACCAACCCTGAAAAAAAACAGACAGAAGATTATATTACTGGTCGCTACGGCTAATAATTTAATAAGATGACACAATCAGTTACACGATGAGGTTTAATCATGGATTCAAATAACACGAGCCATCATATATCCCACAAATTTGATGAAGAGATGGAGAGTCTTCGCAACCAGGTTTTAAAAATGGGCGGTCTGGTAGAGCAGCAGATCAGCGGCGCGATAGAAGCACTGCAAAGTACCGATGCACGCGGCGCTGAAAAAATCATTCTCAGAGATCATAAGGTAAATGCACTCGAAGTAACCATCGATGAAGCATGCACCCAGATATTGGCTCGTCGCCAACCAGCTGCCTCTGATCTAAGGATGGTCGTCGCCGTCATCAAAACCATCACTGATCTTGAGCGTATCGGTGACGAAGCCGAAAAAATCGCAAAAATGGCTTTAAACCTGGCGGAAGATGACGTTGGTTTTCATAGCCGTTACGCAGGCATTCGCCACCTTGCCGATCAGGTGAGACGGATGGTGCACGATGTGCTGGACGCCTATGCACGACTGGATGTCGACGCCGCACTCAAGGTGGTACGTGATGATGACAAAGCCGATAAAGAATATCAGGACCTGATCCGTATGTTGATCACCTACATGATGGAAGACCCGCGAAGGATCTCTGAAGTGCTAGACGTGATATGGGCAGCACGCGCGCTGGAACGCATCGGCGATCACGCAAAAAACATCGGTGAATACGTGATCTATCTGGTCAAAGGTAAGGATATACGCCACCTTGATCTGGATGAAGTCGAAAAAAACATCCTCTCATAAACGCCATAAAAAATGAAACACGCAAATATTTTAGTTGTTGAGGACGATCCCGGTATACAGGATATGCTCAAGTTTTCTCTATCCACCGAAGGTTATACACTGCATCACGCCTACACGGTAAAAGAAGGCTGGGAGATAATCGAGAACAAAGCCATCGACCTGATCTTGCTCGACTGGATGCTACCGGACAACAGCGGCATCGATCTGCTGCACCGTGTGCGAAAATATCATTCGATGTTACCGGTGATCATGGTTACCGCCAAGACAGAAGAAGAGGACAGGATTCTGGGGCTTGATGTCGGCGCAGATGATTATGTCACCAAACCTTTTTCTGTGCGTGAATTAAACGCCAGGATCCAGGCCCTGTTACGCCGCTCTATGCCTGATGAACAACCGATACACATCGGTGATCTATTCCTGGATCCAGTCAGTCACCGGGTAAAAGCAAATGACACTGCTCTAGAGTTATCACCGACAGAATTTCGTCTGTTACATTATTTCATGTCACATACCGACCGTGTTTTTACGCGTACACAATTACTCGATCAGGTGTGGGGGTCGCAGGTGTACGTTGAAGAGCGCACGGTAGATGTACACATAAGGCGTCTAAGAAAACAGCTACAACCTTTTGATATGGACTCACTGCTGCAAACCGTGCATGGCAGTGGTTATCGCTTCTCCAGACAGAAGTGACGAGGCAGTAATGGCACATGCCTCCATTACGCCAAGCTTAAGGCGCGAACTATTATTACTCACCGCATGGATGTTTTTCATGCTGGTGATAGGCGCGATGAACAGTTCGATTCTTTTATTTATATTTATCGGCCTGCTGGTTTACGTGCTGTGGAATCTATATAACCTGAACCAGCTAAGCAAGTGGCTGGCCAAGCCATCAAAACACACACCTGAAGTCATCGGCATCTGGGACGAAGTTTATTACCAGTTATACCAGCTGTACCAGCGGCAGCGAAAATCACGCCGCAAACTGACATCTATTCTCAATAAATTCCAGAAGTCCACGCAGGCCCTGCCCTATGCGACCATCATCTTAAATGCGTTGAATGAAATCGAATGGTTCAACCCTGCGGCAAGCCAGATGTTTAACCTGCACAGCAAGATCGATATAGGGCAACGTATCGACAACCTGATACGTCAACCGAAATTCTCTCGCTACCTGCTAAAAAAGGATTTCTCGGAACCGCTGCGATTACTGGTGAGCAAGAAAAAAATAGTATTTAATATCACACCGTATGGTAGCGGACAATTTTTGATCAGTGCACGCGACATCACATCACGCAGTCAGCTTGATGATATGCGTCGAGACTTCATCTCTAACGCCTCACATGAATTACGCACACCGCTGACCGTTATGTCTGGTTACATCGAATTTTTACAGCATAAGGCCGACGAACAGACAGAAGTTCCGCTCGATAAAATTCAACAACAGATCGAACGCATGAACAAGATCATTTCGGAATTAATCGAACTGGCGAGACTGGAATCATCTGCTGCCGTCGATTTTACTGCAGAGATAGACATCAAACCTTTATTAAACGATGTGTATAACGAAGCATTATCGCTCGATAAAAACGAACATCATATCGAGTTAATCATTGAAGCCGGTGACGCCAGTGACGAACTGCCGGAGAAGTTACACGGCAGCTATGATGAGTTACGTATGGCATTTTCAAACTTGCTGACGAATGCGATCCGTTATACACCGGAACAAGGTGACATCAAACTGTTTTGCACGATAAATGAGACCGGCATATCTGTTGGCGTACAGGACAGTGGACTGGGCATCAGCTACGAACACATCCCGAGATTAACCGAACGTTTTTACCGCGTGGATGAAGGGCGTTCCAGGGAGCAAGGTGGTACCGGGCTCGGACTGGCCATCGTCAAACATGTGCTCGATCGTCATAACGCAAACCTGCACATACAGAGTGAGTCCGGCAAGGGCAGCACCTTCCGTTGTGATTTCCCTGTTTCATACCTGGAACACTAAACATTCTGAACGGCTGAAAAACAACAACCAGCCCTTGTCACAATATCGTAATAACTCTGTCACGTTAATTTCACAACTAAAATACAAAATGCCCGCACTTATTTAATCTGGAGTTTAAACATAATGAATCACTATCGTATTACATCCGCAATAAATACGGCAATAACTAGCACTATTTTCGGCATCGCCCTATTAACAGGCAGCAGTGCCCATGCTATCTCTGTCGACGAAGGCGTACCTGCATACAAAGCCGTTAGCGGCATTTCTGGAAACTTGTCCAGTGTCGGCTCTGACACGCTGGCAAACCTGATGACCCTGTGGGCTGAATCATTTAAACGCACATACCCAAACATAAACATTCAGATACAGGCGGCTGGCTCATCGACTGCACCACCTGCACTAACAGAAGCTACCTCAAATTTTGGCCCGATGAGTCGGAAGATGAAGGCGAAAGAAATCGCTGCATTCGAAGACCGTTATGGTTACAAACCCACAGCTATTCCTGTCGCTATCGATGCTCTGGCCGTTTATGTTAATAAAGACAACCCGATCAAAGGCATGGCTATTCCTGATATTGACGCAGTATTTTCATCAACCAGAAAATGTGGTGGCGATAAAAATATCACCAAATGGGGAAATCTGGGTTTAACCGGTAGCTGGAAAAATCGCGACATCCAGATCTATGGCCGTAACTCTGTCTCAGGCACTTACGGTTACTTCAAAAAGAAAGCCCTGTGCAAAGGCGACTACAAAAACAATGTAAACGAGCAACCTGGTTCTGCTTCGGTCGTACAGTCGGTTTCAAGTTCTATCAACGGCATCGGTTATTCCGGTATCGGTTACAAAACATCCGGCGTTCGCGCCGTACCTCTAACCAAAAAAGTTGGTGGCAAATTTATCAAAGCGACACCTGATAATGCAGTATCAGGAAGGTACCCACTATCTCGTTTCCTTTATATTTATGTAAACAAACATCCGAATAAAGATCTTGCACCTCTGGACAAAGAATTCATCAAACTGATACTTTCAAAACGGGGACAGGAAGTAGTTATCAAAGATGGTTACATCCCTTTGCCTGAAAAAGTTATTAAAAAATATCTGAAAACCCTTTAAGCAATAAAAAAATAGCCTCATAAAAAATGCCGGGATATCCCGGCATTTTTTATTGAAGTTAATATAATCTACAAACTTTTTTTATAACGCCATAGAGCTATTACGAGCTCTGTTCCATGACTGATCTGGCGTTGCTGCAACAGCATATCGACAAAGACCTGGCCAGCATAGTGTCAATCAACAGAGGGATCATCGCACCAATCAGAAACACCCGGGTCTTGATCATGACAATAGGTCGTTGCAGCTGTATCTGTACAAACACCTTTCCAAACAGATCGTGGGTGCTGACAAAGATAGGCCGGCCAACAATGATCGACACGATTAACCCGATCAGATGGATGCGAAACCGGTCTATCGGCTACGCCATATAAGCAGGTGTCATCTCCAGGCTGAGAATGGTTATCGTTGGCGCGACCAGAATATAGAACAGGAAAAGGAACGAGTAATACAGCGGGAAACGCCGTAATGCCTTCTCGACGCTTTCTTTCGGAATCTCCTCACCTGATAGAAGTGCGGCTAATGGACGTGCATAACAGTAAAAATAAATCAGCAACAGAACGATGCTGGCAACGATAAAACTCGACATCAGCAGCGATGTCATCATCAGGATAAGTTGTTCAAATATAAAGAATTATATACACACTAGAAACGAGAACCCGACCATCGGTGGCAATAGCAAGGTAAGCGCTATCAGACATCAAAAATGCAAATAAGACTTTTGGCTAACAACAGTTTCTCTTTCGGAAAAAGGCAGGTTCTTTCTACATTAGGTGTAGACCAGTAGACATTATCAGGACTTAAATACAGTAAATCTTCTACCCTTTTTGGATGACTACGAAAGTCGGCAGGATTAGGTTAGAATATGCCCGCATTTTACGTGGTTGATGGTTCACACACTGAAACAGGCTTCATCAGAAAGCGTTTCATCCGTAAACAATACACCTAATCACTACAACAGAATTTTTAAATATTGGGCTGGTTCAGCGATATGCGAAGCCGGCGTGATCAACACTTGGAGATACAGATGATTAAACCTCATGGTTCTGATGAACTTAATCCGTTGTTCGTATACGACCCTGCTGAAAATGAAAAACTGCAAAAAGAAGCAGAAGGCCTGCCTTCTATCGTCGTCAGCTCTGCCACTGCTGCCAATGCAGTAATGCTGGGCGCGGGCTATTTCAACCCGTTGACCGGTTACATGAATAAAGCGGATGCGCTTTCTGTCGCCACCGGCATGAAAACCACATCTGGTCTGTTCTGGCCAACACCTGTATTAAATCTGGTACATGATGCCGGCAGCATCAAAGCCGGTGACCGCATCGCGCTGAAAGATCCTAACGTCGAAGGCAACCCGGTTGTTGCAGTAATGGATGTAGAAGCCGTTGAAGAATTTTCTGATGATGACATCGAAACCATCTCACAAAATGTTTACCGCCCAAGTCCTGATGAAGATCATCCTGGTGTTGATGCATTTAAAGCACAGGGTAAAGTTCTGCTTTCAGGTCCTATCCAGGTTCTGAACTTCTCTTACTTCCAGACTGAGTTCCCTGACACTTTCCGCACCGCCGTTGAAATTCGTAACGAGATCGCTGAGCGCGGCTGGAAGAAAGTTGTTGCATTCCAGACACGTAACCCGATGCACCTGGCGCACGAAGAACTTTGTCACATGGCAATGGATCGTTTAGGTTGTGACGGTCTGGTCATCCACATGCTGTTAGGCAAACTGAAACCTGGCGATATCCCTGCACCTGTTCGTGATGCCGCAATCCGCAAGATGGTTGAACTGTACTTCCCTAAAAACAGTGCCATGGTTACCGGTTACGGTTTTGACATGTTGTATGCTGGTCCTAAAGAAGGTGTATTACACGCTGTGTTCCGTCAGAACATGGGCGCGACTCACTTCATCATCGGTCGTGATCACGCGGGTGTTGGCGATCACTACGGTGCATTCGACGCACAGACTATCTTCGATGAAGAAGTACCAGCCGGTGCTTTAGAGATCGAAATCTTCAAAGCTGACCACACTGCTTACTCTAAGAAATTAGATAAAGTTGTGATGATGTGCGAAGCACCTGATCACGAAAAAGATGATTTCGTTCTGCTGTCAGGCACAAAAGTACGCGAGATGTTAGGCAAGGGTATCGCACCACCTAAAGAGTTCTCACGCCCAGAAGTTGCACAGATCCTGATGGATTATTATGCAAATCTGAATAAATAAAGTTCTTCTAGAGCTTTCATAAAAACGGCGCTGTCTCTTTTTGAGCAGCGCCGTTTTTTATTGCATAGTCACCCACAAAAAACACAATATCAGTCCGCGAATAACGCAAAGAACGCGAAAAAAACGTTATAAGGCTTGTGTTTTTTTACATTTGCGTTATTCGCGGACTATTGCTTTTATTTTTCTGACGTTTTCAATTTATCCAGTAATCCACTTCCTGCAACTTAAGAAATTTTTCTGCCCTGCCACCTTGCAACATGGCAAGCGTCGACATCATACCCGCCTCGACACAGGTAGGTGCAGCGACGCTTACCGTGTGTGGCGCATCGATAACCGGCCAGCCTGTTACCGGATTTAATATATGACTGTAACGTACACCGTCTTTTAACAGGTAACGGTTTGCATCACCACTGGTAGCGATGGCACCACTGTATAACTGAAAAATGCCACAAGCTTCATCCGAGCCAGTGATCAAACGCCCGACCGACCAGAATGCTTTATTCTTTCGCGGAGCCGTCATGCCAAGGTCGCCGCCAAAATTCACCAGTACACTTTGTTTCGTTTTTTGCCGGGCGATCTGTACGCAGCGATCGACCGCATATTCTTTTCCGATACCACCGAAGTCGATCTCCATGCCTTCCGGTAAAACCACGGTGGTTTTTTCATGAATAACTTTTTGCCAACCGATATTTTTCAGAATTTTTTTCACCTGTTTTTTTGACGGCAGATTATCGCTACCATCAAACGTCCATATCTGGCGTAACACGCCGGAGGTGACATCAAACAGGCCTTCGCTTATCTCAAACAGCTCGTTAGCAAAATCGAGTAGACGTGAGGTTTCGTCATCGATGAAAACAGCTTCACCCTGCGAATGATTTATTTTGAAAATGATATTGTCTTTTTTATAACGACTGAACTTGTCTTCGATGCGCCAGGCTTCGTTTGCGACAGCGTTTAGGATTTCCTGCGCCAGCGACTCATCTTCAACTTCCATCAAAACATCACAGGGACTGGCCATCGCCATGAACGTGCCTTTCCAGAAATCGTTTTCTTTTTTTAATTCTGCAGTTCGCATTGTTAAAACTTTAAAAACATATTGCCGCAAAGGATGCAAAAGGTTTAAATCTCGAAAAATTTCTTCGCGTTTTTCGCGTCCTTTGCGGCAAGTGTTTTTTTATTTTGGTCTCGGCACAAACGCTATCTCATCACCATGTTCAACCAGCGTGTACGGCTCTGAGAATTGTTTATTCACTGTCACCTGCAGGCGGTTATCGGCGAAGGCTTCCTGCCAGCGTTCGCCGCGTTTTCGCATCCAGGCAAGCAAGGTCTCAACATTGGTCACTGATTCGGGAACGACGACCTCTTCTTCATTTTTGCCGGAAATGCCTGCCAGCTCGATAAAATACAGCAACTTGATGACCACCTTGCCTTCCTGGTCGGTCATGCGGGCATCACCCCGACTCAGGCTGTGTTGCTCGAGGCGCTCCAGGTAACCCTGCCAGTTGGTCTCATAATTTTTACCCAGCTCATGCAAGGTGGACCAGGAATATATGCCGGTATCGTGACCATCATCAAAGGTAATCTTCAACGCATAAGTACCCTGCGGGTCGAGCATCGAGATATTGACCATCTGCTTGCCATGCACGGGCTTATCCATGACCTTCACTTCCGCCGCCGTAGAGAACACGCGCAGGTACTCACAGGGGTACTGAAAACGAAAACCATCGGAATAAGCAATTTCCAGCAAACGGGATTTTTGATGAAGGTTGATTTCGGTCGGGCTAACATGAATATTTTCGGTTTCTGACATTCTAAAACTACATACTCTCTGCTTGGGTGATGGCTGAGCCAGGCGACCAGGCCCAGCATAAAACAGCGCATATTCTACCTGTATTTTAAACGCTGCAAGATTAATTCCCGTAAGGATAATGATTCTCACTTAATATTAGCAATTTACCCCCGCAAGCTGTTGATTTAACTGGCATATAAACTTTGCACTGCGGTCATAAATAAAACTTATTGCAACCACAGTATTATTGTTTGGCGTTTCCCTCTTGAGGGGCTAATCTGCATGCCTGAAAAGCGACTTGTTGTGTCGTTTTGATTGCTTTTACAGGTGCTTTGGGCATACAATACGTGCCCCAACTTTAGCACCTGGACTCATTGTAAATGATTCAGCAGAATCCGGTGAGTACTGACAGAGCTAAAATGGCAACAGATTCAAGTTGCTGAGCACGATTAGATTAAAAACGAATTTTGATTCTAAACGGTGGCCTCTTCGTAGTTACAAGCGGCGGCCAGAAAGATGAAAAAAAGATAGTTGTGAGAAATGATGACCCTGTCGCCGTTTTCGACAAAACTATCGCAATTGCAATTGCATAAACTTTAAAACTCTAGGAGTTAATAATAATGCCTACTTTTGTACGTACTGAAAAGTGTGATGGATGTAAAGGCCAAGACCGTACAGCTTGCATGTACATCTGCCCACACGATTTAATGAAATTAGACAAAGACGGTTCTGAAACAGGACACGCCATGAAGTCTTACAACCAGGAACCAGAGCAATGCTGGGAATGTTATTCTTGCGTTAAGATCTGTCCTCAAAATGCTATCGAATGCCGTCACTATGCTGACGTTGTACCTCTGGGCGGTTCTGTACAGCCTTTACGTGGTACTGATTCAATTATGTGGACTATCAAGTTCCGTAACGGCAACATGAAGCGTTTCAAATTCCCAATTCGCACCACTGCTGAAGGTTCTATCGATCCTTATGCTGGCAAACCAGAAGCTGATATGGCTAAAATTGAAGACAACGGTTTCTTCAACCATAACGAGCAAAATGGTTACCGCGACGGCGATCCAAGCGAACTGATCTGTAAATAATTATTACCCATAATAATTTATATCAAGATCATTAAACAATTTTAGATTTTAAGAGGATAAAAAGATGGCCGAATTTGGTAATCCAGATGTTGTCGAAGAAGAAGTAGATATTCTTCTTATCGGCGGTGGTATGGCTTGTTGTGGTACAGCGTTCGAACTTCCACGCTGGATCGAAGCATCAGGCAAAGATATTTCTGTTAAATTAGTTGATAAAGCTGCAATGGACCGTTCAGGTGCTGTTGCTCAGGGTTTATCTGCTATTAACACTTACATTGGTCCTGAACAGGATCCAGCTGACTACGCTCGTATGGTTTCTAACGACCTTATGGGTATTACTCGTGATGACCTTGCGTATGACTTAGGTCGTAGCGTAGATGAGTCTGTTCACCTGTTTGAAGAATGGGGTCTACCTATTTGGAAAACTGACGAGAACGGCGAGCGTTTTGACGGTTCTAAAGGTATGACTTCATTGAAAGATGGTGGCAAGCCTGTACGTTCTGGTAAATGGCAGATCATGATCAATGGTGAGTCTTACAAATGGATCGTTGCAGAAGCTGCTAAAAAAGCTTTAGGTATCGACAACATCCAGGAACGTATTTTCATCGTTAAGCTGATCAACGACAAAAACGATCCTAGCAAAATTGCTGGCGCGGTTGGTTTCTCAACTCGTGACGACAAGATCGTTGTCTACAAAGCAAAAGCTATCCTGCTGGCTGCCGGTGGTTGTGTAAACATCTTCCGTCCACGTTCAGTTGGTGAGGGCACAGGTCGTGCATGGTACCCAGTATGGAACGCTGGTTCTACTTACTCAATGGCTGCTGAAGCAGGCGCTGAGTTAACTCTGATGGAAAATCGTTTCGTACCGACTCGTTTCAAAGACGGTTACGGTCCTGTTGGCGCATGGTTCCTGTTGTTCAAAGCTCAGGCTACTAACGCTTACGGCGAAGCTTACATGCAAAAGAACAAAGAAATGCTGGATGACTACCCTCCATACGGTCATGCTGCGGTTCCTGCTTCTTGTCTGCGTAACCACTTAATGCTGAAAGAGATGAAAGACGGTAATGGTCCTATCTGGATGGATACTGTTACAGCTCTTGGCAACCTGCGTGAAACACTTTCACCTCGTGAAGTTAAGCACCTTGAAGCTGAAGCATGGGAAGATTTCCTTGACATGTGTGTTGGCCAATGTGGCATCTGGGTTGGTGAAAACATTGAGCCAGAGAAGAAAAACTCTGAGTTAATGCCTACCGAACCATACCTGTTAGGTTCTCACTCTGGTTGTTGTGGTATCTGGGTTTCTGGTCCTACTGATGTTGGCGCGCCAACAACTGAAGGTTTAGGCGAAGGTATTCCTGATCACCTGCCTTCTGGCTGGAACTGGGGCTACCGTGGCATGACCACTGTAAACGGTCTGTTCACAGCGGGTGACGGTGTTGGTGCTTCTGGTCACAAATTCTCTTCAGGCTCTCATGCTGAAGGTCGTATGTGTGCAAAATCAATGCTTAAGTACGTTTTAGACAACGAAGACTACAAACCTGAATTAGATACTTCTGTAGAAGATCTGGTTGCTGCAGTCTACCAGCCTGTTCGTACTTTCCTTGAGTTTAAAGACTACTCAACAGCTATCGACGTTAACCCTAACTACATCACACCTAAGATGCTGCAGTTCCGTCTGCAAAAAATTATGGATGAGTATGTAGCTGGTGTTGCAACTTACTACAACACTAATGCAGAAATGATGAAAGTGGCTGGTGAGAAGATTGACTCGCTAAAAGAAGATGCTGCGAAAATGCGTGCTAAAGACCTTCACGAATTACTTCGTGCATGGGAAAACTATCACCGCATAATCACTGCTGAAGCTCATCTGAAACACATTGAGTTCCGTCAGGAATCACGTTACCCAGGTTTCTACTACCGTACAGACAAGAACTTTGTCGACGAAGAAAACTGGCATTGTTTCGTGAATTCAATTTACGACAAAGAAACTCAAAAGTTCACTTGTTTCAAACGTGCACACGTTGATTTGGTAGACAAGTCTAAACTGTTCAAATAAGTCCCGACTTATTAGATAGTTGAGTTACAGAAGTCCGGGCATCATCTGATGCCCGGATTTTTTCATTTATAACGAAACACAGTTATAAGTTTTAAGTAGTCAGTTTAAAGTTAAAAGCTGACTATTTAAAACTTACAATTCTATTATTGTCATCCTGAACGATAGTGAAGGATCTTTATCCTCGGATGCGCTAGATCCTTCACTATCGTTCAGGATGACAGAACATATATATTTATATCATTAGGTAAACCCATGAGCCAAGACGACACTTTCAAATTTGAACTGCCCCACTCAAGCCCAGTGGAACCTACCCGACTTGAACTGGATGACAAGTTAAAATTTCGTTGCCACCGGGGCGTCTCCTGCTGGAACCGCTGTTGTTCGCGTGCAGACGTCACACTTGCACCTTACGACATCCTGCGCATGAAAGATGCTCTCGACATGGACACCACTGAATTTCTTAAAGAACACACTGTTCCCTTCGAGCTGGATATGCACGGTGTTCCCGGCTTAAAGCTACGTACCGATAACGATGGCGCCTGCCTGTTCATGAAGGAAGAAGGCTGCTCGGTCTATGAAGATCGTCCAACTGCCTGCCGTTACTACCCCTCTGGTCTGCTTTCGATGAAATCTATCAGTGAGTCAACAGATGAGCGTCACTTCTTGCTGATCAAGGAAGACCACTGTAAGGGCCACGACGAAGACCAGATTCAGACCATCGGTGAATACCGCAAGGCACAGGGCGTGGAAGAATACGACGACCTGAACCACGAGTGGTACCAGATCATCCTGAAGAAAAAATCGACCGGCCCCAGCATCGGCAAACCCTCTGACATGAGCCTGCAGATGTTCTTCATGGCTAGTTACGACATGGATCGCTTCCGTCGTTTCGTGATGAGTGATGCCTTCATCAAGATGTACGACCTGAGCGACGACGAATACGCTGAGCTGGAAAAAGACGACATCGCATTGATGAAATTCGGTTTCAAATTAATGAAGCAGGTCTTCTTCGGCGAACTGACCATCAAGGAACGCGAAGGTGCCTGGGAAGAACGCATCAAGGAACGCAAAGAGATCCTCGAGTTCCGTAAACAGGCAGAGATCGCAGAACACCAGAAAAAACAGGACGAAGCGCGCAAAGCTTCTATCGACGATAAAGAATAGTTTCAAGTTGACAGCTGGCAGTCATCAGTTAAAAGCTTTTTGCTTCTGGTTTTTACTGCCAACTGCAATCTGACGACTGCCAACTTCTCTCTCATGAACAACAACCACGTCACCGTAGGAATCCTGTCCGACTCACACGGCTATCTTGATCCGAGGATCGCAGAAGTCGTTAACCAGTGTGACTATATCGTACATGCTGGTGATATTTTCAATGCACATGTTTTGCAGCAGCTGAAACCAGGAAAAGAGCTGCTAGCTGTTACCGGTAATAATGATTATCCTGCCTTCTGGAAAGCTGACGAAGCCGCTATCGTTAAAGCGTTGCCTGACACAGCCAAACTGGAAGTTCCCGGTGGCGCTATCTATATTGAGCATGGTCACCGTCTGGGCAATCACCCCGACCACGACAAACTCCGCAACGATCATGCCGAAGCAAAATTGATCGTTTATGGCCACACGCACCATCGGATCATCGATCAGCAAACCGAGCCCTGGGTGGTCAACCCCGGTGCTTCAGGTAAAGTTAGAACACACGGCGGGCCATCCTGCCTCGTGCTTCAAGCCAGTGAAGAAGAATGGAAGATTGAAGAAATTTTATTTGCCGATTCCGCCGTGGCGTAAAGGCAGTTGGCAGTTGCAGTTGGCAATAATCTAAAAACTACAGCAAAGCAGTCAGGTCTTTTACTGCAAACTGACTACTGCCAACTTAAAACTACGCTTTTATATAAACCCAGCCCTTCTTCAAGCGCTCCGGAATAAGCTCTCTGGCAGATCTATCCGTCGTCACACCATTCATCAGGACGATATCAACACCTTCTTTTTTATGCGCTTTATCGATAGAGCGCTGGCACGCATAGACAGAGACATCATTGTCATCAAGCAGCTTTTGCATGCGTGCAAGGTAGGGAGACACGCCGGGACGAAGAACATTAATACCGGTTTTGTTGGTAATGATATCCAGCTTTATCGGCGTATTAGTCTTCCGATATGTCGCCAGTAAATTATCCGCCTCATTTAATGCGGCATTGACGACCTGTAGATCACTGGAATCGATGTGTAATATGATTTTTCGCTGAGTATGATCAACGGTCACATGATTGGCTACAAACTGAAATGTATTTTCAGCAGAAATCGCATCGACCGAATTGGGGCTATATTCGTAGGTTGACCAACCGAGCAGCACACCCACTACAAGTGTTACAGAAGCAGCAACAGCCCTGCTCACAAATGAACCCAAACGTTTTGTGTCCGGGATTTCGTGGCGCGACGGCGGCACCTCGCTGTAGGCATAACCCACCAGCTCACGCACCGCTTTTAACTGGCACACCTGTTCACGCAAATCTTTGTTATCCAGCAGAGCTTCGTGTATCTCATTCATCTCTTCGGTATCAAGCTGTTCATCGATGAATAAATTTAATTTATCTTCGGTAATGTCCTTAATGTTCATTATTTAACCCTCCGCAATTTGAACTCAGATATATCATCCGAGCCAAATTCAAGTAACTGCTGTTTCAAGTTCTTACGTGCTCTGAACAAACGACTCATCACAGTGCCGATTGGCACCTCGGTAATCTCTGCGATCTGCGCATAACTAAAGCCGGCAAAATCAGCCAGCGTCACCACTTCACGTAACGGCAACGGCAACTGCTCGACAGAAGCCCTGACACGTTTGACAATCTGTGACTGCTGATAGTTCTCAGAATGCCCGGCCTGCTCTTCATCATGCATCTCGATAAATTCAACATTGCGGCCTTTAACACGCAGATAGTCCTGCCAGCAGTTGTACAGGATTCGATATAACCAGCTATCCATAGTATTCACATCACGCAACCTGGACGCATTCTTTAAAGCTTTATAAATGGTCTCCTGCACCAGGTCGTCAGCCAGCGCCGGGTCATGACACCAGGTATATGCAATGCGATATAACTTGTTTCGCCGTGCTGCAAATTCCGATTTTAATGAGAATGCAGCAACCAGATTTTTAACGATTTCCATAAAAACTCCGTATTAACACCATATAGACGTATGTGCCGCCACAATATTCCCAAAAATAAGTATGAATATTTCACGTATCAGCTGCGTCTCTTAGTTATCGAAATTTACCAAGTTGTACGAATAAAAACAAATGACTCAAACCGCACATAGAATCTATCTATTATCGTTTATCCTGCTCACATTCCTGAGCGGTAACGCACTCGCAACACTCGATATTTCACTTGAAGGCATAGATGATAGCTCACATAAAGTCTCAGAGTACATCGGTCATGGCAAATGGGTGGTTTTAAATATCTGGGGCACCCGCTGCCCGCCATGTCGTGAGGAGATGCCTGAACTGGTACGTTTTCACGATGAGCATAAAAACAGTGACGCGATCGTGGTAGGCATTGCGATCGATTTCCCCAGCTACAGCTATGCCAAACGAGATGAAGTGACCCGCTTCGCTGACGATTACCTTATTGATTTCCCGATACTATTAAGCGATGCCGGTATTACAAAAAAACTGGGGCTGGGAAATCTGGAAGGGCTGCCTACAACCTATATATTCAATCCAAAAGGCAAGGTCGTTGGCATGCAGGTTGGCGGGATCAGCCAGAAGATCCTGGAAAACTTCATAGAGAAATTAAAGCAGCAACCCCCTGGCAGCAAGAATCAATGACACCTCAGGGACCATAACAAACCTAAATAACATAAACCAAAATGAGGAAAAAAATGAAAACACTACAAACACAACTACTAGCGACCTTTTTTATGAGTCTATGCCTGTTGATGATGACGGCAGCCAACGCAAGTGAGCGCTACGGCAAACAAAAAGTGGTTTACCACATCAATTATGATAATCCAAAAAAACAGGCGGGTGCGTTGCGTAACATTCAAAATCACATCAACGCTGTCGGCGCTGAAAATCTTGACCTCAAAGTTGTATTACACGGTCATGGTCTGTCGTTATTACTGGATCCTGATTCATTAGCAAAACTTAAAAAATTCAAAAACGCGAACGCCAATGAAACCATGACAGCAAAAATTGACAACCTCAAAAGTCAGGGCATCAAATTCAATGTCTGCGCCAACACCGTTCGTGGCAGAAAAGTGGATGTCGATTCTGACCTCTACAATGTAGACGAAGGTGACATCGTTCCCAGTGGTGTTGCAGAGCTAGCACACCTCCAGTCATTAGGATACACATACGTCAAACCTTAAGCAGACATATCATTGTCATTGCGTGGTACACAGTAGTTTCTGATAAGACCTGTTTCACCGCAGGATCTGGTAGCGCATCACGCAATGGCAGTATTTTTAAAAAACATGTGAATAATTTTTCATTCACACCGTCTTGTAATAATGGAATAGTTAAAACCGACCCTTTTTTTAAAATAAAAATCCAAACAGGAGATATCCATGAAAAAACTGACATCCATATTTTTACTACTGATAGCAATGACGGGAAGCTATCACACCCAGGCTGCCGAGGATGAAAAACCTTTTGCAGAAGAAAGAATCGTGTTGCAGATCAGTGACCCTAATCCTTTCAAACAAACACTGGTTCTTAATGTCGCATCAAATCTGGTCAAACACTACGGTCAGGACAAAGTTGACATCGAAATCGTTGCCTTCGGCCCGGGTCTGCGTCTGATGTTCAAAGACAACGTCAACCATAGTCGTATCGATGGTCTTTCAGGCAGCGGCGTAAAGTTCGCAGCATGTAAAAACACCATCGCAGGCATGACTAAAAAATTAGGTCACCCACCTGTGTTACATAATAAGGCAGTACCTGTTTCTGCTGGTGTAGTACGCATCATCGAATTAGAAAATCAGGGATTCAAACTGATCAAACCATAATTTAAGAATCATAGCTAACAAATTATAAATGCTTTTTCCTTTCGGGAGGATGAACAATGAATTTAAAGAAAAAACTATTAATTAAAACAATTGGAGCCGTGACATTAACGTGCGCTTCGACTGTACATTCCGCAAACTGGCTGGCACTCCAGGGTACCGAGCCAGATGGTCAGTCTGCACGTGCCAGAGTATGGGGTTTTGTACAGCCTGAATATCAGTCAATGAGTGGCAGCAAAGTAGCGGCTGGCGCATGGAAAGGCAGTGAAGCCGTTTTTAACCAGATTGGACCTGACCTCAAAACCAGTAAATCATTCAATATACGACGTGCCCGTATAGGCGTACGCGGTACCGGTTTTCCACTGGATAACAAGGTTAACTACTTCTTCCTGGCCGAATTCGGTAACAACGGTATCACCCGCCCGGGCGGTGGATCAGGTAGTGCAAAAGTGACTGATGCCAGTGTAACTTTAAGTCATATACCAGGCGCTCGCATCCGCGTTGGTCAGTTCAAGACACCTGGCGCTGAGGAAGGCCTGCAGGCGATTCATGTATTTGACTACATCAACTTCACAGGTGTAACCAACGGTCTGTTACTGGAGCGTTTCTTTAATGGTGACGGTTCAGACACCTCTGTCAAACCTGGCACCCCACCGACTTTTACTCCTGCTGCAGGCGGTGGTGATGCCAACCGTCCTAATGGTCCTGTAGGCGCTTTCCGTGACATCGGTGTTCAGGTATTTGATATATTCAAAGTCAATGACTGGGAACTCAGTTATGCTGCCATGCTTGGTAATGGCAACGGCATAACCCGTGGCGACAACGATGACAATAAAGAAACTTACCTGTACGCATCAGCAGAATGGGTCTTCGGTGGCAAAGGTGGTCGTCGTCAGGGATGGAAGATGTTCCTCTGGAACCAGGATGGTAAACGTACTATCAAAGCAACACCCACTCAAGTCGAAGGTGAATTTGACCGCACACGCAGAGGTCTTGGTACAACTTTTCGCAAAGGAAAATACCGCGCAGCCGCTGAATATATCACTGCTGATGGTATGATATTTAACGGTACAGACGGCGGTGCCGTACCTGGCTCGACTTCTGCCGGCCCAGGTGTAACAGCTTCATTTAATATGGAAACAAAAGGCGAAGCAGACGGTTACTACGGACACTTTGGTTATATGGTATTACCCAGCCTGGAACTCGACATCCGTTATGACGTTTACAACCGCATGACTGATGTTGCGGCAAAAGAAAGAAAATTCACAACGACTACGCTTGGTGCCCAGTACTTCTTTAACAAGAAAAGCCGTGTAACATTAAACTATGAATTACGTGACGCAGAAGCACCTAACCTGGCTTCAACGCATAATGCTAACAAAATATTAGATGAAATCGATGATCGAATTTCAGCTCAGTTGCTGATTATCTTCTAAGGAAGATATTCCCTGGGCACACTTAATAATAAAGGTAAATCCTGCGTTAATCATCATGCTATGTGATACACGTATTGAGGGGTTCGAAAGAACCCCTCTTTTTTTGTTTACATATTTCACACCATGGTACATATTCATACACACCACAGACAGGAAGTAAAAAGCATGAGCAACAAAACATTAAAGATCATCTCCGGCATCATCATATCACTCAGCCTTAGTGGCACTGTTACTGCCAACGAAACTAACGGCATAATAAAAATAAAAAGCACACACAGCGTTTCAGAAACGATAGATAAACTGGAAACCGTACTGACAAAAAAAGGCATGACCATATTCAAACGCGTCAACCACACTGCCGGCGCTAACAAGGTCGACTTACAACTACGCCCTACCGAGTTATTGATTTTCGGCAACCCGAAAGTAGGCACCCCTTTGATGCAGTGCTCACAGACAGCCGCTTTAGATCTTCCGCAAAAAGCACTGGCTTATAAAGACGAAAATGGACAGGTATGGCTGGCTTATAACGACCCTGCTTACATGGCTAAAAGGCATAACCTGAAAAACTGTGATGCAGCCGTGCAAAAAGTGACCAATGCACTTGCCAGGTTTGCCAGCGTTGCTACGAAATAAAAAAGTTGGCAGTCGTCAGTTTGCAGTTGGCAGAAAAAACCAGGGCTTAAAAGATTTTAACTGCAAACTGACGACTGCCAACTATCTTTTGAGCGTCTTAAGATAATCAAACACTACCTGTCTATTTTCTTTCGAGATCAAAATATTACTGTGGTTACTGTTAATCAACAAAAAAGTTTTAGGCTCTTTTGCTGCTGTAAATAATCTTTCGGCATGATACATCGGTATCATCTCATCTGATTTACTGTGAATGATCACCACCGGTACAGGACTTATCAATCCTATCGAATCGAGCGGGCGATATGAGTTGTCAACAGTAAAAGATAACGGCCACTGAAACAACCAGAACAACCAGCTTTTTGACAGCACATCCTGTGTCACATCATGGTAATCACTAAATGCTTCGATAGTAATCAGTGCTTCGATCCTGTCTCGATATTCACTATGAGCTACAGCATAGATAGCCATGGCACCACCCAGGCTGTGTCCCATGACGATCAACTTCTCATTTTCCGGCAATTGTTCAACAACATAAGCGATCATCAACTCTATATCGCTGATCGTTACATGCAGTTCGGCCTTGCCCTGAGATAAGCCATATTCACGATAATCAAATGCGTATAAATCGTAACCTTCTTTTACCAGCCAGAATGTATTTGGTAACTGGGTACTGACATTGTCACCATTGCCATGCAGGAAAAGAATCGTACCGGCCACTCTTTGCGTGGCCCTGCGCTTGCTTAACTTACCTCTAGCAAACCAGCCATCATCAGCATGCAATTTCCAGCCATGTAATTTCACACCATCGGCCGTATCGAGGTAAATATCGTCATATATTATTTCGGCCGCATCCGGGGTAACAGGCAACGATTTAATGGGAACAAATAGAAAATCAGAGCAAGCTGAGAGACATAGAACAGAAGCAAGCAAACAATATCGAAAAATCATTTATCCACGCATTTCACAATAAAATAATAGAGCCAGAAATTAACACAATTTAGACTAAAAACTTAGAAATAAAAACATGTGTTAGGTTTGTCCCGACAGTTTATTCTTCAACATTGCCCCTATAAAAAGACGAAATAACATGCATTATCAAATAGATAGAGAACAAAAATAAATTTTCTTTTTGAGGCTTGCATGCCACCTTGCCTTTCGCTTATCATCTTGTCTCTTCATAAAGATAATCTATAAGAAACAGGAGTTTTACAATGAAAAAAATAATCGCAGGTTTAGCTTTATTGAGTGCCTCATCAGTAGCGATGGCAGAGGCCCCAGGCGGCCCTAACTGTGGCTGGGGCAACTTGTTGTTCGAAGGCCAGTCAGGCCTGGGTTCCCATGTTATCGCATCAATCACTAATGGAACTTCCGGTAACAACACTTTTGGCATGACTACTGGTACCAACGGCTGTTCTACCTCAGGCACATTGACTTACGGCGGCAAATCAATGGTCAGTTCGATCATGGGTGAATTCTCAGAAGACGTTGCAGCCGGTGAAGGCGATGCAATGGACACTGTAGCTGTCATCTACGGTGTAGAGAAACAGGATCGTGCGACTTTTGCTAAAGTCATGCATGAAAATTTTGCAGTTATCTTTCCAAACGAGAATGTAACCGCCGATGAAATGATGGCTTCGATCGAAGAGGTCATGAAGTCTGATAGCACTTTATCCAAGTACATCGCTTAATAAGTTCTATTTCCAAAAGAAGCCCTGCACCCCAGGTTGATTTCTCCTGGGTACAGGGCTTTTTTATGCCTTATCCCCTGCAGTACTCTTTATGTTTCATACCCTCTGGAGTTTGACAATTCGCGGTAATCTCAACAAGTTAATCTATGCCTTATTGTTACTACCGATGAGTGCTTTTTCCAGCAGCAGCCAGGAATTAATCATTAACGAGGCTATCGAAAAAGTTTTGTGGAAAAAAGTCGAATGGTTGAACCTTATTCATTACAACAAAGAATATGGTGGCTACGTTAGCCAGGTCGATGATGATCGCTTCTTTTATGCAGCGGACGGTAGAAACAATCCTGAAGCAGAATTAACCGAGACCATAAAACACTTATTCACAGAAACAGACAATCCCGACCAACAGACGCAATGCCGCTTTGTTGCGCGCACTGAATGGTTAGCAAAACAACTCAACATAGATAAGACGAAACTACCGAGCGTACACTGTGGTGAATACCTCGAATGGCGTGGACTGACACAGGCAGACAGTGTCACCATGATATTCCCTGCGTATCATTTAAACAGCCCCTCATCCATGTTTGGTCACACACTGTTACGGCTGGACAATTCAAAAAAATCACAATCAGAATGGCTGTCATTCGCCGTTAATTTTGGTGCCGACATCGACAACGATGATAATTCATTAATCTACGCCTACCGTGGCCTGGCAGGCGGTTACCCCGGCATTTTTATCACCGAACCTTATTTTAAAAAAATAAAAGAATACAATCGCATCGAACACCGCGACATCTGGGAATACAGATTAAATCTAACACCTGAAGAAACCAGGACATTGATCAATCATCTCTGGGAATTAAAAACCATAAATTTTGATTACTACTTTTTTGATGAAAACTGTTCGTATCGCCTACTCGAATTGATAGAGGTCGCACGCCCTGATGTCGAACTAACCGATGAATTCATCGTTACCGCAATACCGGTCGACACGGTCAGGGCCATCGAGAACGCACAATTGATAAAATCAGTAAGTTATCGCCCGGCACGCGCAACCGAAATTCAATACATGCTTTCGATGATGAACGAGCAGCAACGCGAGCTAGTTTTACAGCTGTCTGAAGACATCGATATCTTAGACACAGAATCGTTTACAGAGCGTTCTGCTAAAGAACAGAAAACAATCGTCGACCTCGCTTACAAATACCTGCGTTATCAAAAGACAAAACAGGTGAGAGATCCAGTTACAGCAAAACGCAGCCATCAATTACTACAGAAACTCAACGACTACCCTGTTGAGATCGATATCAGCAACACCGTGCCTACACCACTAGCGCCGGAAAAAGGCCATAAAAGTAAACGGATGAACATAGCCTTAGGCCAACGTCTTAACAACAACTATGCTGAACTCGGTTTCAAAATGGCGTTCCACGATCTGGAAGATAACAAAGATGGATTTTTACAGGGCGCACAGATAAATATCGGTAACGTGAAGATCCGTGCCGAAGAAAATGTTGGCCTGCGTTTATACCAGCTGGACTTCGTTGACATCTTTTCACTCACACCAAAGAATAAATTTTTTAATCCACTTTCATGGAAAGTAAATACCGGCTTCGAAAAACAGTTAACATATAACAAAGATCAGCTGGTCTACCAGCTAAGCGGTGGTGCTGGTGGCACATGGGAAATAATCAAAAACAATCTTTTCTATGCACTGGCAATCGGCCGCCTTGAGATAAACAAACAACTGAAAAATTTTCTTGAACCCGCCATCGGTTTTAACGCAGGTTTTCTGTCTCATTTCAGACATAGCACTGCACGCCTGGAATTCAGTGGCGAACAGTTTCAGGATAATCTGTATCGTCTGCGTGTGCAGTACACACAGAATTTCGCATTATCCACAAATCATTCGATAAAACTTTTTGCCAGACATCAATGGCAGGAAAATAATACCGAATTTTCAGATATAAACCTCAACTACCAGTATTATTTCTAAATAGACCGGTAAAGATTAATCATCAATAGTGCGATAAATTATTATAAAATAGCCGTATGGACCTGCCACAGATTGATGATTATCGCTCTATTTTATTAAACGACATACCGTTACTGGATGTCCGCGCGCCCGTGGAATTTAATCAGGGCGCTTTCCCTCTCGCAGAGAATCACCCGCTGATAGATAATCGAGAACGCGAAGATATTGGTATCCGTTACAAAGACCGGGGGCAGGACGCGGCGATCAAACTCGGTCACGAGCTGGTACAGGGTGAAATAAAATCACAACGCATAAGTCATTGGCAGAGCTTCTTTGAACAACATCCACAGGGCGTACTCTACTGTTTCCGTGGTGGCATGCGTTCAAAAATATCACAACAGTGGATATATGAAAAAACCGGTGTAATCTATCCAAGAATAAAAGGTGGCTATAAAGCCATGCGCCGCTTCCTGATCGACGAACTAGAAGCATCGTGCCGGCGCATCAACCCTGTCATGCTGGGCGGACGTACTGGCATAGGAAAAACCATCCTGTTACAGGAATTAAAACAGCAAATTGACCTTGAAGGTATCTACCACCACCGCGGCTCTGTATTTGGTAAACATGTCACGCCACAGCCTTCACAGATTGATATCGAAAATAAATTATCTATTGAGTTATTAAAACTTCTGAGCAAACAATATTCTCAGATAGTCTTCGAAGATGAAGGCTCCAACATCGGCTCAAGATTGATCCCGGATGTACTATTTAAAAAGATGAAACAGTCACCTCTCATACTTTTAGAAGCCAACGTTGATGAAAGGGTCAATATAACCTTTCAGGAATACATTATCGAATCATTGGCCGAACACCAGAGATACAATGGCGACGAAGCCGGTTTTACATCATGGTCAGAGCAGTTACAGCTGTCCATCGATAAAATACAACGCCGCCTGGGCGGCGTTCGCTATAAGCAACTCAAAGCTTTACTTGTCGACGCCATCCAGCAACAAATTTCAACAGGTGATATTGACTCCCACAAAGAATGGATAAAAGTACTACTGGTCGATTATTATGACCCCATGTATGATTTTCAAACTGAAAAAAAGCTGGACAGGATTATTTTTAGGGGCTCACAGGAGGCTGTTCTAGCCTATCTAAAACAGCAGTATCAAATAACTTAGTATGAAAGAGCAGGATAATCTAAAGCAATATTTCCCAGTATCTGAAAGCACCCTTGATATTTAGTAATTGACCCTGATAATAAGCATGAGACGTGCATATTTTATTAGGAGGCTTACGTGTTACAGGTTCGTCAACCCGCTGTCGCAGGTGCTTTTTATCCTGCTCAAAAACAAACATTAGCAAGCGATATCCATGCCCTGCTGGATGCGTGTAGAACAGACCACAGCCAGAATGAAACAAATGTTTCACCAAAAGCCATCATTGTTCCCCACGCCGGTTACATCTATTCCGGACCGGTCGCCGCATCTGCCTACGCCAGACTAACGGCTTCACACGACACCATAAAACGCGTCGTCCTACTAGGTCCCGTGCATCATGTTCCGGTACGCGGCCTTGCACTTCCCGGGGTTGATACGTTTGTCACACCACTGGGCGAAATTCAGATCGACCATACAGCTGTTGCCGCGATTGAAAACATGCCACAGGTTGTTGTCAGCCCTGACGCTCACGCGCCGGAACATTCTCTGGAAGTACAACTGCCTTTCCTGCAATCGGTGCTCGATGACTTTAAACTCGTGCCCCTTGCCGTCGGCGATGCGACCGCTGCAGAAGTTGCCGAGGTGCTCGATATTTTGTGGGGCGGTAACGAAACACTGATCGTCATCAGTTCTGACCTTTCGCATTTCCTGCCTTATCAAACTGCACAGATAATGGATTCGCAAACTGTAAAAACCATTCTGGATCTGCAGCCTGCCCTGAACCACGAACAGGCCTGTGGCGGCACGCCTGTCAACGGATTATTACTGGCAGCAAAACGCCATCACCTGCACCCGCATTTACTCGATCTGCGAAACTCCGGTGATACCGCCGGCGATAAAAATCGCGTCGTGGGTTATGCATCATTCGCTTTCATCAAAGGGAAAGATGATGCCGACGAATAAGGGAAAAATATTATTATCGGTTGCCCGCGCCGCTATTGCTGAAACGTTGCGGCTACCACACGAGCCAGTCGAAGCCATAACCCAGAACAAGGTATGGCTGCAGGAGAGAGCCGCGTGTTTTGTCACGCTGATGCAAAACGGCCGGTTGCGCGGGTGCATCGGGACACTGGAGGCTCATCGCTCCCTGCTAGAAGACATAAAGCATAATGCCAACGCAGCGGCTTTTCATGACACGCGCTTTTCACCACTCACTCGTGAAGAGTTCGACATTACTGAGATCGAGGTTTCATTATTGTCAGCCATGCAGCCTCTAGATTTTTCAGATGAGCAGCAGGCACTGGCGCAATTACGCCCCGGCACCGATGGCGTATTATTCGAATTTGGTCAGCACCGCAGTACCTTCCTGCCACAGGTATGGGAGCAGCTGCCCGCCACCAGAGATTTTATCGCGCATTTAAAAAACAAAGCAGGACTGGCTTCAGATTTCTGGGCTGACGACGTTAAACTTTATCGCTACACCGTCACAAAATACAAGGAAAGCGATCTTGCTTCAGCAACTGAAACAATAACACCATGATACAAAATTCAAATTATGCTGGTCGCTACTGGCATCGGTTAGATGACGGCCGTATACAATGTGATCTGTGCCCACGTGACTGCAAGCTGCACGAAGGCCAACGTGGCGCATGTTTCGTGCGTATGCGCCAGGACGACCAGATGATACTCACTACCTATGGGCGCTCCTCTGGTTTCTGTATCGACCCTATCGAGAAAAAACCACTCAACCATTTTTATCCCGGCAGTAGCGTGCTGTCATTTGGCACTGCCGGCTGCAACCTCGCCTGCAAATTCTGCCAGAACTGGGACATCAGCAAATCCAGGGACATGGATCGATTGATGGATCAGGCGTCGCCAGAGGCCATCGCCATCGCCGCAGAAAAAAACAACTGCAAGAGCGTGGCATTCACCTACAACGATCCGGTCATCTTCGCCGAATACGCGATGGATACCGCAGATGCCTGTCATGCACAGGGGATTAAAACCGTCGCTGTTACTGCCGGTTACATTCACCAGGAAGCACGGCGCGATTTTTTCTCAAAAATAGATGCCGCGAATATCGACCTGAAAGCATTCAGCGATGATTTTTACTACAGGCTCACTGGCTCACACCTGCAACCGGTACTCGACACGCTGATCTATCTCAAGCACGAAACTGATGTATGGTTTGAGATTACCACCCTGCTCATCCCCGGAAAAAATGATTCAGATGAAGAACTGACAGCGATGTGTCAGTGGATAAAAAGCAAACTGGGGCAGGATGTACCGCTGCATTTTTCTGCCTTTCATCCCGACCATAAAATGCCAGATATCCCCGCCACGCCACCTGCCACGCTAATCCGTGCCAGAAACATCGCACTCGAACAGGGATTGCATTATGTCTATACCGGTAACGTGCATAACGCGGAAGGTGATACCACCTTCTGTGCAAATTGCCACAGTCCGCTGATCGTTCGCGACTGGTATCAGATCAAGCAGTATCGATTGAGCAAAGATGGATGCTGCCCTGATTGTGGCACGGCATTAGCAGGAAGGTTCGATAAAAAATCCGGGGACTTCGGTGCGCGGCGCATACCGATCGCGATGAGCGAAACCAGCGCTTGATAGATCGTTTTAACCTCTGACTCGACAGAAAATCGCTACTGACAAAAACAGCTTCGATAATAAACAATAAAAATATAACGGGAACGAATCAAACCGAGCAATAACTGCTTTCACCCCACATAAGAGACATTGAGGAGCACGCCAAAATTTCTAAGAGTTCGTACAGAACGGACGTTCAAAAAATAGTCATGACCGAGAATTTTCGGCCAGAAACGGACATTTAACGTCTTGCTAAGTGGTATTTTAGGAGCCGTTTGTATTGTGAAAAAATGGAGCGAAGCGCAATGCACAATACAAACGGCTCCTAAAATATCCACTTGAGCTGATTGTTATGTTTTTTTAATTTTATTTCGAATAGTGAATACGCACTATCAATCAATAGCAAACTGTCAGCATAACCAATAACAGCTCCCGAAGGAGCTGTTATTGGTTATTTTTAATCGTTATACTTTCTTTCGTTTCGCTACCCCAATTAAGCCAAGAAGACCTGAGCCGAAGAGCCATAGCGCATGAGGAGCTGGAACTGCTGATGCCGTACCTTCTAGTGTGAATGATGAAACAATGCTTGCACTGGGGGCAAAACCTGTAAGGGATAGCCATGATAGACTGTATTCCCCAGTAACAGGATTCCATGCGCCTGTAGCAAATGCTGAAGTCACACCATCGACTTTTCCGGTCCCAGCATGTATATCACTGTTGTTCCAGTTTATGAACCAGCTACTAAGATCCATAGTTATAGTTCCAGCAACATCATCAAGTGTACCTGTCGGTACGGCGCCACCTAATAGGGAACCTGATGGTGTATTGTTATCCCCTAAGTTGGATGAGGCCGTATAAATATTGAGAGGAAAACCGATAAACTGTGCTCCAACAATTCTATTCGGGTCGGGTGTCACTGCTGATAAACTAGAACCACCATTGCCTATATATCCGCCAACAATATTAGTATTTTGTCCAAAAAA